>OGNY01001291.1_pt1 | contig 16952 bp, 17 predicted proteins | sample 1573551 | NCBI WGS metagenome assembly OGNY01 (sample SAMEA2581885, study PRJEB24529) | metagenome | biome: Human gut stool | place: China | collected 2011
TAAGAATGGTGGACCTTTTTGTGATGAATGTGCAAAAGCAATAGAAAGACAATCAAATATAAAACATGGAATGTGGGCTCAAAATGCTAGACTTTATAGGATATGTAAAGGGGCAAAAGGTAGATGTGAAGATCCTAAAAATACTTCATATAAAGATTATGGAGCAAGAGGAATAAAATTTAAATTTAATTCTATACAACATATGTATGAATGGTCTTTAGAAAATGGATATGCAGATAATTTAAGTATAGACAGAATAAATAATGATGGTGATTATGAACCTTCTAATTGTAGATGGGTAGATATATATACTCAAGCTAATAATAAAAGAGATACAGTTCAATTTCATGGGATTAAAGGAACTGAAAATGTAGCAAAATACTTAGGAATTTCTGTTAGAAGATTTGCCAATATGTTATATAGAGATAAAATGACATTAGATGAAATATATGAAAAGTCTAAAACCGATCCACTATTCTATGCTACAAATACAGAGAGAAGATCTTTTGCACAAAGAAAAAGAAAAGATGAATGGAAAATCAATAAAGAAGAAGCTATAGAAATAGTTAACAATATAAAAAATGGTTCATCTATCAATAGAGAAGCTAATAGAATGAAAGTAGATTTTAAAACAATAAAAACTGCAATAAAAAGACTTGAAGATGGAATATATGATTTATAAACAATTTTTAAGGACTTAATTTTTATTAAGTTCTTTTTTATTTTATATAGGAGGTGTTTTTAATTGAAAGCTAACGAAGTAATAAATGGTACTTGGGGTAAGTGTATTACTTCTATCCAACTTTGCCCCACTAAGTAGAAATATTTAGTTAAAAAACGGGAGAATTCAAAGAAAACCTAAGAATAATAACTATATTTATGATATAATATAAGTATAGGATAGTTAGGAAAGTCGCGAGTCTTAACGAAAAGGGATTATCCGAAGTCCCCTTCCTATTTATAAGTATTCGGAAATAAAAAACTATCGGAGGTTTTATTTTTATGAAGAAATACACTTTTGATAAAATAAAAGAAATAGTAGAAAGTAATGGATTTGAATTACTAAACGCAGATGATCCAAAGTTAAATGCTAAAATTACAATAAAATGTTCTGAAGGACATATAAAAACAGTAACATTTAATAGTTTTCTAAAAAGACCCATCTGTTATAAATGTAAGCCTCATTGGAATGCTATGAGCGAAAAAGAGTTTTTAGAAAAATTAGCAAATTCTAATACAAATTGCAAATTGATAAGCAAATATACAAAAGCATCTAATAAAATGAAATTTAAATGCTTAGGATGCGGTAATAAATTTTATGCTAGAGGACAACATATATTAGATGGACATAAATGCAGAACATGCGCATTATCAGAATATGGAGATAAAAAAAGAAAATCACATGAGGTATTTGAAAATGAAATAAAAGAAAAGTATGGAGATGAATTTATTTTACTATCTGAATATAAAGGGGATAAAGAAAAGATAAAATGTCTACATACTAAATGTGGTAAAATATCAGAAAAAAATGCAGGAACATTATTAGGAAATGGAGGATGCAAATATTGTAAAGAAAGCAAAGGAGAAAATGCTATAAAACTATTTCTTGAAAATAATCATATTCAATACGAGAGAGAATATAGAAATAAAAAATGTAAATATAAATATACTTTACCTTTTGATTTTGCTATATATAAAGATAATAAATTGAAATTTTTAATTGAATATGATGGAGAGCTACATTATAAACCAGGAAGATGGAAAGAAGCTAAAAATAAACTTGCTTCTAATTTAATGAAGGACAATATCAAAAGTGAATTTGCCAAACAATATAAAATAAAATTAATAAGAATACCATATTGGGAATTTAATAATATAGATAAAATATTATATCATGAATTAAGAACTCTTTTATAGGGTTCTTTTTTATTTATGGCAACTTTGAACCGAGCCTAACAAATATCATAAAAGTAGTTAGGAAGGCGCAACGACTAACTCTTGCGGAAGATAACCAATAATAGAGACACGAGCACCCGTTACCTTACTATTAAGTTAAAGGTAAAGACATAGTCTGAACTCATGGGAAACCATGAGAAATGTAGAATAAAATGCTACATGATAACAAAATGGAAGTTTGGATAAATGATGTATTAGTTGATGAAATAGCAGCTTTCCAAGCCAAAATAGAATTTGACAAAGAAGATATAGATATATGTGGTGAAATGATGACTCAACATAAAATAACTGGATATAGCGGAACTGGCTCTATGACGCTTAAAAAGACAAACTCAAGAATGATAAAATTGTTAGCTAATTTTATGAAAGATGGTCTAGAACCGGATGTAACAATAGTTGGAAAATTAGCTGACCCAGGTAATGGAGGAAGTGAAAGAATAAGTATATCAGGAGTATCCTTTGATGATTTAACTTTGTTTGATTTTGAAGTTAAAAAATTAGGAGAAGTGGAATGCCCATTCACTTTTACAAAATATAAATTTATAGATTTAATATAAAAAATAATATCATAAAGGCTTTGGTGTTTCTAACTAAAGCCTATTTTTATTTTAGGAGGTAATTTATGAATGTAATAGATAAATTAATGAAAATAGATGCAGGGACATTAGAAACACCAACTGCTATACATAAAATGTATGTAAAAAAAATAGGTGAAGAACTAGAATTTGAAATACAAGCTATAAATGCAGAAAAGGCCACAGAAATACAACAGAAAGCTATAAAAATTGAAGATGGAAACGTATCAGACATAGATGTATATAAAACAAAAGTATTAACTATAATGGAAGGTTGTCCAATATTCAAGGATAAGGCACTTAGAGAACATTTTGATTGTGCTACTCCAAAAGAACTTATAAATAAATTGCTTCTTAAAGGAGAAGTAGAGGACTTAGTAAATGCAATAAATAATTTATCAGACTTAAAGAAAATAGAAAAAGTAGATGAAGAAATAAAAAACTAATTGAAACAGATAGTGAAATAGCAACAATGTACTATCTGTTTAAATATAAAAATATAATGCCATCTCAATATTATAATATGAAATTTGGAGAAAAAACTGTAATAAAAAGCTTTATAAGAAAAGAGTCAGAGGAATTTTATAAAATCTCAAAAAATAAAAATATTTTCCCTACTATAAATATTAAATAAGAGGAGGTGAGGCAATGGCAAATGATAAAACACTAGAAGCAATCATTCGCCTTCGAAGGTGACGAAGTTTCAAAGCCTTTAAATGAAATACAAAGTGAAATGAAAGACTTAAATAAAACATCTAGTGATGTAAATAGTGCTATGAAAGATGTACAAAAGGCAACTGGGGACACAGCTAATTCAATGAATGATTTAACAGATATAGCAAAAGATACAAATAATTCATTAAAAGATACAAATGGAGCAGCAGACCAAGCAGCTAAAGGTATAAAAGCTATGGGACTTATGGAAGCTGGTCAGAAGATGATGGAATTTGGAGGAAAAATTATTGATGTAGTTAAAAATTTGATGGATTTAACAGAAGCTACTAAAGAATTTAATTCTCTGCAAAGTAAATTACAAGGATCAACTAAACAAAATGGATATAAACAGAAAGATGCTAATAAAAATGCTGGACAAGTATATGGATATACTGGTGATGATATGATGGCAGTCAATGTTGTTTCCAATTTACAAAAGATGGGGCTATCTCAAAGTGAATTAGATAAAACTATCAATGCTTCGCTAGCAGTATGGAGTGCATATGGAGATAGTATCCCTATTGAATCACTAACCGAATCGATTACTGAAACAGCACAAGTTAGTAAGGTTACAGGAAACTTAGCAGATGCTTTGAACTGGGCTGGAATAAGTGAAGATAGTTTTAATAAGAAATTAGAGGCATGTAAAACTGTATCTGAAAAAAATAAACTTATAACAGATACCTTAAATCAAGCATACGGAAAAAGTAAAGAAACGTATGATAAAACTAATAAATCCATGATTGATTATAATAAATCTTTATGGGAATCACAAAAGGCACAAGCAGAATTAGGTTCAGCATTAGCACCTTTAAATTCAGCAATTAATGGAATTAAATCGGCTTTTGCAGAAGCATTAGCACCAGCTATAAAACAAATTGCGGATGCTATACAACCAGTAATTCAAAAGTTCCAAGAATTTATAAAGGAACATCCTCAATTAGTATCAGGCATAACAATGGTAGTAGCAGCTATAACAACTCTAATAGGAATTATCGGAACTATAATAGTTGTAGTAACAACGGTAAAATTAGCATTTACTGGCATAAGTACTGTTATGGGAGCCTTAAGTGCCCCAGTTTTAATAGTTATAGGCGTAATAGGAGCACTTATAGCCATAGGAGTCCTATTGTATAAAAACTGGGATACAATTTGCGCAAAAGCTACTGAACTAAAGAATTGGGTAGTAAGTAAATGGAACGAGTTATGTGCAGCATTAGCACCAATTATTGAATTTATTAAAGCATTAGTTATAAGAAAATGGACTGAGATGAAAGCTAGTATAACTTTTGTATTAAATATAATAAAAGGAATAGTAATCGTAGCATGGAATGGAATAAAAACAAATATAACTATTGTATTAACTATAATAAAAACAATTGTAACTACAATATGGAATGGAATAAAAACTGCCATATCAACTATTATATCAACAATTAAATCTATAGTAGTAGAAAAATGGAATGCTATTAAAAATGCTATAAAAAATGCAATGGATGCTATTAAAAATACTGCTATAAATGCTTTTAATAATGTAAAAGAAAAAATATCAGGTGTAATTAGTGATATAAAAAGTGCATGGCAAGGATTAAAAGATAAAATCACAAATAATCCTATAGTTGCTACAGTTAGAAAGGTTACAGAGTCATTAACTGGAGCAGAAGATGGAAACCATGCAGCAGGACTTCAAAGAGTTCCTTATAATAATTATTTAGCTAATTTGCACCAAGACGAAGCAGTATTGAGCCGTAGAGAGGCTGATAAATGGAGACAAGGCAAGGGTAATACTCCTCAAATCAGTATAACGATGAATGGACCTATAATAAGAGAAGAAGCGGATATAGAAAAAGTAACATCAGGAATAGTCAGAAAACTGAATGAACAAAAAATAATAACTTAGCAAGGGAGGTAATATTGCATTATGGAGATGTATTTAAAAAATGATAAGCATATATTTAGATTTCCAATATTGCCTTCTACTATAAATGTACAAGATTATGCAATAATAAATGACAGTAATATAACAGGATTAGGAGATGTTGCAATAATAAAGGACATTGATGGTCAGGGGCTAATGCCCCTAACCACTAAGCAAATATTCTATTTTTTAAAAATAGAGATATCATCATTTTTCCCAAATCCAAAAAGAAAATATAAATTTGTAAATTATTCTAATTATCCAAAACAATGGACTTGTGTATCTAAAATAAGAAGTTACATGAATAATGGTGAAGTAATGAGATTTATAGTAACTGGCACAGAAATAAACTTCCAAGCAAGAATAACTGATTTTACCTTTTCTCAACAAGATGGCACAGGAGATGTATATTATACTATCAATCTAAAGGAATATAGAGAAATTAAAATATCATCAACAACTCCAGCTAAAAAGAAAACTGATAACAAAAATAGGACATCTTCAAAGGATAAAAACAATAATAAAAATAAAACTTCAACCAAAAGTAAACAAACAATTCATACAGTAAAAAAGGGAGATACACTATATGATATAGCAAAGAAATATTATGGAAAAGGATCAAGCTATAAAAAAATAATAGAAAAAAATAAATCTAAATATCCTTCATTAGCTAAAAATACAATAATTAAAGCTGGATGGAAGCTGGTGATATAATGATAACACTAAAAATAGTTGATAGAAATAATAAAAAAACAGATATAACACAGTTAGTAGAAAAAGTTACTTGGAGTGGAGATTATAAACAAGCATCAAGAAAGCTAGAATTTTCAATAATTTCAAATAAATACGATAAAAAAATACCAAAAGTCGATATTAAAGAAGGCTATATGGTTTTTTTTTATGAAAATAAAAAAGAATTATTTAGAGGATTTATATACAGTATAGAAAAAACTGCTGATACTACAAGCTACATGGCTTATGACCATGCACAAAAACTAGTTAATATTAAAGTTAATTACAACTTCAAGAACAAGACTGCTAGTCAAATAACTACTCAAATGCTAGATGATTATTCAAAATATGGACTTAAAAAAGGAAGCATTGTAAGTGATGGTGTTTCATGGAGCAAAGTATTTATAGGAGTAAGCATGTATGACACTATAATGAGTGCTTATACAAATTCTCATGCTAGTAACGGCAAAGAATATATGTGCTATGCTAAGGAAGGCAAGATATGCACAGCCCTAAAAGGAGATATAAAGTTAGATGTTCAATTCAAAGAAAAAGAAAATATAATATCAACAACTTATAAATCTAGTATAGAGAATGTAGTGAATAGAGTAATTATAGTAGATGACTCAGGGAATAAAATAGGAGAAGAAAAGAATAGTAATTCAATAGATTTGTATGGATTATTTCAAGAAGTTGTAAAAGCTGAAAGCCAAACATCAGAAACTACACAATCAGCAACATCTGAAATATCAACAATGGCAGTTTCCGCTTCTACATCTTCAACTACTAAAAACAACTCTTTTTCATTAAATACTACTAATTCAATAGCAAAATCTATATTTGATTTCTGTATAGGCAAAGGTTGCACTCCACAGGTTGCAGCTGCAATAGTAGCTAATGCAGAATGTGAAAGCTCATTCAATACAAGTTCTGTTAATAGTATAGGAGCTAGTGGTTTACTTCAATGGTTAGGAGTAAGATTAACAAGTCTTAAAAGAAAAGCTTCTAAAAAGGGAGTAAGCTGGACAAACTTAAATCTCCAATTACAACATATGTGGGATGAATTAAATGGAGAAGATAGCACAACTAAATCATTGCTTAATAGTAAAGTAGGAGGAGTAAGCAAATTTATAAAGCTAACAGATGCTTATAAAGCTGGTTATTATTTTGGCACTTGCTTTGAGAGAGGTGGAGGAAATACACTCAGAGGAAATAAAGCAAATGCTTGGTATTCAAAAGTTGCTATTGGAGGTAAAAAAATATCAAATTCAAATACATCAACAGATGTAACTGGCAATAACCAAACAACAACTACTACAGTTATAGATTTAGAAAGTGCTAGAAAAGAAGCAAAGAAAAAATTAAACGATAGAGAAAGAAGTGCATCTTTGGATGGATATGGAGATACAACTTGTATTACTGGATATGGTGTGACTGTTACAGACTCATCAACAGGATTAAAAGGACTATTTTATATAGATACAGACTCTCATACTTGGGAAAATGGAGAATATAAAATAGCGCTTAATCTTAATTATAAAAACTTAATGAACGAAGTTGAAGCAGGAGAAGATGAAGAAAAACAAGAAACAATATACAATGATAATAATTACAATGATGGAGAAAAAGTATTAAATGGCAAGAAAGTAAAAGCTATTTTTACTGCATATTGGCCAGGACCTGGAATAGAAGGTGGAATATATCAAAGCATGGGTGGAAAATTAGACCCTAGCAAACGTACATGTGCTGCACCTAAGAGTATTCCATTCAGAACAAAAATACAACCAAGTGGTACGGGAAGTTTTATAGATGGTAAAACTTATACTGTAACCGACAGAGGTGGAAAAATCGTAGTTAAAAATGGTGTATATCACATAGATATATTAATGAGAACTGACAAAGAATGTAGAGCCTTTGGCATTAAACATGGATATATCATAATAGGCGATGGAACTGGATACAAAGAAGTCCCAGCTACTTCAAATTTACCTTTAAATAAAAAACAGGAAAAATTAATCTCTGTTGCAAAAGCTAAACTTGGAACACCTTATGTATGGGGTGCTTCAATAAATTCTACGACATCATTTGACTGTTCATCATTTACTCGCTATGTGTATAAAACAGCATTAGGAATAACATTGCAAAGAACTTCTAATATACAAGGTGAACAAGGTAAAAAGATAACAAGCACATCACAATTACAAGCTGGAGATTTAATTTACTTTAATACTTATTCAACAGATAGAGCAAATGGAATAACTCATGTTGGTATGTATATAGGAAATGGGCAAATGATTCATGCTTCATATAGTTATAAGAAAGTCATGATAGTTAATTTGAAATCATACTTATCTTACAGAGGAACAAAATTTATATGGGCAAGAAGACATATATAAGGTGGTGATCTAATGGAAAAAAATCCTTACAATGAATTTCTATCTATAATTAAAGAAACTTCTAAAAGTAATATAACAGAAAATAAATTATTGAATATAGGAATTGTTGTATCACCTCTTCCAAATTTAATAATTAAAACATCTGAAATAGAATTATGGCTCTTAGATAGACATAAGGAAACACAAACATATACAAAAGGAGAACATACTCATAGTGGTGGAGGCCATGCAACAGGAGAAGGTGGAGGAGATGGAACACATACTCATACAGGAGGAGGACACTCTCATAAATCTAAAGATTATGTAAACAAGCTGAATATTGGTGATAAAGTTGTAATGCTTAGAGAAGATGATATTTTTTATATTATATCAAAGGTGGTGAGTATAGATGGATGAAGAATACAATGATAGTTTTTATCCCTTTATTGACTACATTACTGAAAGTGTATCAGACATAGAATTAGAAGAAGATGACACATTGCCTTTGTATAGAGAAATAGCATGGGATTTCAAGAATGAACATCCTCTTGTTGTTAACAATGAATTTAAGATAGTAGAGGAAAATGAAGCTATATGTGTATGGATATGGCACGCTATAAAAACATTTAGATATTATTTTTCAATATATTCATGGGATTTTGGATGTGAAATAGATACATTGCTAGGACAAAATTATACTCCTGAACTTACTAAAATGGAGGTTACTAGATATATAGAAGAAGCATTATTGATAAATCCTTATATATTAGAAATAAATAAACTTGAAGTAGATTTTGATGGAGATACATTACAAGTAGATATGAGAGCAATAACAATTTATGAAGAATTGGAGGTGAATTTTGTTGTTTAGCGAGCAAACATATGAAGCCTTAATTGAAAGAATTTTGGAAAATACAAGTGCTAATAATTTAGATACTAGAGAAGGTTCAGTATCATTTAACCTATTAGCACCATTGGCAGAAGAATTAGCAAAGGCCTATATATCCATGGGTGACATACTTAATTTAGCATTTATAGAAGATACCTTCGATGATTATTTAGACAAAAGGGTTAATGAATTTGGAGTATACAGAAAAGATGGAGAAAAGGCAACTGGTGCCATAAAGGTAACAGGATTAGATGATACATTTATAGGCAACAGTACAATAATTACATCTAATGGATTAGAATATATAGTATTAAACGATATACTTTTACCAAATGAAGATACTTTATATGTAGAAGCAACAGAAATAGGATATAAATATAATTTACCAGCTGGGTCCACTTTTGAATTAGTAGAACCTATCACTGGAGTTACTTCGTTAATAAATGAAAGTGCATTTGAAAATGGTATAGATACTGAAACAGATGAAGAACTTAAGGAAAGGTTTAAATATATAATTCAAAATCCAAGGACATCAGGAAATGTTAACGATTATAAAGCATGGGCATTAGAGTGTGACGGAGTAGGAAGAGTAAAAGTATACCCTCTTTGGAATGGCAATGGAACAGTAAAAGTGCTTATTATAGGTAATGACAATCTTCCATGTAGTAAAGAAACTGTAAATACAGTTATATCATATATAGAAGAAAAAAGACCAATAGGAGCAACTGTAACAGTTGATACTCCACAATTATTAAAATTAACATTTGATATTAAAATAAAACTAGATAGTGCTTATTCACTAGATGATACAAAGGATCTAATATCAACAGTGCTATCAGATTATGTAAATAATTTGGAAGATGAAGATATTATATATTACAAAGCATTATCGGTAGTTGGTGATTTGGGAGCAGTAGATGATATAGTAACATATACAATAAATAATAAACAAGAAAATATACCTATTGGAGATTATTTTATTCCTGTTATAGATACAATTACAATTTCGGTGAGCGAGGTGGTTTAGTTGGATTTAATCGATAAACTGCCTTATTTTTATGACAATGGATATACTAAACCTATTATAGAGGCTGAACAAAAAGAAAGAGATATATTAGTTGAAGAAATAGAAGATGTATTAAGACAAATGTATGTTTTAACTGCAACTTGGGGTTTAGATTATTGGGAAAATATGCTGTGTTTGCCAAGAGGAACAGGGAAAACATATGAAGAAAGAAGAAGTATAATTTTAACTAAAATGAGGGGTAGCAAAACAACTACTATCGAAGTAGTAAAGCAACTTGCATACTCCTTTTTTGATGTTGAAAATGTAACAGTTGAAGAAGATAATGCACATTACATTTTTAATCTTACTTTAGAAAATGCAAAATTTGAAAGCAGTAATTTTTCAGATCTTATTAATGCAATTGAACTATATAAACCAGCTCACCTTAATTACTCATTTGCTTTTGCTTCAAAGGGAACAGTAGTAATTAATAGCAATCAGAGAATAGCATTATCTAAGTTGCCGGAGTGCAATACATTTAGAGTTGGTACTTGGTGGAAATCTTATTCAGACGGATATGGCAATATAGGAAAAGTAATACAAGCAAGAACTTATGATGGATATAGCAATTTACCTATTTGTGGACTATATAAAAATATAATAAAAATGTCAAAAGAGGAATTTGAATTAATACATAATCCAAGTAAAAATAATATTGTTGATTATGCTTTTGTTGATTATGCTATTGTAACAGAAACAGAAAGTATAAGTTCTAAAATAGGCGAATTAAAGATAGGATATAGCAAAATTTTATAACTGAAAGAAGGTGAATATATGGCATATAAAAAGAAAGTATGGAAAACCGGCGATATTATGAAACAAGAAGATATTAATAATATTGAAAATGGGATATATGAAGCGCATCAAGAATTGAAGAATCTGCATAATTATGATGACACAGAAATAAAAAATATAATAGGATCTGGAACGTTATCTACATTAGCAAAAGATTTAAAAGGTGCAATAAATGAGGTTTTTCAATATGCCAGTAATGGTAAAACTTTAATTGCTCAAGCTATTACTGGCAAAGGGGTAGCAACAAGTAATACAGATACGTTTCAAACAATGGCTACTAATATAAGCTTGATAAGTGGGAAGGTTACTGGGAAAATATTAACACTTGATAATAAAAAATATACATTATCTGAGGATGATAATGGGAATATAACTGCTACAATAATCAAATTTAGTATAACTAATAAATTAACTAATGTAAGTAATAGTAACTCTGCAATACAAATAGATTATGGGAATAGTTACTCTGCTACTATAACTGCCAATAGTGGGTATGGAATAAATTCATTAAGCATAACTATGGGTGGAGTTGATATAACTTCTACTGTATATTCAAATGGACAAATTAATATAAGTTCTGTCACTGGAAATATAATTATTACAGTAACAGCTAGTGCAACTATTGATATATCAGGAAGTTTTGGATCTATACTTGGCACTATAACAGAATGGGAAGTAGTTGGAGATAGTATAACAGATGAAGGTATGCTACCATTAACTAAATATCCAACAATCTTAAAAAATCAATATACTAATATATCAACTGTAAACAATTGTGCTAAAAGTGGAGCACATATAACTAATAAAACAACAGGATATAAAACATTTTCAACATTAATAGATGAAGGGTTAAGTGGGGCTTCTGCCAATGCAGGTCTGGTGACTATATTTGGTGGTGTCAATGATTATTTGCAAAATTGTGATATAGGTACAACTAATGATACAGAAGATACTACATTTTATGGGGCATGCAAAAAACTTATAGAAAAAATCAAAAATAAATTTGCACAAGCTGAAATCATATGGATAATACCACTTAACATGACGAATGGTACATTTAATACTAACTCAAATGGAATTAATAATGCTGGTAACACATTGGACGATTATAGAACTGCTATTAAAAATGTATGTACTACTAACAATATTAAAATAATAGATGTACATGAAGATAGTGACTTGCAACCAAGCACATTAAGCAGTGACGGTCTACATCCAACAGCTGACGGACAAGGATTACTAGCAAGTAAGTTTAGAAAATATATTCCACGCATTCCAGCGCAGTCAACTACAGAATTAACAGTAAGCAATATTGCAGATATAACAACAGTAGAAAAAATCACTTTTAACATAGTTTATTCAACATCAAAGTCAGTTATAAAACATGAAGTATCATGGGATGGAGGAAATACATTCTATGATAAAACAAGTGATGTAACATCCAATAATTTAACTTATACGTTTACACATGACGCCAATGCAAATGCAGGAACTTATAATATGGCTATAAGAGTAACTACAAGTGACGGTGAAATAGCTACAAGTAATATATTTACATTAACGGTAATGGCAAGTCCTACACAAGATACTTATACTAATGCGGTAATATCAGATTTTAAAACAGTAGGTAAAGTGGATGATTTAATCATAGACAGTAGTTCTAATTTAACTGCATCATCTGTTGGACAATGGGGTATGTGTTATTTAAATAAAAATATATCTAAATTAAAATTCACATTAAGACCAAATGTTGCAGACTATGCGTGTTTATGCTGGTATATATATAATGATAACGGCGATGGTACTTATAATATGATAGCATTAGGAATAGGAAGTGACCATGGACAAGAATTCAAAATGACAATACCAGGAACGGGTGCTTCAAAAATAACAAAATTAACATTACCTGATATAAATAAAAATGACATATTAATCGTAGAATATAATGGAACTTCACAAAAAATTACAAAAGAAGATGGAACAGCTTTAATTACATTAGAAGGTAATATGAGTGGTTGGTGTGGACAATCTTCTAGTTCAATACCATTTTGCTCTAATGTAAAATATATTGAAAAAGAAAATACTGATACGGTTTTATTAGATTCTAATGGTGCATATATTGTAGATGATTTTTCAAGCAATATAGTAGATCCAAGTAAATGGTCTTATGAACTAGGATATGTTAGAAATAGTGAAACACAAAATTATGTAAATACTAATGCGATAATTAATGACGGTATTTTAGAATTAAGAGGTTTGAAGGATAGTAGTGGGAATTGGACTTCATCTTCTATTATATCAAAAGGTCATTTTGCATTCATGTATGGGAAAATAGAGGCACGTGTTAAATTATGTAACTTAAATGGAGCATTTGGAGCATTTTGGACTTTAGGAGATAGTTTTGAATTTGGATATAAAGAAAATGGTAGCCCGGATACTTTGGGAGAATGGTGGGCGTATTGTGGAGAATTTGATATAGTTGAATTTTATAATAAAAAATTAACTTGCGGAACATTCTTCAATCAAAAGGAAGAAAGTGGTCGTGTATGGTATGATAATTATACAACTGGTGATTGGCATATATTTGCAATGGAATGGAAAACGGATGGTACATTAATTTTCTCTATTGATGGAAATGAATTATCAAGAACAAGTGCTACTGATAATAGAGCCTTCCATATACCACACTTTATTTTACTTAACCAAGCGATAGGAGCTAGTGGTGGTACTCCTGATAGTGATACAACTGAAATAACTCAATATGTTGATTGGGTTAAATATTATCCATTGAGTACGGATAATGTAGTACTTAATAGTAGTGATTTCACAATTCAAGCAACAGATTTCAATGAAAATAATTGCGTAGTTAGAGCAACGTTTAATGATAACTGTATCAACAAAGCTTTAAGCTGGAAATCAAATAATGAAAGTGTTATTACTGTTCATAGTGGATTTTGTGTTGCAGCTAGTTCAAGTGGTTCAGCTACTATCACAGCAACTTCTAAGAGCGGTGTTTCAAAAAGCATAACATTAAATGTCAGCAATAACGCTATATCACATTAGGAGGTGATAAACTTGAGAACTCTTACAGATAAGGCACTTAATAAATTAGCAAATTATTATATTAGCAAACTAAAAAATGTGAAATATACACTTGATGGAGAAGAAAAAGAAATAGATTTTTTTTCTAAAAAAGTAATAGGGAATACTGCTTGTGCTTATGTATTCTTTGATGAGAATTACAAAGGAAAAATTACAAATATAAGAGTAATAGATAAAGATGGGGATATAGTAGCACAAGACAAGAAAGTCTATGAAAGAACTACTGATAAGGCATTGTATATAGCATTTAAGCATGAATTTACGGAGGTGTAAAAAATGAGTATATATACAAAGAATGAATGGATAGACCATATAGAAGATGTTGATACAGGAGAAGTATTGCAAGTTGGTACTTTGTATTGTGCTAGACTCATGAATCATATGGAAGATGGCATAGAATCAGCACATAGTGAAATGATTGTAATGGAGACAGCTGTAAAAAATATGCAAACAAAAGTAAAAGTATTAGAAGACAATCTTATAAATAATATGCCTCATAACAATTTCTTAGAAGACTTAACTACTCTAGATGATATTAATATTGTTGATGGGATTTATAGTCCAATTTTAGGTAAGGTTTATTATTAGAAAGGAAGTGATTGGATGGCAGTAGGTGATATAAAAAAAATTGGGACATTGCAAATTAATGAGGTAAAATATGAACAATCACAAATAATTGAATGTGCAATAAACACAAATTTTACTTTTGTTGATGATTCAACTGGCAATTATGATTGGGAATGGATTGAAGCTAATTTAAATGGGACAAAAGCATATATTTCTAAAGCATCACCACTTCATGGTATGTCTCCAAATAATATGTTGGGTCAATGTAAAAAGGTCACTTTAGGTGGTATTTTATATAGAATAGCTTTAATTTCAGCGAATGACTGGATAAATTTACCTAAAACTGTTTTAGCAAAAATGCTTAAAATAGGAGCTTTTGACTTTGATGTAACTACATCAGATTTCTTTTATAAAACTGGTATGGATAGAGATGAAGTTAGAATAGTAACTCTTAAATTTGACTATGTAATAGATAACGGTTCATTTCCTGCAAATTCTGCAGGGCAAAATCTATATTACTGGCCTGTATTAATTGTTGATAATAATGTTCCTATTATAAGTGGAGAAGATGAAAACTTAGGAAATAAAACAAGTTCATTTAATATAACTTATTCTGTATCAGATACAGATGCCGGGCAAGAATTAACAGTAAAAGAAAAATTAAATGGAAGTATCATAAGAACATTAAAAAATCCAACTCAAAATTCAACTTTAACATTTACAATAACAGATGAATTATTTGTTTCTCTTAGCATGAATACTACCAATACCATAGAAATAGAAGTTACCGACGGAAGTGCTACTACATATAGAAGATATACATTTGTAAAGACTAATTCAGCACCATTTATAACTTATACAGGGCAAGCAGACTTAGGAGAGTTAACAACTAAACCTAGTATTACTTATTCAGTTAAAGATAATGAAGGAGATGCAATAACTGTAACTGAAAAATTGAATGGTGAAGTAATAAACCAATTTAGTGCAACTTCAAATACAAACTATACAGTAGGAATAACTGATACGTTCTGGCTTACTTGTGGATCTAATACAAATACAGTAGAAATAATAGCAAGTGATGCTCTTGGTGGAAGTAGTTCAAAGACTATTACATTTTCAAGAAAGATAACAAAACTACAAATAGTTATGAAAAATGCAATAGAAACAGATGCAAAAGCAACAAAGATATTAGTATCCCCTCAATGGACCACAAGTGGAGGAGTAGGAAAAGTAGAAGTATGTAACAATGGATTTGACCCTAATCCTACATGGGAAGATGCAACTACTATGGTGGTACTTAATAGACCTCATTTATTTACTAATACAAGCAAAACTGCTTCCAAATGGGGAATAAAAATAAGAATAACAGTTACAAAGAATCAAGGATATGATGGAGAAGTTGCAATATTTGGATTTGGGGGGGCATATGAATGATGAAAATATTTCATAAAAAATCGTTGATAGAAATAAATAAGGAAAAAGAAGAAAATGGAAAACTAAAAAAGGAAGTTGAAGAATTAAAATCAGAATTAGAACTAACTCAAACTGCATTGAATGATTTATTATTTGGAGAAGAAGGAGGTGAATAAGAATGGCTGGATATTTAGCATTGCAAATAATGAAAGGTAACCTTAGTTATGCAAAGGTTATGAGTAAGTTTAGCAAATATAAAGAACAAATAGACATTATATTAGTAGCAGAAGGCAGAGAAGATTTAATAGAAAATTAATCTTCTCTTTTTTTATTATCATTTAAGAGGATCTTCATAGGTCCTCTTTTTTATAAGGAGGGATAAAATGTCTTATAATAAAAAAGTATGGAAAAGTGGAGACAGAATTACAAAAGAAGCGTTAAACAATATGGAAAATGGTATAGAGGCAGCACATCAAAATTCAGGTGGAACAGGTTCGGTAGCAATAGTAGATAATTTAAACAGTGATAGTTCAACATCTGCTTTAAGCGCAAAGCAAGGTAAAGAACTTAATAATAAAATGCCTGCTAAATCTATAGTAGAAGGTGGAAAAATATACCTAGCAAAAGAGGATGGAACAAAATTAGATAGCGGAACTGAATTACCTGCAGGTGGAAGTACAATAGAAGTTGTAAATAATAGACGTGCTAAAAAACTATATTTATCTTATTTGGAACAAGTTCAAAATGCTGAAAATGAAGCAAAAGAACAGGAAAGAATAGCAGAAGAACAAAAAGCAAAGGAAGAGGAAGAAAGAAGAAAAAAATCACCTCAACTTACAGAAGAAGGAAA
>OGNY01001300.1_pt1 | contig 16852 bp, 23 predicted proteins | sample 1573551 | NCBI WGS metagenome assembly OGNY01 (sample SAMEA2581885, study PRJEB24529) | metagenome | biome: Human gut stool | place: China | collected 2011
CAGCTCAATCATTATCATAGAAGATTATTATTTACAGACTTTTCTTCATAGTCTCTCACAAACAGTATTCAATATCCCAACGAATATGATTTTACTCTAAATCGACAAGGCTTTCTTTACAATTTGAAGCTCAACTATTTTGCCATCTACTAAATTAATCTTCAAAATATCATTGTAGCTCATAATTGATACTACTTCATTTCTGTTTATAACCTGCATGCAGCCAATTCTAATCACTGATATCTCCTGTGGAGAGCTGTAGAAGAGACAGATGGTGCCATCATCATACATTAAAACACTATATTCTGATAAATCATTAATTGAGACTCGGTTTATTGACATTTTTTTCTCCATCCTGTAAATAATATATAATAATTTCAACACTAGCTGAACAACGGCCCCATAACACACTTCACTTCCCCCATAAGATGCTACGAGGTGTACCATAAATCTGGCTCCAGCACTTAAATTTCCATATCCATTCTCTTCTGTGAAAAATCCATCATCTCCAGAAGCTTTTGTGCCGTAATAACATACCTTAGCAAGTGCTTTTCCATCTCCTACCTTATTGATTGTATAAGTTCCACTTCCTGGTCCCGGCTTGGATGGCTGTACGCAGTATGCTGTGGCAGATACATTACCAAATTTCACAGTATACTGATAAGTAAGGTAACTACCATATCCATAATCTGCGTAACGGTACATGGTTCCCCTTGTAACAGAAACCTGCCGTGACCTTCTTGCATTTCCTGCAGAAGCCATAAAGATTACGATTTTTCCTGCATCCATTGCATACAGATCAATTCCATTACTTTCTGCCTGTTCTAATGCTTCTGAAACAGTCAGTCCAGTTTCGGAATCAATCTCGTTATCTGTTTCCAGCTCTTTCACTGTGATATTTCTGCTGATTCTATAAAATGGATGTCCGCTAACCGGCTCCACAGCATACACGGCCTTATAGGTATCCGGTGTGTGAGTGTAAAAATCTGCACCATCTTCATTCTTTGCCTCATGGAATAAGATTTTCATTTTGCATTCATCTGAATCAAGTGAATTCTGGACATCTTTTAATTCCGAATACTGCTGTTCAAACGGTATTTCTTCCGGTTCTAATTCCGATGCAGAAAAAGCTACTGGCTGAACGATTACAGACGCTAACGTGGCAACTGCAATAACTCCTGATAAAAATCTTTTGAACTTCATTTTGACTTAATCCTCTCTTTCTTCACTTATCATCGTTTTTCTTTTCAGCAGGTCTGTACCTGCACTATTCAATCATTGGAACCACCTCCCGATGTTTTTGTTACTGATTACCTATACATTTCTGAAAAGATAACAGCACATGCATATGGCGGCACCTGCACGAAGCGAACCCCCGCCACATGGTATCTGCTGTCATCTCCATCAAATGGAGATAACAGTTTTAATAAGGATCCAGCATTTAAGCCCCAAGAGGTAATTTGTAATCTTTCCTGCAAAGGGGTGCCTCCCATCTGTATCCCCTCACGTTTTCACCGGATTCCGCCGCAAGAATGCGTAGCTGAGAAATTCAGGGTATCCTCTCGCTGCTGGTATGAAATTGTCAAGGTTCAAGTCAGGGCTTTTTCTTTCTGAAGAATTAACCCTTCACCTATAAAGCCCGGCAGAGGGGTTTTACCAACCCCCTCTCGCAATTTTTTTATTTTTTTCTCAAATTCTTTTTCTTATCGGTTTCTGAATCTGCTGTCAGACTTGCATTAAGTCTTGCAAGTGCCTTCTTTCTTCTGTTGTTAACTGCTGCTGAACTGATACCATGAATCTCTGCATATTCCTGAAAGGTCTGGTGTTCGAAATAAAGAGCATAAACAAGTTCTCTCTGATTTGGTGTCAGCATATTCATCAGGTTTTCTGTCATCATCTGCTGAATAATCATTTCTTCCATATCCTTGGTTGCCGTTTCACATAACTGCATTTCTTCCATAGCAGAAGATAAAGAAACACAATGTTTCTGATTGCGGCTGTCCAGATTGATACTCAGGCGATCCTCTCCATGAAGAAGGAAACGCAGATACCATTCCGCTTCTTCAAAATAGGATTCATCCAGGTCACATCCATAACTACTTCCAGCCACGGATGAATAGCGGTAGCCGGAAATATCTTCAACTGGAAATACCGTCACACGGCTCATTGCCTCATAAACTACGTATCCATTCTTATAAACCGTAATCGTAACCAGATCGGTATCGCTCTTTATTACTTTCTGAGCAATAACCGGATCCTTACCCTCTCGTAAACTTTTAGGAGTCGGCTTCTTTGCACCTTTCTTCGGGGACTCTATCATTTCTTTTAATTTTCTGAGTGTCAGCATGACAACCACCTTTCAGCCTTTCGGCACCGGGCTGTCAGCAGACAAAAAAAGCAGCAAAAAAAGACTCCGATCTGCCCGGTTTTTTTTTATACCGAGCGACTTGCGAAGCCTCTCCTTGCTGCTTAATGTATCAATCAGCTATACAGGCGAAGCCTGTCAGCAGATTAATCAGTGTTCATGTTGTCGTTTTTATTGTAGTGTTTTCTTACTTATCAGACTTTTCAGCAAAAAAGGGGCTAAAGTCTCCCATTGCGTCATAAGGCTGATGTGTGATAAATTCCAGATATTCTTCTCGGCTCATGTTTTATCGCCTCCTCTCTTTTGATGATTATATTTTACCGAATTAACTCGCCTATCTTAGTACCACATACTGACCAGTTCTTTCTAAAACAGTCCATATATGATTCTCAAAATACAAAAGCCTGGGTAATTTGATGAACATACATCAAATTACCCAGGCTCCTCTTAGCCCTATCGTCTGCCCCTTCAGACAATAGCCTTTGTTTTTTTCACTTCATATACAATCCAGTTTCCATCTCGATCTTGTTTTACCTCCGCATTATTACCTCTTGCAGATATTCGCTTCAGCTTACTCAAAAGCTTTTGTTCTCTTTCAGCTTCTGTCTTATTTCTATCGTAAATTTCCGCATTGCTATATACCATATTCTAAATCTCCTTTCCTTATTGACCATGGCGTTATTATATAGCTAAACTGCTCCATTCACAATCCATCCTGCTAGACACTAATAAAATATAATCTGTCCAGCCTTAAAGCACTCCATACTCTCGTTTCTTTTCTACGGCATCTTTAATGTCCATTATTTCCTTTAAAGTCTGCTCATCCAATGTAAGATTCCCTGATTGTTCAAGTTTACACAAAATTTCTTGCTTTTCTTCCATACTTGCATCTTCTGTAAATCTGACTAATCTTTCATACTGTTCTGGTGTCATATCACTTTCATTTGATACCAACTGTGTCCTTGCAATTTTATCAATCGAATCTAATATCTTTTTCTCCAAATGATCATTCTCGTCGAACAAAGCTCTTGCTTTTTTTAGAATATATTTGTATTTTTTTAAATTTGATATGTTTTCTTCAACTTCCTGTAACCATAGTGTCAATTCGTTTCCTGGCATTGCCGTAATATCATACATTTTACTAGCAGCATATAAAGTAGGATAAAATATTTCCTCTTCCTCAGATATATATTCGTACTCTTTTCCCTCCAATAAGTTGGAAATTACATCAATTAATATATCCTGAAGCTGTTTATGCTTAAATAACCCTGTTTTGTTCTTAGCGTCCTGTTTTTCCTGTTCTGTTTTAGCAAATTCCTGTTTAATCAAGTTTATTCTGGCATTCCACTCATTCATCCACCTTCTGATAGCAACCAACCGGTCTAAAGTTTCTAACATCAACTGATATTGAATAGTATCATCTGAGTCCTGCATTGTAGCAAACATACCACGAACTTCATTATTTATTTTCTCTGTTAGAATATCCTCCAACCTTGCATTTAGGAACTGTGGTGCTGATTTTACCTGTTTCTTTATATCTTCATCCAAATATATTTCAACATTCTTTGCAAGCTGAGCTCGTAGACGCTGTTTCACGTCAATTCCCGCTTTGGTTTTCCCCTTTGCACCAAAAAAATCTGTATCGAACATTGCAACTAATAATTCCTGTATTTCCGGTTGAATAATATAAACATCTGTTCCATCTACTGTCTTCATGAATTTCGAAGGTGTTATTTTCCCGTCACTCATTTTGCATAATTTTTCGATATATCTTTTGATTGTCTTATCACTTATAAAATCTCCCGCTGCTTTACATTCACCTAAATATATTCCAAATTGCTCCGCTGTCATTGGTTCTTTTGCAAACATCCTCTTTATATCTGTGAAACTTTTAGAGCTTTTCTTTGTTTCAACAGTGTTCTCACATTCTTCGTTACGCATCTGCTTAGTATAATCACTTGTTCTTCCCATTTTTAACATATCCTCCGTTAGTATTTATTTTATTATTCATTATCGTTTATGAATCATAACATACAACAATTTTATATAATTTTCTCATCTAATAAAAGCTCCTTTATTGTCTTTTTCAAAAAAATAAAGGTCATTGACTCATTACTCCAAGTTCAATAACCCTTAATCATCAGACATTGCATCCAACATTGCCAGAATTGCTTTTATTGCCTTATTCATTTTCTTTTTATCCATCCTTAACAACTTTCGAACTATTTGCCAAATACCAGCATCTTTACATAAATGTTCCTGAGGCACTACGGAATTTAAGTCGGTTTTCAAACATTTCACAATTCTGACCAATGTATCTAAACGAGGATTTCCATCGCCTGCCTCTAATCGTTTGTAAGTTGACTCTCCTACGCCCGCCTCTAAAGCAACCTTCCGTGTTGTAAGCTTTAAGTCATTCCTTCGTTCCCTTAATTGATTCCCAAATATATTCTTTTCTTCATCTGTCAAACCGACTCACCTCCCTCTTACAGGCATAAAAACGCCTGATGATATGGTTGTTGTCCCTTAATAAACATCCCATATTCATCAGGCGATGGTGATTATAGAATAATCCTATATCCCGATTTGCTCAGTATGAATTTCTTGTCTATGCATTATAACTTTAACTATTGCTTTACACTTTGGACACTTTATCTGTAAATTTTCCTCAGTATGTAAATCACTGTCAAATAATCTTTTGTTTTTGCATGTTGGGCACGCAACTTGTATAATGTCAACTTTTTGCATGTTAGCCTCCTTCAGCAGAAAGCCAGCTAAAGGGGAAGTCAAAGCTGACCAAGTTTTCAAACAACAATAGATTGTTTAGCATTTCCAAGGTAGCGATGCTTATATTACATGAACATATGTTCTTTTTGTCAAATATTATGTTTATATTTTTTGTCTGTTTCAGTTGTTTTTTCATTTGTCATCCACTTCTTTTGCGGCAAAAATAAACCGGAGCAAAATGGCATACCAATACCATTCTGCTCCGGCTTATCTCGCATTGCGGATAGCTCTTGTCCGAGCGATTATCCTTCTTTATTCAATTACTACTTTTTTACCACTCTGTCTAATAATGATACATTTGCAGTTTTCTCCGTAAAATGCTGCAATCATTTCTTTCATGGTGTAGACATCAAATCTGTTGCCTCCACCTTTTACAGAAAAGGCGGGCTGTCCGTCTACCCAAACTTTGTCCCCTACTCGTACATTATACGTTTTTGTCCTTAATTCATTCTTACCTCTCAAAGCTGTATACCTCTACTTACACTGACAGTGTACTTTCTCCATGTTTCTGTTATAGTACTGCTGATTTTTTAACGCTTTCATTGGATTTTTGTCCTACACCTCCTTATGTTTTTTCAATAAAGTGCTTGACATCCAATGTTTTCTGAAGTAAAATGTATAATGTCATGTTTACATTGCCTATATATTATCACTTTAATGTGATATAGTCATAGATAATGGCTCATGTCAGGATGAGATTCTGGTACAATCTCATAAATCAGAATAGTTGGTTAATAAAACAACTTTATTGATTTTCCAGTTATTGCAGAGACTTTCCCTAAAGGGGAAGTCTCTTTTTTGATTATACTTCCATATGTAATAAATGTCAATATTGCTTAAAGTTTTTGTAAAATCTTTCTTTATTTCCGTCACATTTACTTGTTTTTTGATATTTGGTTGCACTATTTTATTAATATTTTAATACATCTATTATTTTAATGATTGACAATGTGATGCATTAATTCTATAATAGAATTGAAACAGAATTACATAATAAAGCGAGGGATCGTCGATGAATAATCAAGAATATGTAAAGAAAATTGTTTCTTATATCCGTTCATACATGGAACAGAATAACATTACTCAGAAAAAGCTAGAATCTTTATGTAAAGAAAAAGATGTTGCTATATCTCAGGGTACTATTTCAAATATTTTTGCCAAACCCTCCTCAGCACGTCTTTCCACCTTAATCAATATATGTGACGGACTGGATATTAGCCTTTCCTCTCTCATGAAGAACATTGAGCTTTCGCAAAAGCTACCAGATCCTTCCGCTAACCTGATGATTTATGATACTTCTGATCCTTCATATAGAGGCTATTTCAAAAAATACTTTATCTATTTTTTAAGTACAGACGAAAAAAATAATGGCGAACTTGTTCATGGTGAACTTGATTTCAAAAACCGTAACGCTCCATCTCCATGTGAAGCATCACTGGAACTCTATACTGGCGAGCCTGAGCCAGACACAAACAAGCCACGCACTAAATCATACACCGGAGATATGGTAATCTCACGAGTCGGATGCCTATATTGCAATTTAATTTCTTACGAATACGGAGATATATGGACACTTGCCTTTATTCATCTTCAGCTTAACATCCATTCATTTATCGGAGCCATAGGTTGCGGCATCACTTCGGCTTCTGGAAGTAAGCGTTTTCCTACTATACATAAAGTTTTTCTTAGCTCTACGGAACTCAATGAAGAACAGCAACGTTATGTCAGTGGATTGCTTCGATTATATCGTGATGAAATTACAATTTCTAAGAAACAGTTAAATGCCTTTATGAATCATTACGGTTTAGACCTAAAATTCAAAAGTAATATTGAGCGAGCCTTAACGACGCCAGAAACATACTATAATATTCCCATCAATATGATTCAGCCACCTGTTCCAAATGAAAAATACACACAAGAACTATCCTTACTGTTGCAATACTCTTCTATGCCATGCAACGATAAAATTACCAAAGATGAAACAGATCTCGCACCATGCATTATAAGTCCCGGTAAATAATAACCGGGACTTATTTATTTTTTCTCCATAAATTTTTCATATAATTCATGTGGTGGCAAACTTAATGGTCCCCCTCAGCAAGACTTTTGTCTTGTGGAGCACGAACTCTGGCAGGAACGATTGCTGTTTCATAATATTCAGCCATCTCAGCATAACTTTTGTTGAGGATTGTCTCATACCTTGTGTTCTTAGAAACACCTGTTTTGAGATTGTCCGGAATTAAAAGCCTGGTAACTCCACCTAAGTACTGATAAGCATGTACATGACAAAGAAGCCAGTTGGTTGTTTTCATATCGTCGCAAGCTTCTACATATGCATAGCAACTGCAAGGCAAAACTGCATGTACATGTATGGCGTCAGCTTAGACGCATAGCAATCAGAGCAATATTCCGTCCATAACATGGTGAGATTTACACCTGGCTTTGCTAATTCTTTGTGTATGTAGCTGTAATCAGGCTCCTTTCTGGGATTGACTGATTCTAACTTATTAGGATAAAGCAGTGCATACACCTTTTCATTAGTCAGTTGGTCATCCAACGGCCAACATAAGTTATTTTCAGCAGCCAGTTTTATGACCTGGCTGATTGTGTTGCGTGAGCTATGCACGCTTGCAGCGATTTGACGCTGCGTGTACTTAAGGCTATTAAGTCTTAAGATTTCTCGATAATCAACCATAATTATCGAACCTCCTATATGAATAGTCACACGTATCGTGTGCCAACTTCATTATAGGATAAATATATATGAATGGCTCACCTTCCGTGAAGGTGGCTCTATTCATCCGTAATGGTGGCTCTGAATCCCCGTGCAGATGGTTCTATGTCACCGGAATATACAACTGTTCCGTGAAAGGCTGTTTAATGTGTATTTTTCAATTTCTTTTTCCAGTTCGGTGTGATTGTGCTTTAAAAGGCACTTCGGCATGGACTGCTTATCAGCCGGATTATGTTGTTCCAAACACAGATATATTTTTTGTAAACGCTCAATACCTACCGCTCCTGTATACAAAATACTATTAATTTCATATTGATTATGTAGGCTGGTTATTGCCATCATTTTTCTTGCAGAATCATAAATAAATTCACCGGCAATTTCCAATTCTCGCCCCATGTTAATACTTTTAAAATCCCATATTTCATCAACAAACACGATGTCTCCTCCTATGAATAAAAGTATAGCACAAGCTACTCCAAACGATAAATAAATTTCAAAATCTATTAACACCTAATTGTGTTAGATCCCAATGCAATGTGTTCTCGCCAAAATCTTTTTCATCTGTATCCATCTTGTTAGATGGCAAGTTCTTATTGAGCAGTGTACGTTATTTTAAAAGGTTTTATATGAATCTATAAATGTTAATAAGTCTATTTTTTTATATATCTCTTTTGTGCGTATCTGAGATATAAGTTCTGCCGATTCTGTAAAACCATATTTAAGTAATTTTTGTTCAAAAGATGGTGAATTGTAAAACCAATTTAATAGAGGTCGGTTATTATTATTTGGAAGCATAGAAACTAGTAGTTTTATAGTATTTTTATATTTAAGGGAATATATTTTTTCAACTAACAAACAAGAAGTTTCGTACTCTCCTAAACTTCCTTCAATAAATCTGTAAGGTAAGTTCTGGATTTTGCGAAATTTTGGATTTGTTTTATCAAAACAAAATTTAATAAGTTGGTCCCCATACATATAACAATTACAGATATCTTTATCTGTAACAAAAGAAAGAAGTTTGTCTGAATCTTGTGCAATAGTATATTCTTTCTCTTTGTATAATGCAAATATTTTAGGTTCAGAACTTAGTCCAGGTATAGATTGAGAAAATTTCCAATAGGTTTGTTTTTTGTCGGCCAGTTTTTCTAGAGTTAAATGCTGGCCTTCTTTATTTCTTTTAAATAAAATCATTTTTTGTCCTTTAATAAAACTTTTTCTCTGTAAAAAATAGATATAGTGTTAAATCATCTATAATTGTGTTGAAAGAATGTTTATATTAATAAGGATAGACACCTTTAAATACACTTTCATAATGAAATTTAAGAAATTTTATTCTAAAGTCATCCATTGGCAAAATCTTTATGAAAGTATCATTATTCCACAATCATACCCATCTTAAAAGATTCAATAGCTAATTCCAATACCTGCGAATTACATTCTCTATATTTCAAATAGTATAATAATAAGTCTGTATACTCAATAAACTTCTTCTGATATTGTTCAGGAATATACTTTCGTTCATCGTCAGATAAACATTCATTAATTATAAGATATCCCGCAAAACGTTCATTCACGAATATATCTTTTTCATTCTCAGGGTACTTAAAGAACTGTAATGTTTTACGCCGTATAATCCAACAAAGCATTCATCATAATCCACTCATCGCACCTGACATATTCACTATATCCAGCCTCATCAATAAATTTATTGGCTGTCTTTATAAGTTCTTCTAATCTAGATTGAAATTTGTCCTTTTGTTCACCTTTTAAAAACTGGCTATAATTTGTAATCTTATCTTTATCGTCCATCATTACCTCTCACAAATATCTAATCATAAATCTGCTGATTAGCATACATTATAATGTGAGCAATATCAGTTTTCATATTTTCTCTGGCATGTGAAAAATAGGCAGCCTGACGCTCATCTCTCAAATCATACGCTGCATTTGGAAGCTTATCAATCTTGTAATCCCCATTACAAACCTCCTGAACCAACTCACTAACTCTATCACGTACAGCCATCATATTCTCACACCTATTCCTTCCTAACGAAAATGTTAAATCATTATCTGTTTTGGTTATTGTATATTTCATATTTCTCCAATCAACCTATTACTGCCAATAATTCAGCTTTATTTTCTCCCAATTCACAAAACAATTCGCGCACTTCATCTTTAGAAGCATTACCATAATATCCATTTATTTTATTTTTAATAACACCATTTTCTAGACAGCACTTAATTTCATTTTCTAAATTATCAATCGTAATCCAATGACATATATCTCTAATATTTCCGATTTCTAATCTATATGGTTCAACTGACTTTTCGCCTCTATACAAAATAACTCGCCATTCATTTTGCCATGAAAATTTATCCATTTTATCAAAACAGGTCCTGTTATTTAATATAGAACTAGAATAATCCCTCAAATTTATCATATCGTCCATTTTTACAGTCATAGAATATCCATCTCTAGCTGATTTTCCATTCAGTTTAGGCTTTCTATATTTCACAGGTCCACATATAAACTTATAGTTTTCTCGCTTTACCGCTTTTTCTATCTTGCTGATCAATTCTTCCGGTTTATCTATTACTACAACATATTCTCCAAAATTATTCATTCTCTCGGATATTTGATAAATATAATTACTTAATCCCCATTGCATATATTCTTCATACATCAATCTGTAAAAGCATAATGTATTAGCATAACCAAATCCCTTAGCCCGTAAACTTATATCTGTCATTAATGCACTTTTAAAATTTTCGTCCATTTTCAGCTTATCAGCACTTAAATTACATACAACTCCTTCAAATAAATCCGCCTGTCCTTCAGATAAAATATGTTCCGACATGTCAATCTTATCCGGAAATGGAATCCCATTTGCCTCAGCATATCTTCTTTTCTTAGCCAACTCGAGATAATATTCATTCCAAAAATAGTTTAAAGTATTCATATATAATGAGCCGTTCAAAAAGTCCTTTAAATACTTCTTTTTATTGCTCTTATCAGCGCTAGATATAAACTTTAACAAAATATAATTTTCTTCCATAATCTATTCTCCTCACAAATGACATTATACGCGCCGAATAATACCTATTTCTCAGCTTTCCCCCAGTTTTTCACATTGCCGGTAATGTCTATCAAAAATGACTCTCCCGTAATCACATTATTAACGATTGCTCTTGCCATATTCATCATGCTAATATGTTGCGTATCATAGCTAAATTCAACATCATATGTAAATTCAATTTTGTCAATTTTAATATACTCATCTTCATATTCAAGATAAGCATTGTCAAATTCAAAAAGATAGCGCCTATCTCTTCCTTCTTCATCACTTGGTAATTTATCAATTAACTGTTTTACGGTAATTCTATCCTCATTAGTTAACCCTTTATTCTTAACAATATATGTTTGATCCGATTTTTCTTTAAAGCCTGCAATTTTCTGTTTTATTTCGTTTTCTTCAATCCATTCTTTATTTACATATATATGCGGTCTAACATTTACAACAAATCTAAAAGTGTAATTAATATGGATATCCTTTATATATCCTCTCCAATCGCTTTCCAATGGTTCTCGAATCTGCACCAGCTGTATTCCATATGTTTTTGCTACCTTTTGTGCTCCTGATTGAAATCCATTCCTTGCAGCAAATATACCGTGTATATCCCCTATATCTAACAATGTTGCTCGAAAAGCTTCTATTTTCTCAGCTGTCACCGGATTTTTATAATCTTTACATTCTACAGCTACACGATATGTTACTGTACCACATGTAAATTGCCAGTACACATCAATCTGATGTTCTCTACTAACACCCTCAATTTTCACATCATGTTGAACCACAACATCTTTCAACCCATCTGCACAATTTAATATTTTGTATATATCTTGAACAAATAGTTCGTACTCTTCTCCATTTTTTGGCATATTCATTTCCTGTGTACTACTTTTCAAATTATTATTGATTATCGTGTTTTGGTTTAAGTATAGCACAAATACCATTCCCTGTCTTTAATGATTTTTTCTACTCCACACCATTCCAATCTTATCCAAACAAACAATTGTTTCGTAAGTAAGTAATCATCGGTACCTTGTATTTTAATAAATTCCGCCCATCGTGCGGCACATTTATTACCTACTTACGTTAGGTTTAAAAATTTCTGGAAGTTCACATTTTTACTATTTGACATGTAGCGGTATGACCAAAATCAATGTACGATATAACTTTAGTAATTAAATTCAAAACAAAGGAGATCATTATGGATAACTTAGAAACGCTTGTTGAGAACTATCTGGAATACTGCAGTACGCAGAAATGTTTAGACCAAAAGACACTGAAGGCATACAGAATTGACTTACGACAATTCTCTGAACAGACATTTCCACACGAGGTTATAGAAATCACATCCAAAACACTTGAAGACTACATTGCAAAGCTTCACCAACAATATGAGCCTAAGACAGTAAAGAGAAAAATAGCCTCACTAAAAGCTCTTTTTCATCATCTTGAGTACAAAGAGATAATTAACCGGAATCCTTTCAACAAAATACAAGTGCGCTTTCGTGAACCTGTCATATTGCCAAAAACAATACCTCTACACACTGTTGAAGAATTTTTAACTACTATTTATGCGCAACGCAACAATGCCAAAACTGATTATCAGAAAAGAAATGCTCTAAGAGATGCTGCAGTTGCAGAGCTCCTATTTGCCACCGGCATGAGAATTTCTGAACTTTGCACACTGAAAAGTGAAGATGTAAATCTTTACGACGGAACCATTCTCATATATGGCAAAGGAGATAAGGAAAGGCGTATCCAGATTGGAAACGATGCAGTTATTAGCATCTTAGAAGAATATAAAACCGATTTCAAAACAGAAATCAAGAGCTGCAATCATTTTTTTGCAAATCAATCTGGCAAAGCGTTATCCGATCAGTCAGTCCGCAGAATGATAAATAAATATGCCTCTCTTGCCGGTATCGATTTACATATCACACCGCATATGTTTCGACATACTTTTGCCACCAGCTTATTAGAGGCGGACGTTGATATTCGTTATATTCAAGAAATGCTGGGACACAGTTCTATCAATGTTACAGAAATATATACCCATGTAGCTATAGCAAAACAAAGAGACATTTTAACCACCAAACATCCTCGAAAAGATTTTCATATATAATTCTCTTCTACAATCCATCGTTTTCATGATGGATTGTTCTTATTTTAATGGATAATTAGAAGTTATCCATTACTTATCTCGCAAACAATACTCATTTCTACTACAATATTAAATTTAAGTAAAGAGTTGAACTATCATTATACAATATAGGAGAAAAAGGTTTATGGCAAACAAGGAATCAATTCAGCGATCTGGTATATTAACAGATAAGGCTTTATCATTTTTATCGTTTAAAAGAGAATTCTTAGAAAAAAACAAACATTTTCAATCAAATAAGATTCGTAATTATTTCAATGTATCAGATAACGATTGGAATAGTTGGAAATGGCAGTTACAAAATCAAATTAAAACAGCAGAAAAGCTAAAAGAAATATTTGATATTACACAACATGAATTTGAACAGCTTGTTAAAGTAAGCGAAAAATTCCGATTGAGATTTCACCTGTTTTAAGAAATTTAATAACTGTTATATTTTATTATTAAATTCTTCGCAACCCCTTGAAAACACTGGATTTGTCGCAGGTGAGCTTTCCCTTATTATTTCCCTTGTGTTATATCGTCCCATCAGTGTTTATGCACTCTGATAAGGGCAAATACAAGGGCAAGAAAAATCTATAAGACAGTATAACACAAAATAAAAGTGACATGGTGAACTGATTGAAATGCTTCTTAATTTTTGCTACTACTGATTGATTAAATGATAAGGAGATGGGATACGATGAGAACAATATTTGCAGAATACAATCCACAGTGCAACAGCATTGATGTATATACTAATACGGGCTATATACTCCGTATTGATTGTTGGGAAGCAGAAAAAAATTTAAGAACCACACCTGGATCTGATTGTGCTTTGACATCGCTTGCAATCGATGAGCCATTAGAATATGCAAGGTTATATCTTGATGGGAATTTACAGATGTGGGTAGATGCTGAAGATTCATTAGAGTTATGATTATTCCAATCAAAATCTACTAGAATTTATTAAAAATTAGCTTCATAATTTTAAAAGGACAGCCCTATTGCTATGAGGCTGTCCTTAAAAATACAATAGATAAACCTAGATTATTCTTGCTACTATCTGATTGTTAAATTTTCTGTATTCCATATTGCAAATCTCCCTTTTCGCAATATTTTATTAGTATGAATGCCAGAATCGCTGAAAAAACACGTGCCAATACCGTACTCCACCATATCATAATCTGTCCACCAAATAAAGGTGGTAAAACAAGCATAAATATCAGCATCAATACTGGTTCAATGAATGTAAGAATGTATGACAATCCACTTTTTTCAGTAGCATAAAATCCAGCTGTCGCTATTCTGGTAATCGCAACAAATGGTAATGACACTAAAAATATAGGTACAATTTTAGAAATCTCAATACTTACTTCATAAGAAGCTCCGAAAACCCCTCCAATATTTGCTCTGTTTACATACATGATAATTCCACCACAAACAGCAAGAATTATTGCAAAAATGTATGCCATTCTCTGAACTCCTCTCAGGCTTTCTTGATCCTTCTCACCATAAAAACGGCTCATTAAAGGTTGACTTCCATCACCTACGCCCTGCAATATGAGATATATGATACAGATAATATAGGATACACATGCATAAGTTGCAATAGCTTTTTCTCCCCCATAAGAAGCGGAGAATCGGTTTATAAACACCAATGAAATATTAGGAGTCAATGCTAGCCCAAATGGTGCAAGACCTACTCTGAATATAGCGCCACACATTTCTTTTACATTTTTTAAGGATACATACACATAAAACTTTTTATTATATAATGCGTATATGATTGCAATTGCTGCAGTCACACCCTGTCCGGCTATTGTAGCTGTGGCTGCACCTTTCATGCCCATTTCATATATCCATACAAAGATAAAATCCAGAACAATATTGGTTATGAATCCACCAACCATCGCAAACATTGACCAGAAAGAGTTTCCATAATTTCTAATGAATGGCATCATTCCAGTTCCAAGAATCTGCAATATTGCTCCAAGTGCTATAATTTTGATATAATCTGTCGCATTTGTTAATATAATTCCATCTGCTCCAAGCAATCCTAAAATTTTAGACGAAAAGGAGTAAATAATTATGGTACTGATAACACTTACTATTACAAGAAGCCACCAGCTTGTAGCAATAAATTCTTCTGCCCGTTTTCCTTTCTTTTCTGCTGCATTAATTGAGTAATAAACAGCTCCTCCCATACCAATTCCTGTTCCAAGAGCCTGAATCAAAGCCACAATCGGATATGCAATATTAATAGCCGAAAGTCCAGCATCTCCTATGGTATTGCCTACAAAATATCCATCCACTATCGCATATATTCCTGATAATGCAAATGCTATAATAGATGGAATAACATATTTAAAAAATAATGATTTATGATTCATTTTTCTTACAATCTCCTTCCTTGAAAAGTCTGATAAACAGCTCTGTATTATCATTAAGACTTTCTATATTCTCTAATCCCATTTTTTCGATTACATATATTTCTTTTGAGTGCAGTTTTTCTATGATATCTTTCGTATATTCCATTCCTGATTCTGTGAGGCATATCAGCTTATTTCTCTTGTCTGAATCATCAGATACCATATTGATGTATCCTTTTTTCTGAAAATCTTTTAGTATCGTATTTACCGTTTGCTTAGGTATATTCCATTTTTCACTTATCATTTTCTGCGTGCATCTTCCATTACTTTCATAAAATGAATACAAAGCAAAAACTCCATTTGAAGACAGTCCCTGATCCTTTGACCATTCCTCATACATTGCTGTACATTCTTTCCATAAAGCATAATATCGTTGCAACTGTATTATCATATTATTATCTTTTCTCATCTTTTTCCTCCTTAAATTAGTACGAATCCGGACTTTTGTATTATAGTCCGAGTTCGTACTAATTGTCAAGATTTATTTATATACTTTTTCTTTATATAAACAATCAATAGTCCCTTACTAAGGACAGGAAGATTATGAAATTTCCCTGTCCTCTTTTAATAATATCCTCGTTCTTCCATCCAGTCTTTCACATAACATCTGATTCCAATATAAATAATATGCGACAGTAATAGCAATACAATAAGATTTATCGGATTAGCGTTTTTAATCCATTCTCCAAAGTAAATTACAACAGCTGTACTCGTTATCGCTACCACGATACTGATGATATCCCAACAATATTTCCGGTAGATTTTTCCTACCTGATAACCAATCCCGATTATCAGCCACCCGGTTATTACGAATAAAATTGCCATGACAGTACCGGCAATCAGCCAGTACACAATCCCGGAAAGAATACTGTTAGGTATTCCACTGCTTAACTGTCCGAAAGAGTCTGCACCTGTCACAAACTCCCGAAATAAACTTCCCATTCCTTTTCCTAACGCACCGAAAAAGACGATACAGTCGTTAAGGAAAACCGGCGAAAGAATCGCAGTAAACAGTGTTGTTGTTATGCTGTACCATGCCAGTAGAAACAAGATACTTTCATAACCAATCGTCATATTTTTATATTTCTTTTCTAACTGGCTTTTACGGCTATCGCATTTTTCTTTTGCTTTCCGGTAAGCAGTACGGTCACATTTTTCACATTTCTCATAAGGCACTTTTTTCTCAACAGCTACCTCTACCGTCTTTTGGTGTGTCTGTGCATAAAGTTTTTCCTGCTCTGCTTTTTCATACTTAAATTTCCATGCCACGGCTTCTGCGTCGGCTCTTTTCCTGCTGTCTGTCTCGCTGGTCAATCGTTCCTCTGT
>OGNY01001320.1_pt1 | contig 16655 bp, 9 predicted proteins | sample 1573551 | NCBI WGS metagenome assembly OGNY01 (sample SAMEA2581885, study PRJEB24529) | metagenome | biome: Human gut stool | place: China | collected 2011
ATGCCCCCTGAAATTCCGCAACTCGATCCATCTCCTAACACCAAAACAAGCCTATGATACCGGAGATCATACGAAAGATATTAATCGTCGTCGCAGGAACCATACTCCCCGCAGCGGCACGGTCGCAGAGTTCGGCAATTGCGCCACAGGAATCGCAGCAGATACAACTCCGCCTGACGCTCGACAAGGCGATCTATTCGGCGCAAAACCATTCGATCGCCGCGATGGTCGCCAAATATACGTTTCTCTCCTCGTACTGGTCGTTCCGTTCCTACCAGGCAAGCCGGCTTCCGTCGCTCAACCTGAGCGGCGAGGTGCTGAGTTTCGACCGTTCGCTGCGCCTGTTGCAGGATTACGACACCGGAGAGATGCGTTATCTGGAGAACTACAACCTGCAAAACACACTGGGGCTTGCCATCCAGCAGAATATCACTCTGACGGGCGGCACCCTCAGGCTTTACTCGTCGCTCAACCGCCTCGACCAGTTCGCCCCCAAGGAGTCTAAATCCTATTATTCACAGCCCATCACGCTTTCCTACACCCAGCCGCTCTTTGCCTACAACAGTTTCAAATGGAATAAGAAGATCGCCCCGAAAGAGTACGAACTGGCCAAACGCACCTACATCGAAGCCATGGAGGACATTACGGTGCAGGCCGTGAGCTACTATTTCAGCTTGCTGCTGAGCAAAACCAGGCATACCATCGCCGTCAAGAACTACGGCAATACCAAATCCCTCTATTCCATAGCCGAAGAACGGCTCAAACTGGGGAGCATCACCAACGACGAGCTGCTCCAGTTGCAACTGCGCATGCTCAACGACAGCCTGGCGATCAACGACACGGCACTGGCAGTCCGCGAGCAGCGCATGAGGTTCAACTCTTACCTGCGTTACAGCGAGAACGTCGATATAGACCCAGTGCTCGACGAGCAAATCCCCGCCATCGAGATCGACTATGTGACCGTACTGGACAAGGCGCTGGAAAACTCGTCGTTCAATGCCGGCAACCAACTGCGAGCGCTCAACGCCGAGGCAGGCATCGCCCAGGCCAAGGCCGAACGGGGCGCTACGGCCACGATAAATGCCCGGTTCGGGTTGTCCCAAACCGGCGAAGAGTTCCGGACGGCCTATTCGAACCTGCTCGACCAGGAGGTCATCGGACTTCAGTTTTCCATCCCGCTTTTCGACTGGGGCATGGGCAAGGGCCGTGTCCGCATGGCCAAGGCGAGGGCCGACATGGTGCGCAACCAGATCGAGCAGGACGAAACCGATTATCGGCACACAATCTATACGCTCATCGAACAATTCCACAACCAGCGGAACCAATGCGTCGTGGCCGCCCGGGCACGGGAGGTCGCTGAAAGCCGCTATGCCATGGCGATGGAGAATTTCCGGCGGGGCACGGTGTCGGTTACGGACATGAATACGGCGCAGACCGAAAAAGACCAGGCCAGCCAGACCTACGTGTCGGCGCTGGCCGATTTCTGGAACTACTACTACTCGCTGCGCCGCAAAACCCTCTACGACTTCATTTCCCACACCGATATCAGCGTCGAGTTCGACCGCCTCATCGAAGAATAACCCTTGCCATGAAACAACACTACCTTTATCTGCTTTGTGCAGCGCTCCTCGCGGGCTGCGGCAAAACGAAGAACGCAAAGACCGATGCGGCACAGGATCGCATGCAGCACCGTATCGAACACAACGAAGTCACGGTGGATACGCTGCAAAGGCGCGACTTCATGCGGGAGCTGATCAGCAACGGACGGCTGGCAGCCTCGAAGCGCAGCACGCTCTCCTTCGAGGTTTCGGGGACAATCGCGGCGATCGATGCGAAGAACGGATCCCGCGTAGGCGCCGGGGAGCCGATCGCCCGCATCGACACGAGCGACTACGCCCTTCAGCTGCACAAGGCGCGGCTGGCATTGGACAAGGCGCGGCTGGGGTTTTACGACGTATTGGTCGGACAGGGGTATCAGGCCGGCGACACGGTCACCCCTCCGGCCGGGGTCATGCAGCTGGCACGCATCCGCTCGGGGTATGCCGATGCCACGGCATCGCTGCTCAGCGCCCGCCGCAGCCTGGCTCACTGTACCCTGCGGGCTCCCTTTGCGGGAAAGGTCGCCGATGTGGAACAACAGGTCTATGAGAAATCGAAAGGCGAATTCTGCACCCTGTTGGACGACAGCCGGCTAAACGTCCGCTTCTCTGTCCTCGAATCCGAATACGGGCTGCTCAGCCCGGGGCAGGAGATCGGCGTCAGCCCGTTCGCCGACCTGCGCAAGGAGGTGAAAGGCCGCATTACGGCGATCAACCCTTCGATCGATGTGCACGGACAGGTGCAGGTCGATGCCGAGGTCGTCAACGACGGCACGCTGGCCGACGGGATGAACGTCCGGGTGGCCGTGCGGCAAAAGGTGCCCGGGCAACTGGTCGTGCCGAAGAGCGCGGTGGTCATCCGCGACAATCTCGAGGTACTCTTCCGCTACAAAGACGGCCGGGCGCAATGGACTTACGTACATACTTCGCTGGCCAACAGCCGGGAGTATGTGGTCGAAGCGAATCTGGATCGCGGGGCGGAGCTCAACCCCGGCGACCTGGTGATCGTCTCGGGGAACCTGAATCTGGCCGACGGCTCGGAGGTCTCGCTCGGCAGGGAACAATAACACCGCACCCATGTTACGCAAACTTCTCGACCGGCCTATCGCCGTGACGATGATCGCCGTCGTCCTGCTCATCCTGGGCATTGTCAGCAGCCGCCTGCTGCCTGTGTCGCTCGTGCCGGACGTCGACGCGCCGTATATCACGGTGCAGATCCCCGCACAGGGGCTTTCGGCCCGGCAGCTGGATGAAACCGTCATCACCCCGCTGCGGCAACAGCTCATCCAGTTGTCGCAGTTGACCGACCTGCGCAGCGAGGCCCGCGAAGGAAACGGCATTATCCGCCTGACCTTCGAGCAGGGCTCGGACATCGACTACCTGTTCATCGAAGTGAACGAGAAGATCGACCGTTCGACGACCTCCCTGCCCCGCGACGTGGAGCGCCCGAAGGTAATCAAGGCGAGCGTCACCGACATCCCGGCCTTCTATATCAACCTCACCGTACGGGGGGATCAACCGACCGGGCACCGGGACGAACGGCATCCCGTATCCGACCGGTTCGCGGCGCTGAGCCGTTTTGCCTCGCAGGTCATCACCAAACGCATCGAGCAGTTGCCCGAGGTAGCCATGGTCGACCTGAGCGGCACCGTTGCCCCGGAACTGCTGGTTATCCCCGACGAGGCGAAACTCCGCCAGGCGGGCATCACCATGGCCGCCGTCGAGGGGGCGCTGCGCCGGGCGAACGTGACGCTGGGGAGCCTTGTCATCCGGGACGGGGAATACCAGTACAACGTGAAATTCCAGTCGGCGATAAACGGCCGGAAGGATATAGAGGATATTTTTCTGAAAATCAACGGCCGGTTGTTCCGCCTCAAAGAACTGGCCACGATCGTCGAGCACCCCCGCAAACGGCAGGGCATGGTATTTTCGAACGGCCGCAACGCCGTGTCGCTGGCGGTCGTCAAGCAGGCGGATGCCCGCATGTCGAAGCTCAAGGACGAGCTCGACAAGCAACTCCGGCAGTTCCGCTACGACTATCCGGACGTGGAGTTCACCGTCACGCGCGACCAGACCGAACTGCTCGACTATTCGATTTCGAACCTGATAAACAACATCATCACGGGGGCATTGCTGGCCTGCGTCATCATCTTCTTTTTCATGCGCGACATGAAGTCGCCGATGCTGGTGATCCTGACCATTCCCGTGACGCTGATCATCTCGATCCTGGTTTTCTACCTGTTGCATATCTCGATCAACATCATCTCCCTGTCGGGACTGGTGCTGGGCATCGGTATGATGGTCGACAATTCGATCATCGTCATCGACAACATCACGGCCCGCTGGATACGCGGGGAGCAGCTGGCCGGGGCCGTCACGCAGGGCACCAAGGAAGTCATGGTTCCCATGCTGTCGTCCGTGCTGACGACCTGCGCGGTATTCGTCCCGCTGATCTTCCTCAACGGCATGGCCGGGGCGCTCTTCTACGACCAGGCCATGGCCGTAGCCATCACGCTGTTCGTCGCCTACGGGGTCTCCGTCACGTTGCTGCCGGTTTATTACCGCTGGTGGTACAGCCGGCAGCAGGCTTTCCGGCCTACGCCGTGGCTCGCGTTCTTCTCCTTCGACCGGGTCATCGACGGGTACGACGCCATCCTGAAATGGTTTTTCCGCCGCCGCGGGCTGATGTGGGGCATTTATGCGATCTCAATACTGGGGCTTGCACTCCTCTTCCGGGGCATCGACAAGGAGCGGCTGCCGGCGATGACTTACAGCGACATGTTAGTCCGCATCGACTGGAACGACCGCATCTCGGCCGAAGAGAATGCACGCAGGACGGAAAACCTCGTCGCCTCGCTGGGTGACCGCATTCTCCAATCCACGGTCATGGCGGGCGTCCAGCAGTTTGTCCTTTCGCACACAGAGGAGAACGGAGTGGCCGAGGCGACGGTCTACCTCAAGTGCCATGAACCGGACGACGTGGCACCCGTTCAGGATGCCATCCGCGGCTATCTGGCGGAGAACGCCCCAGCGGCCCGCTGTTCGTTCGGCGTTTCGGGCAACGTCTTCGACATGATCTTCGCCGAGCGTGAAGCCGTGCTCACCGCACGCCTGCGCTCGACGACCGGGCACAGTGCCGACCCGGAACAGTTGCAGCAGCTGCTCGACCGCATACAGGATGCGCTGCCCGGGCAGGAAATCCCGCCGGTCGCCATGCAGGAGGACATCCTCTACATCGCACAACCCGAACAGATGGCGTTGTACGGCGTGACCTACAACGACCTCATAGCCACGCTGCGCAATGCGCTCAACGAGAATACGCTCTTCACGGTCACTACGGGCGATGAATCGCTGCCGGTGGTGATCGGCAACGACCTGCGCAGTCTGGACGATCTGCTCGGCAATACGTTCATCCACACCACCGAGGCCGAAATCCCGGTCGGCATCCTGATGCGCCAGACAATGACCCGCGACCTGAAGCACGTCGTGGCCGGAGCCGAGGGTAACTATTACCCGCTCGACCTCGCACCCCGGGCCAAGGATGTCCCGGCCGTCATCGGCGCGATCCGGGGCTGTGTGGCGGAAGACGAACATTTCGAGGTGAGCTTCAGCGGCAGCTATTTCTCGAACCGCGGCATGGTGGGGCAGCTCATCGGGGTGCTTGCCGTGGCCCTGCTGCTGCTTTTCTTCATCCTGGCTGCACAGTTCGAATCGCTCGTCCAGCCATGGATCATCCTCTCGGAAATCGTCATCGACCTTTTCGGGGCACTCGTCGTCCTCTGGGTATTCGGGCAGACGCTCAACCTGATGTCGATGATCGGGCTGATCGTGGTCTGCGGCATCGTGATCAACGACTCGATCCTCAAGATCGACACCATCAATACGCTGCGACGGGAGGGCATGGCGCTCAAACACGCCATCATGGAGGCCGGGCGGCGGCGCCTGAAAGCCATCGTCATGACCTCGCTCACGACGATCCTGGCCGTAGCGCCGTTCCTGTCCCACGGCGACATGGGTTCCGACCTGCAGCTCCCGATGTCGCTGACCATCATCAGCGGCATGATTGTGGGTACGCTGGTGAGCGTATTCTTCATCCCGCTGGCCTATTACGAGATTTACAGACCCCGCCGATGAACGTCCCGCGCCCCATATCCCCGTCGCGGAGAGGGATCCCCGCATTTTCGGTGCTGCTGATCATGGCGGCGCTGGCGGTCATCGGGGCGGCCATGCTGCCCATGCTCAATATCCAGTATACGCCGTCGGCAGCCGAGCGGAGGATCGACCTCTATTTCTCATGGCCGGATGCCTCGGCACGCCTGATCGAGCAGAGCGCCACCTCGCGTATCGAAGGCGCCATGTCGACCGTCGCGGGGTGCGAGAACGTCTCTTCCCGTTCGGCCAAAGGCTACGGCAACATCTCGGTCGCATTCCGCAAGGGAACGGATATGGAAGCCGCCCGCTTCGAGGTCGCATCGGCGATCCGGAATCTTTATGCCAAATTGCCGCAGGAAATCTCCTATCCCTATATTTCACTCGCCGCCTCCGGCAGCCGCGAATCCGAGACGCTGGTCTATACGATCAAGGCCGACCTGCCCTCCGAACGCATCGAAGAGTATGTGACGGCCCACGTCTCGACCCCGCTGTCGCAGGTCGAGGGGGTCGGGCGGGTCGTGTTGTCGGGTGTCACCCCCTTCGAATGGGTCGTCACGTTCGACCCCAAGGCAATGGAGGCCGCCGGGATCACGGCCACGGATCTCGCCCTGGCATTCCGGAATTATTTCCGCAGCGACGTGGTCGGGATGACGACGCTCCCGCAAGCCGACGGCAGCGAGCGGAGCGTCGTACTGAAGCTCCGCAACCGTGCCGGGCTCGACTTCGGGGATATTCCCGTCGCGCACCGCAACGGCCGCATCTACTACCTGCGCGATTTCGCCACTGCACGCTGGCGCGAAGCGCTCCCGGCGAGCTATTTTCGCATCAACGGCCTCAATACGATCAACCTCTCGGTGGTCGGCGAGCCTCACACGAACATCCTTCAGGTCGCCTCTTCGGTCAAGGCGGAGATGCAGCGCCTTCAAGCCTCCTTCCCGGCCGAACTGTCCGCGACGCTGACCTACGACGCTTCGCAGTACGTCTCGGGGGAACTGCATAAAATCTACCTCCGCACGCTGCTCTGCGTAGCCATCCTGCTGTTGTTCGTCTATCTGGTCAGCCGGGATTTCCGCTACCTGCTGATCATCACGGTAACGCTCGTGGTCAATATCCTGATCGCCGTAGTTTTCTATAACCTGCTCCGGCTGGACATCCATATCTATACGCTCGCCGGGATTACAGTCTCGCTGGGTATCATCATCGACACGTCGATCATCATGGTCGACCATTACAGCTACTACCGCGACCGCCGGGTATTCGTCTCCATCCTCGGAGCGCTGCTGACGACAATCGGCGCATTGGGAATCGTCTGGCTGCTGCCCGAAGAGCAGCAGGCCAACCTGACCGACTTTTCACTGGTGATCGTCGTCAACCTGGCCGTATCCCTGCTCATCGCGCTGCTGTTCGTGCCGTCGTTGCTCGATAAACTTCCGCTGAGGCGCAGCATGACGGTGTCGTCCGTGCGCCGGCGAAGGCTCATCGTGCGGTTTTCACACGGGTATGGGCGGTTCATCGCCTGGGGGCGCAGGCACCGCTGGATCTTCATCGCGGCACTGGTCTGGGGGTTCGGCATCCCGACATTCCTGCTGCCGGACAAGATCGCCGAAGGCAAGGACGGGAAGCCCTCGGCATGGGCCAACGCCTACAACAGCGTCATGGGAAGCCAGGCTGTCTCCGAGCACCGGCTCCAGATCGACAAAGTCTTCGGGTCGTCGCTGCACCTGTTCCGCACCGCGACCAACCGGTACAATAATTTCCGCACGCCGGAACAAAAACGCCTTTATGTCAACGCGGGAATGGCCGAAGGGTGTACCGTCCAGCAGCTCAACGAGGTTGTGCGGCATATGGAAAACTACATCAGCCGTTTCGATCAGGTCGACATGTTCCGCACGCGCATTACCTCCTACGACAACGCGCAAATCGAGATCACGTTCAAACCCGAATTCGAAAACGGCCCGTTCCCGGCGATGCTCAAACAGGAGCTCACCTCCGCGGCGATCAATTTCGGCGGTGCGACCTGGTACATCCGGGGCATCGACGACAACTCGTTCAACAACAACGTCGTCAACAACTACCGCTCGAACCAGTTTCGGCTCAAAGGCTACAATTACGACCAGCTGTCGGCCTATGCCGATGCCCTGATCGACACCCTGTCCCGCAACCGCCGTGTCTCCAGCCCCGAAATAATGGACGGTAACGCCTGGTCGCTGCCCCACAACGAATTCAACATCCGCTACGACGGCGAGCGAATCGCCGCCGCAGGGCTCGATGTGGCCGACTATTACGGGATTCTCAGCACGATGCTCTTCAAAGAGCGGCTGTCGCCGGTTTATACCGGCGAGGAACTCCAGCAGGTCGTGCTCGAATCGGGCGACCGCGACCGCTTCGACCGCTGGCATGTGGCCAATGCCCAGGTGCGCCTCGGCTCGCGGCAAACGAAGCTCTCGGCAGTCGGTTCCATCGAAAAACAGCGTACGGGCGTCTCCATCCGCCGCGACAGGCAGTCGTACCAGATATTGGTCGGGTACGATTTCATCGGCTCGTACGAACTGGGGCGACGGCTGATCGAACGTACCGTCAAGCAATTCAACGAGGAGATCCTGCCCATCGGGTTCCGGGCCGACTCGCCGTCGTCCGGATTCTGGCAGGAGGAGAAACAACAGCAGGTGTGGCTCATCCTGCTGGTCGTGGCGATAATATACAGCATGTGCGCCGTCATCTTCGAATCCCTGCGCAAACCCGTCGTAATCATCCTGATGATCCCCATCTCGTTCATCGGGGTATTCCTCACGTTCGGCTGGTCGGATTTCGTCTTCGACCAGGGCGGGTTCGCCGCTTTCGTCCTCTTGTGCGGCATTGTCGTCAACGCCGGCATCTACCTGATCAACGAGCAGAACAACTGGGCCGATGTTTCGCACCAGCACGGGATCCGGCTCTACCTGAAGGCGTATAACCACAAGATCATTCCCATCATGCTCACCATCGTGTCGACCGTGCTTGGCCTGGTGCCCTTCCTGTACGACGGCCCCGAGGAGGTTTTCTGGTTCGCATTCGCCATGGCCGCCATCAGCGGGACGTTGTTCTCGATCGTGGCACTGGTCGTCTATCTGCCGATCTTCCTGCCGATGGGTCGTAAAACCGGCAACCTGTCATGATACGGCGCCCCCATCCGTTCCTGCGTTGCCTGCTGGCGCTTCTGTTGGCGGCCGCCTGCTGGTTCCTGCTCGTCCCGGCGCTCGAGATGCCCGTGCAGGAGTTGCAGGGAAATATCCTCCCGTCCCTGCGGGCGACCGCGGCCCTGACGGCCCTGGCGGCCTGCTACTGTCTGTGCTACCGGCCCCGCCTGTATGTGAACCGTACGGATATATATGCAGCCTTGTTCCTGGGCTGGGTCACGGCAGGCAGGTTCCTGTGGCCCGGGTTGGCTTCGGCGGTCAGGTATGACGGGCTGTTGCAGGCCGCGATGATCTATGTCGCCTTGCGGATTGTCTTTACGGCCGAACGGCGGACGACGACGCTCCTGCTCATGCTTTTGTGCCTGCTGGGCATCTATGAATCATGGGTCGGCATACGCCAGATCTATGGGTTCGCGCAGTCCAACCACGGACTGTTCAAAATAACCGGCACGCTTTTCAACCCGGGCCCGTATGCGGGGTTCATCGCCCCCGTATTCGTATGCGCCGCGGCTTGTGTCGCCAGATACCGGTTCGCCGAACGGGCATTGCGAACGTGGGGCTCGCTGCGGCGCCTGCGTCCGGGCGTCCTGCTGTGGGGCGTGGCGCCTTACCTGCTCGGCTGGGGCGCGGCGCTCATGACGGTCGTAGTCCTCCCGGCGTCGATGAGCAGGGCCGCGCTGATCGCCGTCGCCGCGGGCTGCGGGGCGTTCGCATTCCGGGAGTGGAATGTCAGGGATCGCTTCCGACGCGTATCCCGTGCGCATCCATTGCGCGTGGGGGTGCTTTCGGGTCTGGCTGTACTGCTCCTTGCGGGCGTCGGCGCCGGGGCATACCATATCAAGCGTCCTTCGGCCGAGGGACGCCTGCTGATGTGGAAGATCGATACGCGGATCATGCTCCGCCATCCGCTCTGCGGGGCCGGGATCGGAAATTTCGCAGGCGCATTCGGCGAAGAGCAGGCACGTTACTTCGCCTCGGAAGAGCGTTCGAAAGCCGAGACCCAGGTCGCCGGATGCCCCGAGGCGGGATTCAACGAATTCCTGCAGACCGGGGCGGAAACTGGGGCAGTCGGCCTTGTGTTGCTGTTGCTGATAACGGGAAGCGCAATCGTGAGCCAGCTCAGGCGCGGCGCGCCCTTCGGTTACGGGCTGCTGGCAGCGGCAGTTTTCGCCTGCTTCTCCTATCCGTGGGACGTGTTGCCATTGCGGCTGCTGTTCGTCGTATTGCTTGCCGGGACGTGCTCGAAACGGGTCGTCCCGATCCCCGGGCGGGGGCATGTCGTCGTGTTGCTGGCACTTGCGGGATGTCTCGTATGCTGGACGGGATTGTACAGCCGCTATGCCCGCCGTGTGGAAGCCCGGCGGCAATGGAGCGAGGTTCGCGTCTGGCCGAATTCAGGGAGGTACGACTACCTGGTCGAAGACGGGCCCCGTCACCATGACGCCCTGCAGGGCGACTTCCGGTTTTTATACGACTATGGCTATGCGCTGCACAAAACGGGCGACTACCGGCAGAGCAACGAAATTCTCCGCGAGGGCATGCGGATCAGCAGCGACCCGATGTTCTGGAATATCGCTGGGCGGAATTACGAAATGCTGGGGGATGTCGCGGCAGCCGAGGAAGCTTACCTGCATGCGCACCATATGATTCCGGATCGGGTTTATCCGCTCTATCTGCTTGCCAAACTCTACCTCGCGGACGGACAGACGGAAAAGGCATACGCCGCGGCACGCCGGGTCGTTGCGCATAAGCCCAAGGTCGAATCGGTGCAAACACGGGAGATGCAGGCAGAGCTGCGCAAATTGTTCGGCATGTCCCCTGCGGACGAAATACGGGAGTAATATGCGACGGGTTTTCAACTATATCTTTTGGATATCCGCAAGCGCCTGCATGCTTTTCGCGGGATGGCTGCTCCTGCGGATTTTCATCTGCGACCAGTTCGTCGTCCCGTCGGAATCGATGATGCCGACCTTGTTGCCCGGGGATCGGATCCTGGTCAATAAACTGCTCGCCGGGAGCCGCATTTACAGCAAACTCGAGTTCCGGCAGGGTGTTCCGCTCCGTTCATTCCGCATACCCGGCCTCAGAGGGGTGCATGTCAATGACGTGGTGGTCTTCAATGCCCCGCACGGGTACGACCGGGATCGCATAGAGTTCCGGATCAACTATGTCTATGCCAAACGTTGTGTCGGGACGCCCGGCGACAGCATTGCCATCCGGAACGGGTATTTTTGCAATAATCGCTACAAGGGGATTATCGGCGATGCCGGAGAACAGGGACGGCTGGCTGCGATGCCGGATTCGTCGTTACCGCCCAATGTACTGCGCGCCTTCCCTTTCGATGACCGGCGCTACGGGTGGACGATCAAAAATATGGGACCTCTATATATTCCCCGTGCCGGCGACAGGATCGAACTCGACTCACTGAACTATGAGCTGTACCGACTTGTCGTGGAATATGAGACAGGCGGGGAGCTGACCTGCGACGGGAACCTCCCGCAACTCAACGGCGAAGCGGTCTCGACATACGAATTCCGGAAAAACTATTATTTCTTCTGCGGCGACAATGTAGTCAATTCTAAGGATTGCCGCTATTTAGGGTTCGTTCCGGAAGATTTCGTCATAGGTATCGCCAGGCGTATTACATACTCCGAAAATCCGTTCGGGACAAAGCTCAAAAGTCGGTGTTGGAAAAGAATCATATGATTTTTACAATGCCACCGACAGGCCCGCTTGAAAATCCATCCCCGCGCTACCAGCCGCATCACCGGCCCCGAAGGCTCCGGCTCGGGCTTCGGGCACCGGCGGGAAACACAGGGAACGCGGGATAAACCGGCTCCGCATATGGGTCATTTACCCCTATCTTAGTATCATTTCACCCGCGCATGGGAGCCTGTATTTGGATTATTTTTGTTTAAAAGATTCGACGTCATGAGATCAAAAGCCTTTAAAATGTATCTGAAACCGGGTATGGAAGAGGAGTACCGCAGACGGCATGAAAAGATATGGCCGGAGCTGGAACGGCAGTTGAGGCAGGAAGGCATATACGACTATTCGATCTTCCTGGATCGGGACACCAACACGCTGGTAGGCGTGCAGAAGAACAGAGGGGAAACCGGATCCCAGCAGATGGGCGCCAACGAGCTGGTGCGCAGGTGGTGGGATTATATGGCGGATATAATCGACGTCAACCCGGACAACTCGCCCGTCTCGGTCGATCTGCCGGAAGTATTTTACATGGAATAGCCGCCGGAATTACTCGGAGCCGGACGGCACGTCGCAGCACGCAACCCGGTATTCGGACGGAGGGCATCCGACGTATTTCCTGAAGATCGCTGAAAAATAGGCCGCATCCTCGTACTTGAGGTAAAACGCGATCTCCTTGATGCTCAGGGGTGAGTTCAGTAACATCAACTTTGCCTTTTGCAGCTTCAGCTGGGTGATATAATGCGCAGGCGAGACGTTGGTATACTCCTTGAACGTCTTGCGAAACCACGAATAACTCATGTTGATCTTGTCGGCCACCTGCTCGGGCGTGATGTCGGTCAGCATATTCTCGCGCATAATGCTACGGGCCTGGTCGATTTTCTCGGCCACCGCATCGTTGGAAGAGTAATCGTTGCTGTCGTAGTAGATCACGTAGGCCAGGATACTGTTCGCAATCGACGCCAGCACCTGTTGGCAGCCGGTCTTTTCCTTGAAGGCGATCTCCAGCGCCTCCTTATACCGGTCGATAATGTGCTCCCGGAAACCGATAGGATGGATGACCTTGTTACGGACGAAAAAGCCGTTGTTATAACGGCTGTCGATATGCGCCCCGCGGAAACCGATCCAATATTCCTGCCAGCCGCTCTTCTTGTCGGGGTAATAGCTGTGCCACGTATAGGGCGGAATGATGAGCATGGTTCCGCCTTTGATCTCGACGCGCTTTTCCGGCGACTCGTGGTACCAGCCCCGCCCTTTCGATATGTAAATCAGCTGGTAATTGTCCAACACGCGTCCATTCCGCGTATTAAAGTAGTAATCAGCAGGATGTCCTGCTGAAGGGGGGGGGTAAAAGCTGTAATCGGGTTCGATATAGTACTCCCCGACGTTGTCAACGGTTATTCCCCAGGACTTATCCTGGTCACTGCATACCATGTATTTGAACGATGCCTGTTGTTGCGACATATCCGTATATTTTTATCGCAGATCCCGATTTTAAAATGTTAAAATCCCAGATAAAGGTAAACATTTTTTCAGAATAGTGGGCTATCTGAAATAACAGAATCTTTTGCAAAAGCCAGACCACGCTCATTTCAGATAATACAGTTATAATAGGGCAGCCGCTCCGAGACAGATAAAAGCCGCATAAAAAAATAGCAGCCGAATGCGTCATCGACTGCTATTTCCTGTTTGACAAATCGGATTGTCAGAACCTGAATTCATAGGTTCCCGAACCTACCGAATAATGCGTTTTGCCATTGCCGGCCGTGATCAGCGAAATTGCCGGAATATTCCGAATACGGGTATTATTCACCCGGAGGTTCCCCCCGATCATTTCCGACGGAAGAATCAGTTCGGCCACAGAGTTAGCCGGAACCCGGATCGTCAGGGTTATTCGATCGCCCCGTTTTTTCCATGCCGATACGATCTCCCCGTAGAGCGAATGATAGGATGTACAGGCTTCTTCGAGCCCGGAGCCCAATCCCGGTTCTATAATAAATTCCCGGAAACCCGGCTTGTCTTCATCGGCCCGGATTCCCCCGAGGTATTTATAGAGCCAAAAACCGATATATGCACCGTAGGGATGGTGGCCGCTACCCGGCCCGTTCAGGTTTATGGATTCGGACATCGTGCTCTTGGAACTCCGTACCATATGGAGCCAGCCGGGGCTTTCGGGTTGGGTCAGCATTTTATAAGCCACGTCGAAATATCCGTTGCCGGGCAGGTAGTCCATCGTAAAATTACCGCCGATAAACCCGGCGCTAATATGTCCGTTTCTCATATCTATCGCATCGAGCAACCGTTGCCGGACTTTCTCTTCCATTTCATCGGGAACCAGCCCGAGCGCCAATGGCAGTGCTTGTGCCGTCTGCGAATTTTCCGCATAGATTCCGGTTTCATAATCGAGAAACTCACGGTTGAATTTATCCTTTATGCTGTCGGCGAGTTCCCTGTAATGCTCCGACAACCTCTTGTCATAACCGAGGATTTGCGCATAATCGGCCAGCTTCCGGCTCATCCAATAATAGCCGGCAGTCGATGTCTGCGCGACAGGCGTCAGATTCGAAGCCTGGCTGTTGGGATCGGGATTGAGATCGAGCCAATCCCCCAAAGACCACGAGATGATATGATCCTCGGCCGTCGAGCTTAAAAAATCCACATATGCTTTGAGTGAGGGAAACGCAGACTCCAGCACGCCGGCATCCCCGGTGTAAAGGTATAATTTATCGGCCAACAAAAATATGGATCCGCCCCACCACGGATCGTCCCAATAATCGAGGCTTCCGTCTTCATGGACATATCCCCACCCCACCGACGGCACTGTCGACGGAATATGCCCCGCCGGGGACTGGGAATCCTGAAAATCCCGAAGGGCCTTTTTATACGTATTGAGCGCGTCGAAATTATACAGGTAAGATTCCATGACGACCGCAGCATCGAGCGTCCAGCCCATCTTTTCCCGGGTAGGTTCCTCGCCGGGGATGCCATGGACGGCATTGAGCAGCGTGCGGCAAACCGCAGCATTGAGATCATTCAGTTTATCCATGGAACAACTGAAATTCCCTGCGCGCTGCAAATCGGTATGGACGCATTTGGCCGTAAAATCTTCCGGGGCCGGCTTATAGGCAAGTCCCCGAACCTGCATATACCGGAATCCGTGGTAGGTGAACCGGGGTTCGAATATTTCCTCTCCGTCGCCGCCCAGTATCAGCAACTCGGTCTGATAGCGCCCGCGCGTATGCCATGTACTGTTCTGCGTATCCAGGGAGCCGTCGGCTTTAAGCACTTCGTTGAACTGGAGCTCCACGGTCTGCCCCCTGCTGCCCCGTACACGCGTTTCGACCCAGCCGGTAAGGTTTTCACCGAAATCCACCAGATAGACACCGGGGCCCGTTTCCGTAATCCCCACGGGTTTCAGTTCCTTCGCCACACGCATCGGAGGCATCGGATCCGCCGTCAATTTACCCAGAGGCGCGGGGACATGGCAGACATTGCGCCACAGGCTGTCGCAGAAACCCGGTTCGTTCCAACCGTGCACGGACTTGGTATGGTCGATCGTTTCCCCCGAGCGGACGCTGTTATAGACGATTTCACCATGCCCCCATTTCCACGTCCTATCCGTCACGATCACGTCGCGCGCTCCCGATTCGTATTCGACGACGACATTGAGCCGGACTTTCGGCGGCGTATGCCAATTCGCATCGTGCATCCCGAAAACATCCCGTGTCGGCAGGCTGTACCAGCCGTTCCCCAACAGGATACCAAAGGCATTGCTTCCGGTTGAAAAGTAATCCGTCACATCGTAGGTCGCATACACGACCCTTTTATCGTAATCGGTAAACAACGGATCCATCACCCTGTCGCCGACTTTGCGGCCATTGATATACAACTCGTAATACCCCAGGCCGCATATGAATGCAGTCGCCTTGCGAACCGGCACCGGTATCTCCACCTCCCGGCGCATATACACGGCAGCGCTGTCCTCCATAAACCAATTTTCATGCTCGACCCGCCGATTCGATTTATACCTGCGGTGCGGAAGCAGTTCTGCGAATTTGGACGAAACCCATTCCCCTTCCCAGTCGAATTCCTCGAACAGTCCGGTTCTCCACGATGCAACGGGGCTCCAATCCGATTCGAGGCCGGACACATCCCATACCTTCACTTTCCAATAGTAATCGCAACAGGGCAACAGCGGGGTTCCTGCAAATTTCACATGCTGGCTTTTACCATCCGCAACAATCCCCGAGTCCCATATATCGCCGCAATCCGCGTCCAACAACGCCTTGTCCGAAGCGACCAGTACCCTGTAAGATCCCTGGAAGTATCCGGCCCGGTCGGTATCGATACGCCAGCCCAGCAGAGGCTTTTTGTCTCCCATACCGATGGGCTCTTCCACATAATTACATGTCAGGCCCAGCAGTTTCACGTCTCGGGTAACAGCAGACATCCCGGGCAATGCGACCGGAAGGAGAAATGCAAGGGTGAAGAACAATCTTTTCCAATAGTCCATACAATATCATTTTAGGTTATTCGCCGCTCGTTCTTATGTTACGAAATTACAATAACGTATGCCCCCGCCCGTAATAAAAATTGTTCTAACAACATGGCAAATTGACATTATCGGCACATCGGGAACAATGCGGCGTTTCATGTCCGCAGTCCGATCAGAATGCCATGCCGAAAAATCAAATCCCACAGGCGGCAATCCGCAATTAAAAGGCACATTTGTAGCACAATAACCCAAACCAATAAAACCAACTATGCGAAGAATCGTTATCGTAATGATCGGGGTGCTGTGGGCGAATGCCATGGCGGCAAAATCCTTCGAATTAAAATCTCCGTCCGGGGAGGTCTCCGTCACCGTCGACATCGGGGAACAAATACGTTATTCGGTTTACGGAGGCGGCAAGCCGCTCCTGACGGACAGTTCGCTGGCGCTTTGCCTGCGGGAGGGCACCTTGGGCGACAAGCCGCACCTCACCGGTCATAAGGCAAGCCCTGTAAACCGTACCTTCCGCCC
>OGNY01001336.1_pt1 | contig 16443 bp, 12 predicted proteins | sample 1573551 | NCBI WGS metagenome assembly OGNY01 (sample SAMEA2581885, study PRJEB24529) | metagenome | biome: Human gut stool | place: China | collected 2011
TCAAGGTGGTGCTGGTGCCCATCGCACTGGGCTTTGTGGTCAACCACTTCTTCCACGCCTTCACTCAGAACGCCGTCCGCGTGCTGCCGCTGGTCTCCACCACCGCCATCGTGCTCATCATCTGCGCCGTTGTTTCTGCAAACTCCGCCAAGATCATGACCAGCGGCCTGCTGATCCTTGCCGTAGTCATCCTGCACAACCTGCTGGGCTACCTCACCGGCTTCGGTGTGGGCAAGCTGCTGAAGCTGGATTCCACCAAGTGCCGCGCGATCTCCATCGAGGTCGGTATGCAGAACTCCGGTCTGGCCACCTCTCTGGCCGCTGCCCACTTTGCACAGTATCCGTTGGCAACCATCCCCGGCGCTGTGTTCTCGGTGTGGCATAACATTTCCGGTGCCGTCCTCGCCAACTTCTTTGCCCGCACCGCAGAGAAGAAGGACTGATCTTATACCATAATAAAAATGGCTGCTGCACAGGGTTTCTTCCCGGTGCAGCAGCCATTTCTTTGTTTATTGGACGTGATCTGCGCGGTTTTCCTGTCTTTGCCTGTTTCCCGGGCTGTTGCGCAAACGCAAACATCCCGGGAGCAAAAACACCCGAACCCCAGACCCCCTGCGTGTGATGCATGATGGCTTTTCGGTTTTTAGAACGATAATTCGTTAAATTAAATCAATTTGCTACAGATCTGCTACAAACGGCAGTTTTTACCCGGCACTAAATCTGCTGTTCTGGTTTTCTCGATTTTTGTTTTTTAGATTGTTTCTTTTGTTGGTGCAGTTCTTTCAAGTCTTCAATTGCCAGCTCCGGAGCCATGGTGTGGAACATCAGATAGTTTGTGTTCATGGTCTTCGCCGGAGCCTGCGCATAAATCTCCCTGCTGGGTTCGTTGGTCAGAATATGCCAATAACGGTAAAGGTAGCCTGTCCAATACATTACTTCTCTATCATACCGGGCATTGCCCTTTTGCGTCTGAGGGCACTCGTCTGCAAATTCCTCCAGAAGATATTCTTCTCCCGCCCACTGCATCCGGTTGTACTCTGAATCAAGATCACGGGCAACCTTAGAGCGCATGAACCGCTTCATGAAATCCTCGCTGTCATAGCCTGCTTGCAAAGAAAGCTCAAACAAGCGGCCCTGAATATCGCATAGTTTCAATTGAATCAGATCCATAATGATTCACCTTCTCTGCTTTGCACCATCAAGGATTTCATCAAAAAAGCGGCCTTCTCTACGATACTCTTTGCAGATTTGGTTTGCAAATGCAATGCCATTACTACGGTTCTGCTCGCTGGCCTTCTTCAGTGCCTGCCGTTCCATCCAAAGCAATTGGATTTCACGCTCAATGCAATTACCGCAATATGCTTTTTCTTTAATCGCATAAAAATCTTCCAAGCTTCTATTCCCTAGGCCGAACGTATTAGTTACGCAGTGCTTTTTCACGCACTTCCGGTGTAACTGCTTTCAGAAGATTATAGAGGTCAATAATATCGGTGATTGCCTGCCGGTCCTGCCCCGTCCATGAGTAATCAAACTTGTTATAATCCGTTCCCTCGAAACGCATGATAACGGTATCGGCACTCAAAAGGTTTTGCAGCCATTCGACTTCACTGTCTTCCATTTCAAAGGTGGCCACTGCAAACCATTTACCAAGCTTTTTGTCGTATCCATAATCGGAGTTGTCATAGCCGCAAGTGTAAGTGTACTTATAATCTCCACCGCGCAGAATGATGTCATCGATATCCAGCTCGGAAGAGCCCATGTAAATAAAATCTTCCCAGAAAACAATAGTGTTCCCCTTGTCCCAGATATAAAGGTTAGGGCCAATGCCGCACGTCTTGCGCTTGGTGATGCTTTCGAAATGCGGCGTTTTAATAGCCCACCGGTCTTCTACTGCATCATAGTCAACACTGCACTTTGCAAGTGCATCCTGAATACCAAGAATCTGCTGTGCTTCTGCCAGCACACCAAAATTGGTGACAGCAGCTTTTCCCGCATCATCCAACTGGTTGTAGGCATCCAAAGCGGCCACGATTGCCGCGCGTCTGCTGCGCGTGACAGTGCCGATCTGGCTGATCAGTGCTTCTACCTGCTCCGGGGTCACAGCACTATTCTGCTGCGCAAGCACCGCAAAAGGAACGTCCCCGGCGGGGCTGGCGGCCAGCGCGGGCAATGCAGTACCTGTCATCAGAGCGGCCACAAGGCTGCTCGCCACAATAACTTTGCATTTTTCCGCAATTTTCATTCAAAATTCCTCTTTCCTCTTGATTTCAGCTTGTAGCTGTTGTAACATAAAATCGCAGACACAACGAAAAGAAGTGTTTTGGTATGATGACAAATGAAGAGATCCTTGCTATCCTACGGCAGTACCCTGATCTGGTCCCCGAGGTTCTGGCCATCCTGACCGAAGCCCCTGCCAAAACAGATCTGCCGTTTGTCGGCTGATTCACTCCGGCTTTGCCCGGGAGCGCAGCAGCGTTTCCACCGCGTTGCGCTGTTAAGCAACTCCACAATTTCCTGCATCTGTTTGTCGAGCTCGCCCATCCCGGCGGGCTCTTTTTTTGTGCTCATAGGCTCTTCAACGGTAATGCCAAAGTAGTCCGCAATTTTTTTGCGGCTGGACATTCTGGGTAAAGCGCCGTTTTTCCAGCTTGTCGGCATAGAGTTTGAAAAAACAAGTTCTTCTGCAACAGCAGCAGTTTTTTCCCCACACCGTCCTGTTGATCAGGTGTCAATGCGCGGGCACCGGGGGCAAAAAGCAGAGGGTCGCGCGTACCTTCCGATCTGCTTTCCGCCCTAAATCCAAAAATATTGCCAAGAGTAAAACATACCCACAATATCATTTTACACCATCTTGTATGGCTTGGCAATGTTTTTTGGGGGGAAAACATGAACAATTGTACGCAAGCGAGGTGAAAGAATGAAACGGACGACCGTTACGCCTGAATGGATGGGCGAAGTGAGAAAACGCATGAAAGTAAACAACATGACCAGCCGCGATTTTGCGGCGGCGTGTGGCTGGAGCGAAAGCGTTGTGCGCAAGTACATCAACGGCTTGTACTATAACGATAACCCCCGTGCAGACATTGAGATTGCGCTGAAAATGAGGTGACGCAGATGTTTCTGGCTTGTCTGATGTGCTTTATGGCAGGATGCTGGGGGTCTGGCTGGCGTATTTTAGCTTAATTATCGGGCTGAACAATCAGTCCCGGCGGGTACACCGCCTCATTTTGATGCAATGTATCAGTCTTGGCTGTCCGGCGGGGTGTCCATGAAAGACGCTGCGTTGCTGCTGGGGATATCGGCAAAGCAATTCAAAGGATTTGCCGCCGAACGAAAGGAAGGTTCAGCCCATGCGATTCAGAACGCTTTTCACTCTGTTACTGTCTCTGATTGTTCCGGCTGGTTCCGCTCCTGCGGATATGTGCTTTAATTTTGAAAATTGCTATATTTTCATCATACACGTCACCCGCAGTCAATTATCGAAGTTCATATCATTTTTTGAGCCGCAAATAATATTTTTCAAGGCTCTTATTGCAGACATTCACAATATGCAGCCAATCTTCCCGTGTGAGCTTGCGGAAGATGATCGGGTTCACCTCGATAGTCTCCACGTCTTTGCAGCGCATCAGGAATCGCATATCCTCAAAGCGCTTGAAGGGGTTGGAGAGGATGTTCTTCTCCACATCCTTCCGGGTATAACCACCCTTCTGATAAATGCTGGTGGATTTCTCTGCGATCATCCCGTGCGCCTTGCGGTCCTCGTAGAAGTCGATAAAGTAGTCCACCACATCCGGCAGGGCAACTCTGCCGCTGCTGTCCATGTACTCATAGATTGCTTTGAGCAGCACCGGCTTGTAGGAATAGCTCATGTCCATCGTTTCAATAAACTTCATGAACTTGTCTGCCATATTCTGCGGCGTAATGAGATCCCAGCCATACTGTTTCGCAATGTTGCGGATGCTTTCCTCCCGGAAATAGTGGAACATCCGCTTATCACCAAAGGGAATCGAAAGGTCAGGTTTGACTTTTCCGTCCTTGATGTAACGCTCCACTGTCTCGGACTGCACATCCACCATCCGAACGAACTCGATCTGCGAGATCATATCCTTGACGCTGTTCTGCCAGTTGAAAAGGTCAATGATCTCATAGTCGGACACATCGATTGGCACATCCAGCCATGCCTCCGGCTTTTCGCCCTGGAACAGCATATCCTGATCCAGCTTGCGCTTGTTCTCCGGCGCCAGCACATACGCCATGGGCTGATATTTTGCAATGTCCAGTACCCGGTGCAGACTGTAGGGCATATTGAACATATTGGCGTTGTCCACAAAGTCAACCACCAACAGGTCCTCTTTCCCCGGGCAGCGGCGTGTGCCACGGCCAAGCTGCTGCAAATAGATCGTTTTGGACATAGTCGGGCGCGCCATGAACAGCACCGTTGTATGCGGGCTGTCCCAGCCTTCGTTCAGAAGGTCACAGGCGCAAAGAACATTGGTCGAGCCGGTTTCATAGTCCTTCAGGATTTTTTCCCGAACCTCAACACGATCCCGCCCGGAAACTGCTTCCGCCTTCACACCGTTGTCCCGCAGCAACTTTGCAATTTCGGCTGCATGGTCTACGCTGGCACAGAAGATTACTGTCTTTTTGCCGTTGACGTACTTTAAATATGTATCAACAATCAACTGATTCCGTTCCGGGATGAACAGCTTGCTTTCCAGATCCTGCGAATTGTATTTGATGCCGTTGATCCGCACATCGGTCAGGTCGATGTTGGTCTTGACCCGGATGCAGCGAATCGGCACCAGAACGCCACGCTCTACAGCCGTTTTGAGATCCATTTTGTGGGCAACGTTCTGGAACAGCTCCAGCATATCTTCGCCATCTCTGCGTTCCGGGGTAGCGGTCAAACCCAAAATAAACTTCGGGTGGAAGTAGGTGAAAATCTTCTGGTAGGTGTTGGCTGCTGCATGGTGACATTCGTCCACGATCAGGTAGTCAAAATCCGTAGGCGAGAACTTTTCCAGATCCTTGGAGATACTCTGCACCGTTGCAAAAATGACCGTTTGGGTCATATCCTTCTGGCTTCCGGTGTACTCTCCCAAGGTCGCTTCCGGCCAGACCTTGGCGAAAGTCTCTTTTGCCTGAGATGCCAGCTTCAGGGCGTTGACCAGAAACAGCGTTCGTCCGCCCACAGCTTTTGCATCTGTGGCGGCTGTGATTGTTTTTCCGACACCGGTTGCATGGTACAGCAGCGCGATAGTTTTACCATCCTCACGCATCTTCTTCAGATTGTCGATGGCTTCCTGCTGGTAATCTCGCAACTCTATCGTCTGTCCCATCTGCACCGGCAGGTCTGCTTCAAATGCCTTGAACATGGGGCTGGTGCCCAAGAAAGTAATCAGCTCATCCTTGACCTTTTCCGGTTGCTTTTCCAACTGGCTGTAGATCCAACGGTATACTTTCCAGTTGTCATAGATCAAGCTGTTCTGCTTCAGGAGGTCATCAGCGTATTTATTTTCGGACACCTTGCTAGGGTTGTGGTAGGTCTCACCGTCAATCTCGATTGCAATTTTGGATTCAGGCGATTCCAGCGCAAAATCGATATAGCGGTGCCGACCATAGATGTCCACGCAGGGGTACTGGACCTGCAAATTTTCGGTTTTCTCAGGTCCAAAAGCCTCACAGAACAGCTGTACAAACAGCTCCTCCGCACGGCTGTTGACACTAGTTGCTTTCATTGGCTCCATGGTGGCCTCCTGACCTATCTAAGTGTTTACGAGCTTCACACTTTGCAATGTGAAGCTCGTATTCCAACTGTACTACTGCAGAGGGGTGTTTATTGTCCAACAGTTATTTTTTTCCATCCAGTATTTGTATATAACTGTTCAGAATAAAAACCGATGCTGTGATCTTTATATGTACCAACAATCATTCCACGATCCAAAAAGACATTAAACTCTTCACAGCTTGTTTCCGGAATAAGCGAGCAGGCATAACATGCCGATAGATTCAATGAGTCCCGTCCCTGTCCTTTACTTAGGCTGCATACCGGATCATTCGAACAAGTCATTGCCGATTCCATTGCCTTTTTAAACACTGCAGGAAACGTATCACTCCTTCCTTGACGGACCAATCCGCCCAATGTTCCCTCAGAGTCACCACTTGCCGTGTAGATAAATATACCAGACATTTGTTTTCCGTCTTCAATTTCACTGCAATACAGGCGTTCCTTCAATGCAGCAATGCTATATCCGCACTCAAAGCTAAGTTGCTTTATCAACGCATGGGAAATTGTATGTAAAAGCAAGAATTTCGCTGAAACGGTACGCGGCCTGATGCTTCCCATGAAAGAATTCTGATAATTATCGTTAAGAATATCTACGCGTTTCTGAATTTCCGGATGCTTTTTCTCCCATTCCATGATAGCGCTGCTTTCAAATTCGATAAAGATTCCTTCTCCGCGCACTTCATATGCCGGGTACCAATCCGTTTCAGGTTGTTTCACAGAAACAATACGTTCGGTTGCTTCTTTGGATGTAACTGGTTCTGCCGGATTCAGTCGTGAAAATCCAACCAGCGCTTGCACTTCTCTGACTTTATGAATCAAAGATATTCCTTTTAAACACGGTATCTTGTAATCAGAAATTGTCGTTTCCTCTCTTACAAAATCACCTCCATCGCCTGTCGGGAAAGACACTTCACCATTCAGTGCTTCATATTCCTCCGCACGATATTTAACACTGGTCGTTGTGTATTCTTCTTCGTCTTCAGGAGACATCCACCTGCGTTCCAAAACAGCATACACTTTGTCAAAATCTATACTTTTTTCCAACGAAATATCTTTTGCCGAACGTTTAACCTGATCTTCAATCAGCTTTTGTAAAAGTTCCACCGGAATGGCAGTGCTGTTTCTATATCCCGCAATGATTCCTTTACACTCTACGTAGCCCTTGCTGTCCTCAACTTTTTTTGTGATTTGGCTTGAATACGGCGGAATAACCAGCGAGCTTTCTGTGATGGGAAAATAAACAGACGAACTGCCGCGTTGCAGTACTTTAGGATATCTGCTGCACAGTTCTTTTGTATGCTTCCACGGATGTTTTCCTGCACATTTAAAATTATATTGCCCCGGATATTTTTCATCCAATTTCTGGAACCCGTCTTTTTCAAATGCACCTTTTAGTGTTGCTTTTGCATGACAGGATTCGCAAGTTACAGTAAGACCTTCCAGCCCCTCTGAAGATGAAGCACTGGTTTTAAATGTTAAAGATGGATGGTCGCAAACACGCTTGGCCCCACCATTCATATTTTTGCAATGAACCCATTGAATCCACGGAAAATCATCAATATGACCACATTCACAAGCTGTTATGATACGCGCCACAACAAGTTCTTGTCCACCTCCACAATACGGACATTTCAGTGATTTAATCATATTGGGATCTTTTTCAGTACGCCGGGAACGTTTTTTATATGCGCTAATCCACTCTTTCAACGGTTGAAATCTTCTGCATTTGGGGCAAAAGTACCATTCAGGGAATCTCACATAAGAAATTCCCTCTTTGCCGTTTGAGTCGTCCTTACCTGCTGGAAGGCCGAAATAGTTTACTTTCAACGCTCTTTCGAGACGTTCGTCATGAATTTGAATAACCTGTTCTTTCCAATATTCAGGAGCTGCTGTCATTAAAGTTTGATCCGGAAAGTCAACCATCGCTCCCACACCGTATTGCAGAACTGCTTGAGATGCTCTCACCGAATGGGTAACCCAGTTTAATGGTTCCTTTTTTGTTGCGACAGGAAGTTCCATAAACTTACTCCTCCTCCCAAATCAGAACATTGCCACGAACCGATGAATCGACATTACGCATAGACGTCATCGTATCATATGCTTGATCATTTCGGCCCGTATTAAAAACCTTCATCAATCGGCCTTCGTCCTCTGCAGGTAACTTTACCATGAATTTTTCTCCATAGTAGAAATGGTCTTCGTCATAACACTCCGCCATTTTTTCCCATTCTTCAAAAAATGCGCTGATCTCATCGCCTGTTTCTTCCGATTCATCCATCATAGAAGAATTTATTTTATGCGACACTTCAGATGCTCGTTGAGCCAACTTCTCTTTTATTTCTTTAACTCGGCCTATGTAGTCTTTCTGCACAAATGTTCCGGCAGAACTATCTGCGGACAAATTTCTTTCAAGCATCCGCATCAAAGCAATTACCACTGCATGGAGCGCACGATCTCTTGCTGGTTTTGAGAACGGCGTAGCTCCTGTAGGCTCTACATATTTATAGAAGGACTCATGATAAGGCTTAAATTGTTCATAGTGCGACCTGTCTCTGCTCTTCGAGCCATCATACATTGCAAATGCTACTCCCGGGAAAGATCGCCCAACTCGGCTGGATGCCTGAATATATTCACTTGTCAACTTGGGCTGTCCCACCAGCAGCATTACGTTAAGGCGTGCCACATCAATACCAACTGATATCATATTAGTTGCTAACAGGACATTGGATGGATACCGTTTATTCTCTATATTTTCTTTAGAATAATTTAGCTTTTCCAGCTTATCAAGAGTTTCATTCAGCTGTGTTGTGCTAACACGACTGGTCAATTCATCCGCACGTGCAATCATTCGCGCATCTCTTGCATCCCCAAGCCTGTATGCAGTTCTTTTGATAAAGTCCTTTACGTCGTCATCAACAAGCGTTGTACATTTTCCGAGATCTTTAAGGCTATTAAAGTAGACCGTCAATGTCCAGAATTTATCTTTTACCTCGTCTGGAAGATCCATTGTATTGATCTTTTGCATCAACGCCGCAATGGCTCGAATTTCCATCATGGCCTTGGTTTTTCCAGATGGCATCATTCCAACGTATTTACGACCATATTTATCCTTTGCATAGTCAATTTCCGATTCTCTTGCAAAAAAAGAATCCTCTGCGTCAAGACCTGGATGAGGAAACTGGCTCACATCTCGATTATAAAGTGCTGCACACTGCTCCTTTGCGCGCCGGATTGTGGCTGTTGATGCAATCACTTTTGTGCTCACTCCATGAGCTTTACACAAAAGATCAATTGCAGATTCATACAGTCCTACCATTGTTCCAAGCGGTCCAGAGATAAGATGTAACTCGTCTTGAATAATCAAATCCGGTGTACGGTTCTCGGTGTCAACCGCAAAAAATGCTCCAATTTCTCGCTTCCATGGCATCATCGCAAACTTGTCTACCGTACCAAATAATAATGTCGGTGGACATGCATACAATTCCTGATCGATTATCTGAATTGGAAGTTTCCCTTGTTGGTTATAAAAACAACTTTCTTGCGGGCAGAACAACTCAAAGTACCTATTATTTCTCATTCGATAACCAAACATTCCAATGGTTCTTTTTCCCAGTGGATCTTTGACCATCTTTGTTCCGCACCATGGACATTTTAGTACCTGGAATTTGTTGCTGCGTTCTTTTACATACTGCAAACTTTGAGGGGTTGCATTGCTTAAGTCTTGTAGAAGACTTTTTGCTTCTTTATTCGTGTTTGGAATGTGATCGCTACCAATCCACAAACCAATAGATATTTCCTTGTCTCCCAGTGGATATTTTCCATATTTAGGTTTCCGCAAAGTTGCATCATGACGAATATATTCGCAGGCGCAAATCAATGTAGATGCTCTTGTAAATTGCTGCGCCGCAAGCAATCGCAATGTGTAGCGCATAATTACTGCCGTTCCATCCGACTCCTGCAGGTGCGCAAGTCGTCTGTAAAAAATGGTAAAAGCCGTTAAACCCAAATATGCTTCTGTTTTACCGCCACCAGTAGGGAACCAGATCAAATCAACAATTTCTCTTTGCGGTGAAGCGTCATTCACAATGGATTCTATGCTCATCAGCAAAAACGCAATCTGAAACAAGCGCCAAAAATGATTATCACCCGTGAGTCCTTTCGGATCAGCATAATCAAGTGAATCCAAAATATCCGAAAGTTCTTTATCTCCCGGGTACCGATCAATATTTGATGTTTGTTCCTGAAGTTTAAGATGGATACGCTGCATAAACATTGCCCTGTTTGCCAACAAGAAGGCAGACCACGCCATATCATTCCGCTCCAGGACATGAAGTCCTTCCAGCATTCTGCTACAGGCGCTTTGACACCCTGCTATATTTGCGGTCGCTATTTTATCAAATTGCGGCTCCAATGTAGATTTTTTCTTAATCAATTCATTAATCCACGTATCATATGCGTCTATGACTGTCTTTAGCCTTGATAGTTTTTCTTCCTTCAAGGTTTCATCCAAATCCGACAAAAAGCGCATGGATAGTGTTTCTTTATCAATTCCAGAATTACTAGGAACAGAAAAGTCCATAGACGGAACTTCTACTTCCGGAAAGAAATCATTGTAAATTTTTCCTCTACCGGTTATATCAATATCCCAATTTACCGATGTTCCCAATCCAGTTCCGTAAACCTTTTTGTTTCGATACTGTAATGCCAACGACTGTTCTTCTTCATCTAACAAATCAAAATCTGTCAGAGAGGAATATTCCCTAAAGAGAAAATTATTATTTTCAGTCGATACAGTAACAGTCGGCTGAAAAATGCAGTACATTCCACCTCTATTTGCAGATTCGTCATTCACCAGCATTAACGTTACAGAGTACAAATCGCTGTTAATTTTTCGCTTTAATGCCGTAACCTTCAGTTGTGTTTTTTCGATGCACTTGTTGTTGTCGGCATAGTCACTCATTCCGAAATTGACAATAACTTCAGCACGATGAGGTTCTCTGACATACCCGCCTTTTAATTGATCGCAAAGTTTATACATTGCCGGAAAAATCCCATATTCTTCTCCGTTAACGCTATCTTTTTCATTTAATGCTCGTACCATTCTGCGATTCAGTCCATTGCGCAGTTTCAAGCACCCGTCAGATTTGTCAAAATAGACATACGGGGAAAGCGAAATCGGAACTTCATAAGTATCAGAATGCTCCGGATAAAATGGAATTTTGCAGTCGTCCGCCTTAGCCTGACGATATGTTGCAAATTCAACAGAGCAGTTAACGATTTGCGGCTCAGAGGACGTTAAAAAGGTAATTCCCAAAGACGATGGCATATTTTGGGAAGCTAAGCTTATTTCCTCATCCAAGTTATCTTCTTCAGCAGAGGTGACAGCAGCCGCTTTTTCGTTAGGACTGTCTTCGCTTTCAGGTTGTCCAGCAGGTTCTTCTTCTTCCAAAGCCTCTACCGACTCTTCAACTTCAACACGAGCTACATCATCGCTGTCCGCATTCAGTTTGTTGTTTTTGGGGAACAAAATGCCAATAGAATACCGTATATCGGGCGCATTTGTAATCAACTCATGCTCTTTATCCGGAATAGACACTTCCGATCCTGGACCCAGAAGTTCCTGCTTGATAAGTTCAATGTACTCATCCCGAGCCCGAAGATAATTTTCTTTACCCATGATGGCCTCCTGTCAGTCTATGCTAATAGGTCTGTTAATGCTGCTCATCGGAACCACGTCTTCTACAAAAGATATGCTTTCTACCTGAACAACAACGGCTGTTTCCTTAATTCGATCCGCGATAGCCGCCGTCATTGGATTCACTTGACTATTATTTCCGGTAATCTCCCCTAAAATTGTCTGCCCGATTGCTGTTAAAATCTGGCGTCGAATTTTGTATATGATATCACCAGCGCTGAAGTATTCTTCCGCTCTGTCAAACAATTCATCATCACCGGCTATCAGTGCAATCTGCTGGATTGAATCCAGTTTTTTGGGGCGCACCGTATGAGCTTCCTCATCCAACCACGCCCGAATTGTATGTTCCTGAACCGTAACACCGTTTTTTATCATTTGACTTGCGATTTCTTGTGGAGTCCTACCAGTACGATTCATGTATTCAATCAATACATTTTTCCATCTTCTTGATTGTGTATATGCCTTTTTGACCGTATCTGAAACCAGATTGTTTTGAATCATCTCCTCCAGGAGTTTTTCAACTATATCGCGTGTTTTTGAGTTGCTTCTGGTAAAAACAATTGTATCGCCTTCAACAAGATTAGCCGCCGAAACTTCCTTTACGGTATGCTCGATATCATCTAAAACATATGCCTTATAGTTTTTGGTAAAGAAAGCAACTTCATCAGTGTCAAATTTTGCAATTGCAATTATATCAGCTGTATTTCGACGATTTGCATAATCGGTATGATTCCTTACTGCCTTTATTGCCACCGAATCAAAATAATCCGAAAGTTCATGGTCTATCTTTTCAATGTTTTCAACCTCCGATTCCTCTATTCCAATTTTCTCTTCTTCATAATCATCATCAACCGAAATTGTAGAACGCATATTCAACAAGTGCTCTGTCTGCTTATATTTCTTTATCTTTTTGTGAAATTGGAACTTCTCAGCATCATATAAAATAATTGTAATGTCTTTTGCCGAACGGCACCTTAACGTATCAAACTTTGTTCCGGTAATATTTCCGACTGCGATAATTAAATCGTATATACCATTATTATTAAATCGATTCGCTGTTACAATCGTCACAAATCCCATACGCTCTCTAGTGCTTTGACTCTTTGACATTACCGCTTGAATCAAGACTTTATAGTAGGCTTTGGGGACAACAATCGCAATATTTTTCGCCGTGGTCTTTTCAAGAATATCTGCAAGCGCCTTTTCTTTAGGGTTACGATCAAAAAAAGACAAATACGCAATTTCCAAAATATTGATTACAACTGCAGCCTTTTCTTGCAAATATTCTGGAAAAGTGTGGCTGTACTCCGTTATGCAACTCAACCTTGTATCCAGCTTATCAATACCTTCTAATTGTTTCGAATCAATTAACTCCTCCATATCCTTCACAGAAAAGACCGATGTCATAAATAGTTTCATCAATGAGTATGCATGAAGTATAAACTCATCTTTTTTGTCACTTTCATACTCAGCAGACTTAATAAAGTACATTGCTGTTTTAAATTCTCTGTACGTATCCCAGCTTATCAAACTCGGCAATTCAACCGTATTGATTTCCTTGTCTACAATTGCATCGATTTGAGCATTTAGCGCATCTGTTTCCGGATTGCTTATGGCTGGTTTCACATAGTTACATAACAAAAAATCTTTCGTACATGCAAAAATGTTTGCCTCATCATAATTTTCAATAAATTTCTCCACCACATCAGAATCAATCGGAGCACTCAAGTACACATATTGAATGCTTTTTCTCTCAATCAACTCGGGAAGTTCAGATTCACCTCTCCTAATCATTTCATCTCCCAGAACAATTAGGCCTGCATTTCTATTTCCTTCACGCTTGAGAAGCAGTTTACGTGCGGTTGACATTTTTCCGGTAATTTTTAGTACCGGTTCTGCTTTTGATGGATTATTTCCATATGGATAAGCCTGATCGCTATCTGTATAATACGCAATCGGAACCAGTTCTGCTAAGCTGACCCATGCATCTGAGATCCAGAAAGATAGTCCATTTATAAGTTCATCTGCACACTCTCTCGACATAACAAGGACCGTAGATGTATCTATCGTTCTTGGTATTTTTGCTTCGCTCATTCCCAAAATTTCGCGAAAAAATCTCTTCCGTTTTCCATTTTCTCTCCTAAGGCCTTTCCCGTCAAGAGAGGAAGATTCGCCCCAGTACGGCACAATTCCAGACCAGCGTTGTTTCATTAAATATGTTTTTCCGTTCTTGCCTTGATCCAATAAAATATATTTTCCCGCCTTATCGGAAGGCTTATCATCAAAAGAATCAAGGAAGCCGCAGAAAGTATACCTTTGAGCGCTCTCCGTCTTCTTTCCGCTGTAGTATAGTACCTTATCCCCAGGTGTAAGAGATGCAATCACATCGTCCGATGCTGTTTGATTATAAAAGATGTCGGCCAGAACAGCACTTACAACTAACATTACATCAAAACACGCTGATCCCGTATGGAGAATCATTCCGACATTATGTGATTCTTTTTCCATAGTTGATAAAATGAAGTCCGCATATATTTTCATCAACTTTTCTCTGGAAATTATATTTCCGTTTAAGCAAATATCGCAATTCTTGATTGCCTTTTCAACCGCATCTCTAATTGATTCCACTTCATCACGTCCATTCAGTTACTCATGTCTAGTAAATTTTTAAACCTATATGCCCCATTTATTGTGTGCCCTGCACACCCCGCACATGTAATTTGAGACATAATTTGCGATGCTCTCGCTGCCGTTACTCCCAAATATTCAGCAAGGTCTTTAATGCGAAATTCATTAAGTTTGTAATGGTAGACCATATTAAAATAACTATTAATCGTTTCCTCTCGCAGTGTCTGCGACAATTTTTCATATAATCTACTACAAAGCAAAAATTCATTTCCATACATACTAAATATCCGTTGCTCTGTTTTAGAAAAGGATTCGTACATTTCATCGACACTTTTCCGTATAAAAAGGGCCATTTCCTCTATGACGGGAATTGTCACTGAATTTCCGAACTGTTTGAATTTTTGGACATTTGGAACACCTTCTGGAAATGAAAATTCATCCCGTCCATCTTTCATAAATGCATATCCGATAAATCCTTGCAATCTTCCCCATTCAGAGGGAGTCATAGTCCGAATATTTTTATTGTTAATGGGCGAATACTTTCCTTTAATTTCCATTCCGGCATATTTTTCACCATTATAAGAATCGTATATTAAGTTTCTTTCTCTTCCAGAACCACCCGTTGCCATTAACGTGCTTGCAATCGGAACTTCTATCTCAGGAGCATTAACAATTCTATATCCGAATCCGTACCCTTTTTTTTGCTGTCTTTTAACGTGTTTTTCTAATGTCTCCAAATACCCCTCTGATAAGAAGAAACGCGGTTCAACATCACGATCCAACACATCGTTCAGTGTTGCATAAATTGCAGGCCGTACCCGTTCTGTCGGAGTATATTTATCTATGCACTCAAGATGCTTTCCAAAATACGCCCGGCTGAATGCAATGATGTAAACACGTGGCCGGTTTTGTGGAATTCCAAAATCTTTTGAGTTTCTTACGAATGATGCCCTTTTATAAAGTGGTTTTCCTTCGTCATTATGTGAAACACCGACAATATGATACCCCAGTTGTCTATCCAGCGTATCTACAATCGTTTTAAATGTTGCATTCCTATCATGTGACAACAAATTCTGGACATTTTCCAAAAAGACAACTTTAGGCCGCGTCATCTTTATTATCTTTGCGATGTCAAAAAAAATCGTTCCCTTCGTTTTATCTTCAAACCCCTGTTGAAGTCCAACGCTGCTAAATGCTTGACACGGAAATCCAGCCATGAGAACATCATAATGTAATTTTTGCAAGTGTTTCTTAAATTCTTCACTGGTTACATCATTATGCGGATTTTCGTGATAGAGGTGCTCATAAGTTTTGCAAGCCATCTCATCTATTTCTGCTGATGCTACATTGGTATAACCTCCTGCCAGCTCAAAGCCCCGGCGAATTCCCCCAATTCCAGCGCACAAATCTATTGTTTTGAGTTTCATCAATTTCTCTCCTTGAGAGCAGCGATAATCAAATCCGCACAGTGCCCTGCGTCCTTTTTGATTTCTTTTCCCCAAAAACGCAGAACAATCCATCCCTCGGCTTCCAATGCCTCATTAACTTCCTTATCTCGCTCTATATTTCTTTCTATTTTAGGAATCCAGAAACTTTGGTTACTCTTGAATTCTGTTTTCTGATTTTCCCAGTCATATCCATGCCAGAATTCACTGTCACAAAAAACCGCAACCTTTTTCCCCAAAAATGCAATGTCAGGTTTTCCGATAACTTTGGAAACATTTTTCCTGTAATGAATTCCCTTTGACCACAGTTCTTTCCTCAGCAAAATCTCGATTTCTGTATTTTTGCATTTTACTCGCTGCATATTATAGTGAATTTGCTCCGGAGTCTTTTTCATCATTGCCGAACTTCCTCAAGACAAAAAGTAACCTTTGACCATTTCTACAAAATCCCCCTTTATAATACTTCAAATCAGAACACAAATCAACAAATCCAGACATTTTTAGCTACCAATTGTCATTTTATACTTCTTCGAATGTTTTGAGTCCCTGAACATTTGCAAAATGCGGCTTCAGGGGCTTGTCCAGAATTTCTGCTTTCAATATCCACGGGTCGTCCATTTCCTTATAAGGAAGCTCCTGCGCCACTTCTATTTTCCTTCATACATAATCTCCAAGAAAAGTACAGCGCGCGTAGTTATTCCAATCCGTGCAAACATTTTCTACGCAATCAATCTCAGCTCAAAAAGCTATAAAAATTTAGATCCGCCTTTTTAATGTGTACAGCAGTCATTCTTAAACTCCCATTTTTCACCCAGATATAATAATCATGATTCATAGCCTCTGAGTCGAAAGACTCAGGGGCTTTTTTATGTCTGGAGGTGAGCATT
>OGNY01001354.1_pt1 | contig 16259 bp, 16 predicted proteins | sample 1573551 | NCBI WGS metagenome assembly OGNY01 (sample SAMEA2581885, study PRJEB24529) | metagenome | biome: Human gut stool | place: China | collected 2011
CTTCATTTTTCCATAAATTTGTATCTACAGAATAAACTCTTTTTCCGTAACCATATTCAATATAACTACTATTATAATCAATAGTACCATTACTATTAGCAATAGGCCAGCAATATGCATCACTTTTTATTGAAAATAATAATAAAAATAAAACTGAAGAAATTAATAAAATAATAATTTTTTTTGTCTTAGACATTAAAAATCCCCCTTTAAAAACCATATAAAACTATTATACTACAAGTTTACATAAAATACAACCCTGAAATTGGAAATTTATAATAAAAAAAACGGGGACGGTCCTGCCATGAGTAACTTGAAAATTAGAAAAAATGGGACGGTCCTGAAAAAATAAAGAAGATGTAAGATTTTAGTATATATTTTCATTGCTTTACATATTTCACATAAGATGTTATAATTATAAACATTGAATGAATAAGAGAGGTATAAAAATGAACGAAGTAAAAAAAGTAGCGTTTTGCTCTTTAGGATGTAAAGTAAATCAATACGAAACTAATGCAATGGCACAAAAATTTATAGAGCATGGATATGAAGTTGTTGAATTTGACGAATATGCAGATGTTTACATAGTTAATACATGTACAGTAACAAATGTTGCAGATAGAAAGTCAAGACAAATGCTTAGAAGAGCAAAAGAAATAAATAAAGACGCAACATTGGTAGCATGTGGATGTTATGCACAAGTTGCAAAAGATGAGCTTAAAAAAATACCGGAGATAGATTTAATAATTGGAAATAACGAAAAAAATGATATTATACAAATAGTAGAAAATCATATATCACAAAAAGGAGCAGAAGACCTTGTATCAGATGTAATGTATAAATTAGATTATGTAGAGCTTGGAACAACAACATATACTGAAAAAACAAGAGCTGTTATAAAAGTACAAGATGGATGTGACAGATTTTGCTCTTATTGTTTAATTCCATATGCAAGAGGTCATATTCGTAGTAGAAAAATAGAAAATGTAATAGAAGAAATAAAAAAGGTTGTAGAAGAAGGAATAAATGAAGTTGTGATAACAGGAATTCATATAGCATCATATGGAAGAGATTTTAAAGGGGAAAATATTGGATTAATAGATTTACTTGAGGAAATAAATAAAATACAAGGATTACATAGAATACGATTAGGTTCAATAGAGCCAACAATAATAACAGATGAGTTTGTGGAAAGATTATCAAAATTAGATAAAATATGTGACCATTTTCATTTATCATTACAGAGCGGATGCACAGGAACATTAAAAAGAATGAACAGAAGATATACAACAGAAGAATTTAAAGCAGTAACAAAAAGACTAAGAGCAAAATTCCCAAATGCTGCATTAACAACAGATATTATAGTTGGATTTCCAGGCGAAACAGATGACGAGTTTAATACAACATATGAATTTTTAAAAGAAATAGCATTTTATAAAATGCACATATTCAAATATTCACAAAGAAAAGGAACAAAAGCAGCAGTAATGCCAAATCAAGTAGATGGGAAAATAAAAGAAGAGCGTAGCAAAAAATTAATAGAATTATCAAACGAAAATGAATACAATTACAATAAAAAATATATAGGTAAACAAGTAGAAGTTTTATTCGAAGAGCGTGAAGGAGAATACCTAAAAGGTCATACAACAAATTATATAGTAGTAAAGCATAAAACAGATAAAAATGATTTAATAAATAAAATAGCAAAAGTGACTGTAAGTGAGGCAAAACAGGATTGTTTAATGTAAATTTTTTATTAAATATTTGTAGAGTTCTTGAAAATCACTTAAAAAGATGATAATATATTTGGCAAGTATTATTATGTTTGAATTTAATTGCTTGTAAAAACAAAATTTAATACATTTCAACAAAAGAGATTTGAGGTTTCAAATCTCTTTTTGTTTTTTATTGGAAGTTTAAAAATAAAGGAGGAATTATACTTATGAGTAGAAAAATAAAATTCAAATTTAATTTAATTGTTTTTTTCATATTAGTAATAATGTTAATTGAATCATTTATTGCAAATATGGTAAATAGAACATATGCAGCAGCTATACCACAAAAATATGATTTAACATCAGAAATATCACTTGTAGTAAAAAATCAATATCAAAATGGAATATGCCCACATATGTCAATTGCAACTGTAATGGAATCACATGTAAAATTAGGTCAAAAGAAAGGAAAATATGGTTTTATAAAAAAGAATCCAGTATTTTCAGTCTTAACAGCTAAAGGAGATGGAGATTATTGTCCAGTGTTAACAGATAAAACAGAAAAGGTGTTAAGTGAAATATATGGATCTAAAAAAACTGAAGATGATATTTTAAAAATAGAAGGAGTAGCCGAAAGTAGTCTAATAGTAAATGCAATGGAAAAATTACAACCTGATTTAGATGTTACATCTGGTGGAAAAAGAGCATCTGGTAATGTTTGTTTGACAAAGACTCTTCCAGCAATAAAAAAAGAATATAATAATAATAGCCTAGTATATAAAGATGGAAGCAATAACACTCTTACAAAAGCTCAAGTTAATGAAATAAGAGCTGAATATAAAAATTTCATAATGGAAAATGGTGGAATAAGATGTGGAGTTCAAACTGTTGGAATTAAAGATGGTTCAAATGGAAGTAAGGTTTGTTTTAATAAAACAAGAACAACTAATGGTTCAAATCACTCTGTTGTAATTGTAGGATGGGATGATACATATTCAAAAAATAATTTCCCAGCATCAAATAGACCTAGTACAGATGGTGCATATATTGTACAAAATTCATGGGGAAAAGATTGGGGAACTAATGGTAAATTCTATGTATCTTATGAGGACTTATATATTGAAGATGGATTAACAGGAATTGAAGGTGTAACTGAATACAAAGATACTAGTAAACCTGAAATAACAGTAAAGGATGTAGGGTCTGGTAAATTAAAAATTAATGTTACAGATAAATATTCATCAGGTGTTAATGAAAGTTCTTTAAAATACAAGTGGACAGACCATAACATTGAACCAAACACTAAAGATTCATCATGGACATCAATAAAAAATGGTGATTCAATTGGAAATCAAAATGATAAATATTTGTGGGTATATTGTGAAGACAAAGCTGGTAATTATGAATTATACTGTTCTGGAAGCAGCTCAGCTGGTTTATTGATTAGTGATACTAAAACACAATGTGATGTTTGGTTAAATAAAGATGTTCAACTTACAATAAAAGATCAAATGACAATGGCCGGCATTAATGAACCATTTAAATTATCAATAACAAGTACATCATTTACACAAGAAGAAATAAAAAATATGGAAAAAATTCAAGATAATAATGATCATATATTAACAATAAGTAAAGAAGGAAAGCATGAAATATACTTAACAAAAATAAAAGATGGAAAAGAATGTAGAGCAGTAAAACTTAATGTTATGATAGACAAAACGAAACCATCTAATCCTGAAATTACAATAAGCAATAATAAAGAAAGTGATAAATATTATGAGGGAGCAAATGTCACATATAAAGCTGGAGCAGATACTTTGTCTGGTGTTAAAGGAACAAATATTGAAATAAAAGACAAAGATGGAAAGAATATTAATGTTGACAATAAAGCAGGAATTATTTTATCAAATATTGGAACTTACACAGTAAAAGTAACAACAACTGATAAAGCTGGAAATAGTTCGTCAACAGAAAAGAAAATTGAAATTGTAAAAAAAGATAATGATTCAAAATCTGATGACGATGACAATAAAAAAGACGAAGACTCAAAATCAGATGATGATAATAATAAAAAAGATGAAGATTCAAAATTTGATGACGATAATAAAAAAGATAATGACTCAAAATCAGATGATGATAATAATAAAAAAGACGAGGACTCAAAATTAGATGATGAGAATAATAAAAAAGATGAGAATTCAAAATCAGATGATGAGAATAATAAAAGGGATGAGGACTCAAAATCAGATGATGAGAATAATAAAAAGAATGAAGATTCAAAATCTGACAATAACGATGATGAAAAATCTGGTAATTCTGAAATAAATGGTAATGATACAAGTAGTTCAAAACAAGATAATAATAATGGTATAATTAGTAATACTGATTCTAACAATAGCAAAATACAGAAAAATGATTCAAGTAAAGCAAATAAAATGTTACCAGCAACTGGATCAGATAATGAATATAGTATAATTATTATAATTGCAACAGTTGTATTTTTGATACTTTCTATATATAGTTATAAAAAATTAAAAGAAATTGAATAGTTATACAAATAAAAAATTTCAAGGATTTTTCTTGATGTTTTTTATTTATTATATTATTATTAAAAATAAAAGTGAGGGGATTTTATGAGAAAAATAGTAACATCATACATAAAACCTGACATTGATGGGATATCTTCAATGTATGCATATGCGGAATTACTAAGAAAAATGGGGTATAACGCAGAATATTACTATGAAGGACAAGCGAGAAAAGAAGTTCAAATTGTTTTAGAGACATATGGAATTGAATTAAAAACTGTATCGCAAATATTTAGTGATGATGAAGTTATATTAGTTGATACAAATGGATTAAGGTATTTGCCTAAGGCCATAAATGCTAATCAAATTAAAGAGGTAATAGACCATCATAAAATGAATGAATGGTTATCAAAACAAAAAGATATTAAAATTCAAATTGAAATGATTGGTGCAGCAGCAACCTTAGTTGCAGAGCGATTTAAAAATAATAATATTGATATTTCAAGAGAGTCAGCAATACTTTTATATAATGGAATAATTTCAAATACAATGAACTTAAAAATAAGTATGACAACGCAAAAAGACAAAGATATGGCACATTGGTTAAAACAAAAATATCCTGAAATAACAGAAGAAAAAACAAAAGCAATTTTTATAAAAAAATCAGAAATTACAGACAGATTAAGAGAAGAAATGGAAGTGGAATTCAAAGATGAGTTTATAACTATTTCTTGGTCAATGGGACAATTAGAAATTGCAAATGTAGAGGAATTTTTAAATAGAAATGAAGAAAAAGTAAGAGCAATTTTAAAAAAAGTAAAAGATGAAAATAATGTAGATTATATATCTGTAAATTGTATGGATATAATAAATGGTTATACAATTATTTTAGCGGAAAATGAGGCAACAGCCAATATTATTTCTGATGCAATAAATGTTAAGTTTATTAAGTTGAAAGCTAAAATTGATAAATTAGTTAGTAGGAAAGAGATAATAAAGATAATTAGAGCAATTTACAAAAAGTAAAATAAAGCATAAGTAGAAAAAATATGAAAAACTTGACAGTTTACATAAAAAGAAATATAATATATATATTAATCATTATAATCTGGCTAAATGTCAGTTGATATAGAAGGAATATAAGTGTTGTACTGTAAGAAAGGTGGATAACAAAATGGACGCATATGCCTACAACGATATTTTAAGAGGGCTCTTTAGAGACCTGGTCAGCAATCAAGTTCCATTTTTTCGGGGAGAAAACTGCGACATAACAATCATTAATGAGGAAAACAATCGGGAAGATTGTATTTTTATTGATGAGAGAGGATTATGTTTCGTTGCAAAAGGATCCGAAATCGATAAAGGAATCACACTGATTAGAAGAGATGCAGAAATTGTAAACAGAACACTCGTCGTTTCGACCGAGAACTATAATCATTTTCTGTATGCTATGAATCACGATGAGGCTTTTAGAGACAAATACGCCTGGCCACAATCTTGTATTGCTAAGTTGGCACTGATATTGTGCAAAGGTGCTCCGAAATTCAAAAAGATTTAGTAGACTTTGATGAATTTTTGAGGCCAAAAGAAGGAGATTCGAGTCAATTTATTTGCTCGGGTCTCTTTTCTTGCGTTATTCAGATAATTTTAAATTATGTGTATTTTTAAACTATTGCATTTTCCTCAATTTTGTAATATAATTGACGAAAAATTGTTAAAAAAGGGAGTCGAAAAAATATATGGAAAAAGTAGATCTAAAAAATATATACTTAAAATTTTTTGAAGAGCGTGGACATAAGATAATACCAAGTGCTCCAGTAATTCCAGAAAATGATCCAACTTGTTTATTTAATACAGCAGGTATGCAACCATTAGTACCATACTTAAAAGGAGAGCCTCATCCAGAAGGAACACGTTTAACAGATGTTCAAAAATGTTTTAGAACAAATGATTTAGATGAAGTTGGAGATAAAACACATCATACATTTTTTGAAATGTTAGGAAATTGGTCTTTAGGAGATTACTTCAAAAAAGAATCTATAACATGGAGTTTTGAATTATTAACAAAATACTTAAAAATACCAGTTGAAAAATTATCTGTAACTGTATTTAAAGGAAACGATATAGTACCAGCAGATAATGAATCAGCAGATTTATGGAAATCATTAGGAATTCCAGAAAACAGAATTGCATTTTTAGGAGAAGATGATAACTGGTGGCCAAACATGGAACTTACAGGACCATGTGGACCAGATACTGAAATATTCTACTGGAGAAGTGATGAAGAAGTTCCATCTGATTTTGATCCAGAAAATGATAATTGGGTAGAAATATGGAACAATGTATTTATGCAATACAATCATAAACCAGACGGAACATTTGAACCATTAAAAAATAAAAATGTTGATACTGGAATGGGTGTTGAAAGAGTTGTTGCAGTACTTGAAGGACAAACAGATAACTATAAATCATCAATATGGACAGATTTAATTAAAAAAATAGAAGAAGTTTCTGGAAAAAATTATGATGATGAAAAATATACAAGAAGCATGAGAATTATAGCAGATCACATAAGAGCTATTGTAATATTAAGTGGTGATGATGCAGGAATAAAACCTTCAAACACAGACCAAGGTTACATATTAAGAAGATTAATAAGAAGAATGATTCGTTATGCTAAAAAATTAGATATAGATATAAACAGCAATTGGGAACAAGAGCTTGCAAAAGTTGTAATTGATGAATATAAGCCATATTACAAAGAGCTTGAAAGAAATGAAAAAGCTATATTAGAAGTTTTAGCTAATGAAAAAAATAAATTTAATAAAACATTAGAAAAAGGTTTACGTGAATTTGAAAAATTAACAAGAAATATAGAAGAAACAGAAATATCAAAAGATATTGCATTTAAATTATATGATACATATGGATTCCCAATTGAACTTACAGAAGAGCTTGCCAAAGAGCAAGGTTTAACTGTAGATATAGAAGGATTTAAAAAGAAATTTGAAGAGCATCAAGCATTATCAAGAAAAGGTGCAGAGCAAAAATTCAAAGGTGGACTTGCTTCAACAGGAGAAATGGAAACAAAATACCACACAGCAACACATTTATTAAATGCAGCATTAAAGAAAGTACTAGGAAGTCATGTACATCAAAAAGGGAGCAACATAACGGCAGAAAGAATGAGATTTGATTTTTCACATGATAGCAAAATGACACCAGAAGAAAAACAACAAACAGAAGACCTAGTAAATGAATACATAAAAATGGCAATTCCAGTAGAAAAATTAGAAATGCCAAAAGAAGAAGCAATAAAAATGGGGGCAGAATGTGAATTTATAGAAAGATATCCAGATATAGTAACTGTATACAAAATAGGAGATGTATCAACAGAAATATGCGGTGGACCTCATGTAAGCAATACATCAGAGCTAGGAAAATTCAAAATAAAAAAAGAAGAATCAAGCTCAGCAGGAGTAAGAAGAATAAAAGCAGTTTTAATAGAAGAATAAAAAGAAAACAACATATTCAAAAAAATGGATATGTTGTTTTTTACCCAAAAAGTAAATAAAAAATAAATTGGCGTAGAAAAAAATATGTCAATATGTTATAATAAAAAAGTAAATAAAATTAGACGAAAGAAGGAAGTAATATGAGTGATTGTATTTTTTGTAAAATAGCAAATGGCGAAATTCCATCAACAATAGTATATGAAGATGAAAATGTAACAGCATTTAAAGATTTGAATCCACAGGCACCAATTCATATTTTGGTTGTTCCTAAAAAACATTATGACAATGTTTTAGATGTTGAAGGAAATGATAATATAATATCAAAAATATATGAAGCAATAAATAAAATAGCAAAAAAAGAAGGCTTTGCTAAAGAAGGATTTAGAGTAATAAATAATTGTGGAGAAAATGCTGGTCAAACAGTTATGCATATGCATTTTCATATAATAGCAGGTAAAAAACTAGGAGAAGGAATTGTATAAGAAGAAATGTATTAAATAAAAAATATCGAAAGGAATGAGAAAATGGGTAAGAGCGCATATGATAAATTTCTAACGCGGATTACTTGCAGTACTTATAATTGGTGTTATAGGTACAGCAGGTTATTTGTGTTATAAATATTATCAGAAATATAAATTAAATTCAGATGCAGATAATTTTTTGACTGATGAATTTGATAATGTTGTAAATCAAACAACAGATGATCCATTATATACAGATGAACAGGAAAATCAAGCAATACAAGAACAAACACCAAAAAATGGAGGCACAAGAGGAATTTCAAGTGACGCATTAAAATACAAAGGTTACAATGTAGCAGGAAAAATAGAAATGCCAACAGTAAGATTGCAGTATCCTATTTTAGGAGACAAAGTAAATGGATCTTGGCAAGTTACAGATGCCAATGCTATTGAAGTATCTGTTGCAATTCAATATGGTGTAGGATTAAATAATGTTGGAAATACTGTAATAATGGGACATAATTACAGAAGTGGATTATTTTTTGGAAGTAATAAAAAGCTTCAAGTTGGGGATACTATATATATAACAGACTGGGAAACAGGAACAAGAAGAGCATATACGATATACAATAAGTATACAACAGAGGAATCAGATACATCTTTTTATCAAAGAAATACAAATGGTAAAAGAGAGGTTTCTTTAGTAACATGTCAATCCAACAATGCATATAGACTAGTAGTTTTAGCAAGAGAAGCTGAATAATTAATATTTATAAAATACAAAATACATGAGATGAAAAATCTTATAGACAAAGGATTTTTTATACAATATAATTTTGTGAGTTACATGTATTTTGTGTTTTATTTTTTGTTATATGCATTTTTACCAAAAAGCCTAATTATAGGATTTTATAAAAAAATCTTTTACAACTATTGACAAATAATTAATTAAATAGTAAAATAATAACTGCATTGATTTTGAGATGCAAGATGGTGGATGTAGCGTAGTTGGTTAACGCGTCAGTTTGTGGCACTGAAGACCGTGGGTTCGAGTCCCATCTTCCACCCCATAAATTTATTGCAAAAAATATATATTGGGCTATAGCCAAGCGGTAAGGCATCAGACTTTGACTCTGACATGCGCTAGTTCGAATCTAGCTAGCCCAACCAAAGTAGGGAAAAACAAACTTTTACGTCTTTCTATTGAGACTGTAAGGGTTTGTTTTTTTTGTGGTATCAAATGTGAATTAATGAAATATATTTTTTTCACTATACTATTTAAATTATAAAATTTTGGTTATATAATATTTTATAAAAAGAACAGGATATATAGAAAAAATAAAAAAAGATATTATATTAGATTTAGATAAAACTTTATAAAATAATGCAAGAGAGGACACAAAAAATGGATAAAAGTATAAAAAATGGAATAATAGGTTTTGTAGTTGGAGATGTTTTAGGAGTCCCTGTTGAGTTTATGACAAGAGAAAAATTAAGAAAAAATCCAGTTGTAGATTTAAGAGAGTATGGAACACATAACCAACCATTAGGAAGTTGGTCAGATGATACTTCAATGACATTAGCAACAATGGATTCCATAATACATAAAGAAGAAATTGATACAACTGATATAGGAAATAGATTTTTAAATTGGTATAGAAAAAATGAATATACACCACTTGGAAAAGTATTTGATATAGGAAGAACAACTATACAAGCATTAGCAAAATATGAATTAAAATTAGATGAAGCAAAGAATTGTGGAGAAGAAGGTGAATATAGTAATGGAAATGGATCATTAATGAGAATGATACCAATTGCATACTATATTTATTATAAAAAGATTAAAGATGATAAAGAAATTTATAATATAGTAAAAGATGTATCATCAATAACACATAGACACGAAGTAAGTATTTTAGGTTGCTACATTTATGTTTCATTTATTCTAGGACTATTAAATGGATTAGAAAAAGAGCAGGTATATAATAATACTAAAAAAATGAATTATAACTATTTTTCAAAAGATAGTTTAAAAAGATATGATAGAATTTTAAAAGGTGATATTACAGCTTTAAATTTAGATGATATAAATTCAGATGGTTATATAGTTAATACCTTAGAATGTGTTTTATATATGTTTTTGAAATCTAATGATTATAATACAACTATTTTAGAGGGGGTTAATCTAGGAAATGATACTGACACAATAGGTAGTTGTTTAGGTGGACTATTAGGACTTTACTATGGTTTAGATAGTATAAAAGAAAGTTGGAGAAAAAACATAATAAAGTATGATTATATTATAGATTTATGTAACAAATTTGAAAATATTATTTGAAGAAAAAAAGTATAAAATTATAAAAATTTAATAAATCAAAAATCAATAAAAAGATTAGCAAAGTATAAATAGGGAAGTTATAACGTTAACTCGTTAATAAAAGGGCAACATGAGAATATCGCGAAGAAGTAAAAAAATTTGAAAATGAGTTTAGCTAAAGAGATGAAAAAAGAAAAAATGGGACTAAAAAACAAAGATTGCAAAAACATACCGAAAGATTATATTGAAAATAAAATTTATGCAAAAAATATAAAAAAGATTATGTCATTATTGTAAAATTGAAATGTAGGCATTTAAGGAAGCAATTTTATAATGTACTATAAATAATAATGAAAAATGGAGGAGTGATAGTAATGAGAAAAAGTACAATAACTGAAGATAAAAAAAAGAAGTGGTGGAATGGAATTCTATTTGAAAAGGATGATTTTGATTGTTTAGATGATTTTATAAAGCTAGCTATAGAAAAGGCTTATAGAGATTTACAGAGAACAATGAGGGGATTTCCTAAGTCAGGAGAATCAAAAAAGAATGAAGGTAAAAAACAAGAGGTGGCTTTAAGAGATGAAATTAAAAAAAATGCTAGAAAGTGTATAAGCGCGAAAATTAAAAATATGATTGATTGTAATATTACAGAACAGACTACTTTTGATAAATTACATGAAGATGCTTGTGAAGCACTAATAGAAGAATTTAAGAAAAATGAATATGAAGGTTTTACAATTGGACAAGCTCAAAAGTGGATAAATATGACATTTAAATATTTAAATTTATTGGATTGCAATGATATTGAAAAAATATATGAGTTTTGTCATATTCCAATAGATAGATATATATTGGAGTATATGTTAGGAGAAAACATAATAGGAAAAGAAGATTTTGAAAAGGTTATTCCTTGGAGTAAAATAGAGAAGTACCAAGACTACTTTAAGATTCAAGAAAAATTTAGAGACAACTGTAAAAGTAAAATTCCATTGGATGAAGAATTCGAAATATGGAAAGACAAAAAACAAAAAGATATTAAAAAATAGTAAGTTGTAAGGGAGATTAAATTGGATGTGGTTGTAAATAATATGCGATGCAGAGTTTGTTTTGATGCAGAACAGGTAAGTATCGAAAAAACAGCAATTTTCAAAAAATTGAAAGTTGCTATTTTTCTTTTATCAAACAAATCTAAAATACATTTATAAGGAGCAAATAAAAAAATCAGTTGACAATAAAGAATATCTAATTATTGTTTTTATTGTTGAATATTTCATTTTGTATTGTTATAATAAATTTAAAGTGAGAAAGATAACAAGGAGATTATGCAAATGAAAAATGGAGGAAATTTGGAATCCGGAAAAAATGTAATAACTTATGAAGAGATATGTGCTAATTTAAGAGAGGCTGTTAATATTTATTGTGAACAAAAAAGTGAAGAGAATGTAAGAGCTTTTGTGAAAAAACAAAGTACAAAAGAAGTTTTTGGGTATGAAAATAGACTTATAACGTTACCACCTCTGAATTTATCAGATCCAAATAGTCAAGTATTACTTAGAATGAAAAATGATTATGGTGAAAATCCATGTACGCGGAATGATAGGTAGTATATCATTAATAGATCAGTATCAAGCGATTAATGATATTGCGTTGTGGATGTTAATGTCAAATAGAGTATCAAAAGAGTATCAAGCTATAGCAGATCGTAAAGGTGAACAATATATGGATAATAAAAAACGTTACAATATAGATTCTGCAAAGAAATGGTTGAATCAAAAGGATCAAGCCTTTTGTACACTAATAGCATGTTTAAATGTATTAAATGTCTGTAACACAGAAAATGATCCATTTTATAAAATAAATTATGGAATGACAAAAGATTTGTCACAGGAATTTGCGAAAGACGCATTTATAATTGATGTACCTGGAACTGGACAGATGAGTATCCATTTTGGAAATGCTGCTCGTTTAAATAGAAATTTGAGAAATATTGATAATTTGACAGAAACGATTCTAGAACTTCAAAAAGAAAGTTTAATTAAGAAAAAAGTTGAATTGGGAATGAGTAGAAGAGACGCAGAATTAAGTGTTTCAGGAGAAATAAAAAGGAAAAGGAAAATACCTCAATATACTGGTCGATTATATGAAACGTCATCTGCAATTCCATTAGAGCTAAATACTGTTAATCAACAAGCAGTTACTAAGCACTATTTTAAGGAAAGTTGGAATCCTCAATATGACGAAATTGATAGATTTGTACAGGAGTCTGGATATAATCCAAGAGAAATTCATTATTGGGCAGTAAAGTCTGAATGGAATGGGGAGCTTATAAGATATGTTGATGGATTACTAGAAAAAATAATTAAATCTGAAGAAAAAACAGAAAATCAAAAAATGACTGAAGATCAGGTTACAATTTTAGGCAAGAGCGCAGTAATGCAAACAACTCCTGAAGAAAGGTTTGAAATTATGAATCAAAGAATTGAGATGACGGAGAATCAACAAACTTCTCCTGATCTATAAGTTGGAAAGCTGGTGATAAATAGATGACATATACAAAAGAAGAATATGCAAAGTCATATACAGAAATATTAGAAATTTTTAAATATATACCAGAAAATTTATTAAAAAAGATACCGAATAGTATAATAAAGAAGTATTATGAAAATATGGATAAAAGTTATAAATATGCATATGATATTGGAAGAAGTTTAGAAGACCAAAAAGTAAGCCAATTAACCAAAATTTTACTAGCCAATATATATATTAAATATTGGGCAACAGAGCGTGATAAAAAAAGAATTGAAATATATGATAGAAAAATATTAGAAAAAAACGAAATTGAAAAAAGAAAAAAATATAATATAGGTAATATTTTTACTAATAATACTAATACTGCTACAGCAAATCATATCGTTGATGAGAATAGAAGTTTGATAGAAGTGAAAAAGAAAAGTTTTTTTAGATCAATAATTGATAGAATAAAAAATATATTAAAAAGATAAAATATAGCAATACAAATTGACATAATAATAGGAGAATGGTATAATATAGTTAATATCTTTAATTGGAGGGAATCTATATGAGCACATATGAAAAAATATTTGAGCTTGGAGATAAACTTGCTCATCAAAATCCTGCAGAAGGGTGCGAAGAATTTTACATGGATAAAGTATATAAAATGCGAGATATCCAATCAGATGCAAGATATCTTACGGAAACAAATCCAAAAGATATTGAAAAAAAATTACAAGAATTACTTATAAAAGCAGAAAAATTAGTAAAATAACCCATATGAAGGAGAATAACCCTATAAAAGAAAGTCTTTTTGACTTTCTTTTTTTTGTGTGAAGTGCTTTGAGTTTTAATATATCAAAAATAAATAAAAGCAAAAAATTATTTAAAAAAATATAATTATATAATTGATTTATATGATTATTATGATAAAATTATGGAAAAATTAATAGAGATATTAAAGGGGAAAAAGAGAAACATATATAGAAAGAACACAAAATTCTATACTTAAATATCCTGTTGGCGAGAAAGAGATATTATATATAAATGACGATTTAAATTCAATTATTAAAGTGGAAACAACATCAATGTATTTTGGAATTGCTGCGATTATTTTTATGGTTGCGACGATGACTGTGGCATTAATATTTATTTTACCTAATTTGTAATATAATTGTTAATAATTGACTATAAAAAAGTATTTTGAAAAGTCTTAAAAATTACTGTTTTATAAGTAAACCAATTTTATGATAAGAATTATAATGCATTCTGAAAAAATTTATAATTCATGCTAACAGACGAAATGAAAAAATTATTGGAAGAAGCTGAAAGATTAGTTTAATCCAGGAGGAGAGAGTTTAATAAACTTTCTCCTTTTTTGTTACTAAAATTCTTGACAAAGAATAAAAATGAGAGTATACTAATATACTGAAATGGTATACTGGTATAGAAAGGAAGTAAAAGCCTATGAAGGGGGAGCAAATATTAAACGCAGCAAAAAAGTTATTTACTAATTACGGATTTAAAAAAGTATCTATGGACGAAATAGCAAATGAGGCAGGAGTAACCAAAAAAACTGTTTATACTTATTTTTCAAATAAAGAAGAACTTTTAAAATATTGCATAAAAGAAGAGCTTCAAAATATGAGAAAAATAATTGAAAATGTAGAGTCTAAAAAATTAGATTTTATGGAAACAGTACATCAGGTAATATATAATTTGTTAAAATACAAAAAAAATTGTAAATTCTTAAAAATGCTATTTAAAGAATCAGAGATATTAAAAAATGAGCAACTAAAAGATAATTTAAAAATAGTGGATAAAGAAATTCAAAATTATATAAGAAAACAATTAGAGCTTGCAATTCAAAATGATAAAATTGAAGTACAAAATATAGATATTACGACCTTTCTAATATACAAAATGTATATTGCACTAATGATAGACTGGAATGAAGATTATAAAAAATTAGATGAAAAAGAAATAGCAGATAATATATTGCATTTCTTAGTAAATGGTTTAAAAAGAAAGGAAGTTGAAAAAGATGCAGAATAAAAAATTTTTCCCTCCTCATTCTTCCATATGCGAACTTCTATTTTATTATCTACCGATGCTGCATGCAATTCTGTGATTTCTGTCAGCCCATCTGAACCATCCTCATCAACTGCAGTTGCTGTAACATTCTTTTTCACCATTTCAGCATTAGAAACTTTGTTTCCATAACACATAGGAACAATCAACGATGCCGTCAGCAATGTCGCCACAACTCTCTTTATCTGTCTCCTCATAACCATACCTCCATTTTTTTATTTGATTAATGCTATATATAATGCTATCATAAATACAAAAATAGAGAATGTCTTTTTATAAGTAATACATGTGAAAATATGTTACACAACTTGAATACACAGTGTCCTCAATGTTACCTTCTACTGATTTGCTATCTTTTCCGCCAGTTCCTCCAAATACTCCCAGCGTTCCATTTTCTCCATCAACTGTTCCTCTGCTTCATCTTTTTTCTCAGATAACTCACGAAGTTTGACATAGTCTGTCCCATTCTCCGCCATTTCTTGATCGAGTGTTTCAATGGTCGTCTCTAATACAGAAATATCCTCTTCGATTGTTTCATATTCACGCTGTTCCTGATAAGAAAATTTAAGTTTCTTTTCACGGTTTTTATACGCCATCCGCGCCTCTTTGTTACCGGTATGGCTCTTCGTTTTTCCGTCAAAAGAATTTTCCGTACTCGCCGGACGCTTTTTCACATAATCTGTGTAACCGCCTTCGTACTGGCGAATTGCACCATTCTCTTCAAAAGCAAAAATGCGGGTTACAATACGGTCCAAAAAATACCGGTCATGTGAAACTGTGATAACAATTCCGTCAAAGTCATCCAAATAATCCTCTAAAATTGTCATCGTTTCGATATCCAAATCATTTGTCGGCTCGTCAAGAATAAGTACGTTTGGCGCCTCCATCAGCACGCGGAGAAGATTTAACCTTCTTTTTTCACCACCGGATAATTTACCAATGGCACTATACTGTTGCGAAGGCGGAAACAAAAAGCGCTCCAGCATGGCAGATGCCGAGACCAGCCCATCACTGGTGCGCACAAATTCTGCCGTGTTTTTAATATAATCAATCACCTTTTCATCCGCATCCATATAAGCAATTCCCGCGGATTCTTCCTTTTCGATTTCCTG
>OGNY01001355.1_pt1 | contig 16257 bp, 14 predicted proteins | sample 1573551 | NCBI WGS metagenome assembly OGNY01 (sample SAMEA2581885, study PRJEB24529) | metagenome | biome: Human gut stool | place: China | collected 2011
CCTGCTACAGAGGGCAGCAGCTTCGGGACAATATCCCTTGTCAAGCTGCTGTGAATCTCTGTAGCAGGGCACTATATTTTACGCCATATTGGGCTTCCAGCGGTCAGCGGAAAGTGGCCCGGCCTGCCAATGGCTCCCCCTCTGGGGGAGCTGTCACGCCTGCGGCGTGACTGAGAGGGCTATTCCGCGTAGTGCGCCAAAAACTGCTTGGTGCGCTCCTCCTGGGGGTGGTCGATGAGCTGGCGGGCCGGGCCTTCCTCCACCACGACGCCGCCGTCCATGAATAGGATGCGGTCGGCCACGTCCCGGGCGAAGTGCATCTCATGGGTGACGATGATCATGGTGGTCTTTCGGTCGGCGAGGTCCCGCAGGACACGGAGGACTTCACCGGTCAGCTCCGGGTCAAGGGCGCTGGTGGGCTCATCGAAGCAGAGGATGTCCGGGTGGAGCGCCAGTGCGCGGGCGATGGCCACCCGCTGCTGCTGACCGCCGGAGAGCTGGTGGGGGTAGTGTCCTGCCCGCTCCGACAGGCCCATCTGGGCCAGCAGGTCACGGGCCTGTGCTTCCAGCTGGGCGTGGATGGCCTTTTTGTTGGCCTTGTAGCCGGGCTGCTCCTTCGCCAGAAGCTCCCCCGCCAGCATCACGTTTTCCAGCGCGGTGTACTGGGGGAAAAGGTTGAAGTTCTGGAACACGAGGCCGAAGTGGAGGCGCTTTTTCCGCACCTCGCTCTCCCGCTGGGTGGCAGGGTCGGCGGCGTCCCACATGGTCTCGCCGTTCACCCGGATGACGCCGGTGTCGGGGCGCTCAAGGAAATTCAGGCAGCGCAGCAGCGTCGTCTTGCCCGAGCCGGACGAGCCGATGATCGCCAGCGCATCGCCCTGTTCCAGTGTGAGCGAGATGTCCTTGAGAACTTTCGTCTCGCCGAAATTCTTCCCGATGCCAGAGGCTTCGAGTAATGCCATAGTTCATATCCTCCTTAGCAGCGGAAATAGTCCATCTTTTTCTCGGCCCAGTCCAGCAGCAGGGTGAGTGCGCCGACAAAGACGAGGAAGAAGATCGCGGTGGAGAACAGCGGCCAGATAAGGCCCTTGGCGCTGTACTCCTTCGCCATCATGATGATCTCCTTGTTGGCGATGACGTTCGCCAGCGAGGTATCCTTCACCAGCGTGATGACCTCGTTGCCCATCGGGGGCAGGATGCGCTTGACGACCTGCAGGAGCGTGACCTTGAAAAAGATCTGGCTCCTGGTCATGCCCAGCACCTGACCGGCCTCGGTCTGGCCTTTCGGCACATCCTCGATGCCGCCGCGGTAGATCTCAGAGAAGTAGCAGGCGTAGTTGATGGCGAAAGCCACCACCGCCGCCACCAGACGGCCCGAAGAGCCGGAGGGCCAGGGGTTGGTCATGCCCAGCAGGCCGGGGCCAAGGTAGATGACGATGATCTGGAGCATCAGCGGCGTGCCGCGGATGACCCACACGAAGGTCTTGACGACGCCCCGCAGCGGTGCGCACCGGCTCATGGAGCCAAAGGCCACCACAAGGCCCAGCGGCAGCGAAAACAGCAGGGTCAGAAAGAACAGCTCACAGTTGAGCGCGAATGCGCCGGTCAGACGCTCCAAAATCACAGTCACAGAATCACTACACCTATCCGTTTATAATGTAAGTTACTCAGCCAGAGTCAGGCCGTACTTGTCGGCCAGAGCCTGCATGGTGCCGTCAGCCTTCAGCTCGTCGAATGCATTGTCCACAGCCTCGGCCACGTCGCTGCCCTTGCGGAAGGCCACGCCGTACTCCTCGACGTTCAGCTCATCCACCATCTTGAGGTTTGCGTAATCGGTACCCTCGCCGATCATGGCAGAAGCCAGAGTCAGGTCGAGGATGGCGGCGTCTGCAGTACCGGCGGCGACTTCCATCAGGCAGTCGGTCTGAACAGCCTTGGAGATGAAATCAGCCTGAGACAGGTCGGCGTTCTCGGTGATGGTGGTCTCACCGGCAGAGCCAGCCTCGGCCACCACGGTCTTGCCGATGAGGTCGGCGGTGGAGGTGTAGTCGGTGCCGTCCTTCACCACCACAACCTGGGCGTTCTTGACGTAGGGCTTGGTGCAGGCCATGTTCTCCTCCCGGTCATCGGTGAGGGTCAGGCCGTTCCAGATGCAGTCGATGCTCTTTGCAGCCAGCTCGGTCTCCTTGGTGTCCCAGTTGATCTCCACGAACTCCGGCTCGACACCCAGCTTCTCACAGACGGCGGTGGCCAGCTCGGTATCGAAACCGGTGAAGCTGCCGTCGGCGTCGGTGTAGTTCATCGGCTCATAGACGGTGTAGCCGATGACCATCTTGCCGTTGGACTGGATATAAGCCAGGTCGCTGTCAGCGGCCGCGGAGCTTGCCGGGGCGGCAGAGGCGGCGGCAGAAGAAGCAGCCGTGGAAGTGGATGCAGAACCGCCGCAGGCGGCAAGGCTCAGTGCCATCGCACCGGCCAGAAAAGCAGATACCAGACGTTTCATATACAAATTCCTCCCTCAGATTCAGCGGAAGCGGCCAGATTCAGCAGAAGCGGCGCTTCGTTTTACCGCTTTATCATGCTAAATTGTTAAACTGTGACTATAGAATAGCGCGTTTTGCCCCGTTTGGCAAGAGGAAAACCGATTTTTTTGCGTTTTGACGGTTTCCGCCTGTATTCAAGGGAGGGACATAGGAAAATTGAACAAAGCCGTGCCTTTCCGGCACGGCTGCGGCTCACGGGCAGGCTGTCCTTCGTACAACCTCTCAGGCGCTTCGCGCCAGCTCCCCTAGTAGGGGAGCCTCTGGCGAAGAGGCGAGGCTTTACGGTATGCCAAAGCCTCTCCTACAAGGAGAGGTGGCATTGCGAAGCAATGACGGAGAGGTTGTATGAAGGACAGGGCGCTCCGCAAGGCGCAAAAATCCCCCTCGGGGAGTCTCTCCGAGGGGGATGCTGTCCGTTTTTCTTATTTTCCCGCCGCAGAGGCGTCAGCTTCTCTCCGGGATGTCGCCTACCATGATGACGAAGAGCCTGGGTTTGCCATTCTCATCCTTCCACTTTCCGAAGCCGACCCGGTAGCTGGATGCGAGGAAGCTGATAGTGGCCCAATTCTTCTCATTCGGTTCCGGCAGTACCAGTCTGTAGTTGTTACAGAGGTCGATGGCCTGCTTGACGGGGTCGTCCGAGCCTCTGTCCTCTCCACAGTAGAAGATGACCTGTTTGTTGGTGGTGTTGGGGTCGATGCCGATGGTTTTCAAGAGAGCTTTGTGAGGCTCAGAACCGATAGAGTGGTAATTGCCCAACTTCAATTTGTTAATGAGAAAAGTGTTTCCATCCTCAGAGCTCACCTGTGTGTACCTCTCCGCCGCCTCACTCAGCTGCGGGTCGGCCTCGCAGGTGATGTTCTTACCATACCGCACATTTATGATGTCTGCCAGAGCCTCGACCCGGAGGGTGTCGTCCGGCTTATCGCCGCAGCCGGTGAGCAGGGCCAGCGCCATCACGCCCGCAAGGGCAAGGGCAATCAGCTTTTTCAATTTCATGGTCGTTTCCTCCTGTGTCAAGTCTGCGGGGTATTGACGGTGGCGTATGTTTCCAGTGCGAGGTAATAGCGGCGGCCGTCACTCTTTTTATCCGTCATTGTAAAGGCCATGGCGTGCAGAGCGGTGCCTGACGGATCATACCTGCCAAACTGTATTCTCATGTAGCTCTTCATACTCTCCGCCTGCGCCAGCGCACTCTGACCCGGCTTCACTTCTCCGACCCAAGGCGTAACACTGCCTGTCGCCAGATAGTCTCCCAATTCCTTTTTAATGATGTCCTGTGCATCCCCGGTCAGCCCATTCCCTCCACCAGCCAGCCAGCTCGGCTGGAACTTCTGTGAGATGGCCTCGAGCTTTTTGTCCAGCGTCTCGTCCTTCTGATTGTTAAATTGTCCCCTCCTGTACCGGAAATACTCTTCCACCTGCTTGGCTTGGGAGCTGCTGTCCGAGCAGCCGGTGAGCAGGGCCAGCGCCATCACGCCCGCAAGGGCAAGGGCAAGGAGTCGTTTTGCAGTTTTCATCGTCGCTACCTCCAATCGTGGGGTGTGTCTCGGTGATTTTATTATACCATACCCCCCCCGGGGCAAGTGCGATTCATGCAGATTTCAGGCCCTTTCGCGCAGGTTTGGGGGTGAAAAGGCTCTCCCTATGGGAGAGCTGGCGAGCGGAGCGAGACTGAGAGGGCAAGGACGCTGACGGAGATGTACAAGCGCGGCGATAGCATCGCTCTGACAAAGGACCTGCTTATCGCTGCGCGGCGGATCTCGGGAGACGGGCTTGCCCTCTCCGTCTGCTTCGCAGACACCTCTCCCAAAGGGAGAGGCACTGGCCTGCCCCGCAGGCGCAAAAAAACCGCCACCTCACGGTGACGGTCAGACTTTCCGTTCAATTTATAATGACGCATTCTCAAACGCATCCCCTGCGGCCTTTTGCAAAGCGTCGATGGAGATGGTGCAGAGGGCCGCGAGGTCGGCGTCCGAGCCGTCGGCGGGGATGTCCGCCACCTCTTTCTCCGTCTTACCCTTGAGGTAGCTGCAATAGCCCTCGCTGTGCTCGTACCACTCCTTGCCGAGGCTGGATGCGTTCCGCATCCCGTAGCTGTCGCCCAGCTCAAGCTTGGAGCGGACGGTGTCCGGGGCGGTGACGCCGCCGTCTGCTGCGATGGTCAGCGCAGGCTCTGCCATGTCGCCGATGGCGCTGGTCACACGGCCATCGGCATCCAGCGTCAGGGCCACGACGGTAAGGTCAACTTCTGCGTTCACATCCTTGTCGTCGGTGGCGGTGATGTCCGAAGAGGCATTCTCCGCCTCCACGCCGAGGCTCACCCGGTCGCCTTTTGCCGCGCCGAGGGCGGACGCATTCGCGCAGGCTTTCGCCACGGCGTCGCGGTACTGATCCACCCGGATGGTGCAGCCGGACAGCAGGTCGGCGTCCACAGCCTTGCCGTCCTTATCGGTTTCCAGCATGGATGCCTGCTCGGGCGTCATGCCGGTGAGGTAGTCGGCGAAGTCATCGGCCTGCTCGGCCCAGCCCTTTTTCAGCGAAGATGCCGCTGCCAGCGGGTAGTCGTCCCCTTTCTGGCGCTTGGTGCGGTAGTCGGTGGGCATGGTGACGACGCCTTTGCCGTCGGCGGTAACTTCCACTTCCAGCTCATCCAGCATCACGTCGGCCAGCTTGCCGTCTCCGTCCAGCAGGACGGCGGCGGCAATGGTATGGATGGTGCCGGTGCGGGCCTCGTCGGAGGCCTCGGTCAGGATGCCGAGGCCGGTCTTCCAGCCGCCGGTCTGGGTGGTGCTGGCGCTGCCGGACGAGCCGGACATGGCGTTCGAACTGCTCATGCTGCCGGAATTGCTGCTGCCTTTGCGGCAGCCGGACAGCAGCAGTGCCGCCGCCACGGCACAGCTCAGAAGAGCTTTTTGTCTCTGTGTCATAAGCGTTACGCTCCCTTTCATCTCTTTGGGAGTAGTATAGCCTGACAGGAGTCTATTTATTTATGTATCTTTTTGTTGGAAACTGTGTTATACTTGTCCTGCGGCCTACCCCGCCCAGTTTTATGGGAAGGGAGGTGTTGTCCAATGGCATATATTTCCACATTTATCCTGTCCGTCGGAGCAAATGTAGCTTCTTACTACATTTGTAAGTGGCTTGACGGATGGCTGAAGGGCCGTAAGCACTAAAAAGGACCCCCTTTCGGAGATTGCCGCTCCGGGAGGGGGTCTTTTCCTTTTGGGTGTGCCAATGACATATCGGCTTCCACATTTATCATCTTTATTATATGCGATTCCCTGCAAAAGTCAAGCACCGCACAGAAAATTTACAACTGTGCTCTGAGACCGACGTGTTATCTGGCAAAGTTCCAAAATACCAGCGTGTTATCGTCACAAATCAAACTTTGCCACGTTGGCAAACTTAAGGCTTGCTGGCAAAGTAGGTAGTTTGCCAATCAAGAGAACTTTGCCAGGTTGGCAAACAATCAATATTGAACGATATATCATTTGATTTATAGAACTTCGCCACTTATTCCACCGCAGTATCCCTCACATCAGCGGGCTCAGCAGGCGGAGCACACTGTCCAGCAGCGTCCCGGCCAGCGAGGTGCGGCAGTCGGCCAGCTGCACTTCCCGGCACTCCGGCAGGGTGCGGAGCACATCGTCCCGCAGCGCAATGACCTGACTGTTATAGAGCAGCAGCGCCCCGCACTCAAAGTGGAGGAAGAGGCTGCGGTAATCCATGTTGATGCTGCCCACCACGGCGGCGCGGTCATCGCTGACGTAGCACTTGGCGTGGAGGAAGCCGGGCGTGAACTCGTAGATGCGCACCCCCGCCCGGAGCAGCGGCACATAATAGGAGCGGGTCAGCCGGAAGACGAGCTTCTTGTCCGGGATGCCCGGCAGCACCAGCCGGACGTCCACGCCCCGCTTTGCCGCCGCCTTGAGGGCTTCCAGCATGGTCTCCCCCACCGCGAAGTAGGGCGTATAGATATAGACGTACCGCTGGGCCTGATTGATGATATTCAGGTAGACCGTCTCGGCCAGAGCCTCTTCGTCCAGCGGGCTGTCCCCGTAGGGCTGGATCACTCCGTCCGACTGGGCAGACAGGGACACAGCCTGAGGCATAAAGGGCGCATAATCCTCCTCGCTGGGGCGGAAGGCGTTCCAGTGGTCGAGGAACATCACCGTGAAGTTCCAGACCGCCGCGCCCTCGGTGCGGAGGGCTGCGTCCTTCCAGTAGCCGAACCGCTCTTCTTCATTGATATACTCGTCGGCCAGATTGATGCCGCCCGTATAGGCTGTATTTCCGTCCACGACCACGATCTTCCGGTGGTCGCGGTGATTCATGACCAGCGACACCAGCGGCACCACCGGGTTGAACGGGATGCAGCGGATATGCGCCCGCTCCATCTGCACCACGAAATCGGACGGCAGACCCAGCAGACTGCCGAAATCGTCGTAGATGAGCCGGACGTCCACCCCCTGCGCCGCCTTGCGGACAAGGATGTCCTCTACCCCCTTCCACATCCTGCCGGTGCGGACGATGAAGAACTCGAGGAAGATGAACCGCTCTGCCTTTTCGAGGTCGGCCAGCAGGTCAGGGTACATGGCCTCACCGCAGGGGTAATATTTTGCCGTGGAGTTTTTCCATGCGGGGTACGGCCCGTACTCCGAAATATACCGGCTCAGTCCCCTGCTGGCGGGGTCGAGGGCGTCGGTCTGGCCCGGCTGCTGGGCGAGGTCGGCGGTGTGCTGGCGCTCCACCGCCTGCATCCGCTGGCGCATCCGCTTGGCGGGGGCCTTGTTGCCGAAGGCCAGATAGAGCGCACCGCCCAGCAGCGGCATCATGCCGATGAGGACGAGCCAGATGATCTTATAGTCGCTGTTTTCGTCCTTCCGCACGAGGTAGAGGGTGATGAAGAGGCTGAGGACGTTCAGCCCCGCATTCACCCACACCTTTCCGGCGGTGAGGGAGAAGAAGGCCCAGAGCAGCCAGCCGATCTGCAGCAAAACAAGGGCCACTGTGACCGTGGCCCTGTTGATGACACGATTGAAGAACCGTACGACCGGCAGCCGAAAGAACATCTGCGCCTCCCCCGCTGCCCTTCGGCAGCATTTTTATGGGAATAGTATAGCGCAGAGATGCGGAGATTTCAAGCTCAGGCGTCCGCGTCCTCGAAGCCCACCATGAGGCCGCCCAGCTCGGCGTAGTAGCTGCACAGGCCGCCGCACTCGGTCACCCGCACCTGTGCGCCCTCGAAGACAGCTTTCACCATGTGCATCAGGCGCTCGGCGGCGGCGGGGTTGCCGCAGTGGGCAATGATGACCTTGCCGTCCGTGTAGCCGTGGCCTTTGAGCTCCAGCACGATGCGCTCGAGAGCGCCGTGCTCGCCGCGGGTCTTGCAGAGGACGTCCAGTTCGCCCACATCGCTGGCCTTGCCGATGACCCGGATGTTGAGCATCCGCGCCACAGCGGCCACAGCGGGCTTCACCCGGCCATTGCGGGCCAGATTCGCCAGCGATTCCAGCGAGAACAGCAGATGGGTGTGGTGACGGTAGCGCAGCATCTCTTCGCAGACGTCGTCAAACTCCCTGCCCTCTTGGATGAGCGCACGGATATGCTCTGCCAGCAGCACCAGCTCCGGGCCGGCAGACAGGCTGTCCAGCACAAAGACCTGAGCACCCGGGTGCTCTGCCTGATACTCTTCTGCGGCCAGCTGGGCGGCGTTGCAGCTGCCCGACAGGGTGCCGGTGATGGTGATGGCATAAATTTCATCTGCGCCCTCATAAGCCTCCAGCCAGTCGCCGATGTTGGGGCAGGAGGTGCTGGTCTTGCCCTTATAGGTGCGCAGGGTAGTCGCCATCTCCACGGCGTCCAGCGTGCCGTCGTCGAGGTATTCCCTCTCGTCGGTCACGATCTTCAGAGGCACAGCAGCAAAATCAATGCCGTCCAGCGCATACAGGCTGGCAGAAGAGTCCACAACGATTCGTTTCATCTCATCTATCTCCATTCCGGCGGGTGTCCGCCGCATTTTTTACGTTCTGCGAGTCCACTATATCAGTTTTTCAAAAACCTGTCAAGCGATTTGTAAAATTCTTAATATCGTTTTCATAAACGGTTGACCCCGACTCAAAAATGCGATATACTACCACCATGAATCAGGAAATGAAACGCCGTGTCACGGCCTGCGCCGCCGGGTTTTCCCTGCCGCGCTACCGGGAGCTTCCCTCCGTGGGGCTGTATCTCGACCAGACCGTGCAGCTCGTCAACAGCTGCTTCCGGGGCTTCCCCGGGGTGGAGCTCACCCCCTCCATGGTGAGCAACTACGTCAAGAAAGGAGTCATCTCCCACCCCGTCAAAAAGAAGTATTCCCGCGAACAGCTGGCTTCTCTCATCTATATCGTATTGTCTAAAAATGTCCTCTCGCTGGAAAACATCGACGCCCTGTTCCAGATGCAGCGGGCTCACTGCACCGCCGCCGAAGCCTACGACTACTTCTGCGACGAGGTGGAGAACTGCCTGCCCTACATCTTCGGTGCCAGCCGCACCATCCGCGACCTCGACCCGGATGCCGCCGACGAAAAGCGTCTGCTGCGCGGCACCATCGTCGCCGCCGTAAACAAGATGTACCTCGACTGCTGCTTCGTCGCCATGCGGCAGGAGGAGGCCCTCTGGCCGGGGATCCTGGGCGACTTACAATAAGATAGGTACAAAAAGCCCCCGGCACCATGCGGAAGTGCCGGGGGCCTTCTTATAGGAAAGCGGAGCTTTGCGGTAAACTCCGCCTGCGGGGGAGGCTAAGCTTAGTGGAGCAGCTCGTTGTGTGCAAAACCGCCCACCGTCAGCTCTGCGCTCTCACCGGAGTGGGTGAGGGTAAAGAGGGTGTCGTCCACGCCCAGAGACAGCATGCTGTCGATGTTCAGGACGGTCTCACGGAGCTGGGTGCGGAACACGAGGGTGTTCACGCCCTGCGCCTTCAGCTCCTTCAGGTTGCCCAGGCAGCCGGAAAGGACGGCAGTCTCAGCAGGCACTGCCACAACATACCGGCCATCGGCAATGGAGGTCTCGTAGGCCCCTGCCCCGGTAACGGTCAGGGTGACAGCGGAGGAGCCTCCGTTGCTCTCGGGCACCAGCATCGGCACAAATTCCCGCTTCTCGGTCTCGCCACAAGTCTCGCACTTGTAGATGGTGTAGCCCTCGGAGGTGTAGGTGGGTGCGACCACTTCCATACGCTCCGTGAAGTGGTGGCCCAGTGCGTCGATGGTCTCCTCGTAGGTCTCTCTCTCGTGGCCCTCGGTAGTGCAGGTGTAGACCCGCTTGCCCGGGGTGGTGCAGGTGGGCTCCACCGTAGCCGTCAGCTCGTAGCTGTGGCCGTCCTGCTTGATGCCGACTAGGTCACCTGTGACGGTAATGCTGCCGTCCTCCTTCTTGACTACCTTGGCGTTCTCCACCTCTTCGATCTTGCCGCCATCGGTCTTGATCTCGACATTTCCGATAATGCCGTTTCCCTTTCCATCCCGCTCGCCCGGCATGGCGGTGACAAGGGTACCGCCCGTTTCAACACTCAGGCCAATCTTGCCATTCAAGATAGTCTTGATGCTGCTGCCATTGGTGGCTTTGCCGTCGGCGCCCTCTGCCTTGCCGCCCAGCGCAGTTGTCGTGCCTCCCTTCACAGTAACTTGGTTACTATCACCATTATAGAAACTCGCATTGCCGCCGGTGGCCTTGCCCGAGCCCGACTTGGCATTGCCGCCGATGAGCGTCGTCTCGCCGGCGGACACGATGCCGCCCTTCTCTCCCCAGAGGGCATCGCCTCCGGTAACAACGCCGCTTTCCGACTCTGCATTGCCGCCGATCGCCGTCAGCTTACCGCCCTTCTGGACCTCATAGCCGCAGCCAACGCCTGTCCCCAAGAAGCGGAGAGCAGCACCACCCCAGGCACTTTTCTTCACAGTCTTATGATCGCCGCCAATGGCAATGACCTCGCTGCCCTCTCCAACAACGACCTTTCCCTTCACGAAGAGGCTAATGCCTGTGCCGCCACCTGTACTTGTATCCTCTCCAGGGTGCAGCTGGCCGCCGCCCTTTGCAGTGAGCTTCGAATTTTTGATGTTAACCTCATCGTTGGCAGATATGCCTGAGCCGCCGCCGAAACCGCCGGTGGCCGTAACCGTTGCATTCACCAGATCCAGCTTTCCATTAGTACATATGCCAAAGGATCCGCCCTTAGTGCCCGAGCCGCCGGTGGTAGACAGAGAGGAGCCCTCCTTGCCCTGGATCGTCAGCTTGCCTTTACCAGATGTTATTCCTCTCGTCCCATAATCGCCGCTGCTGCCGCCGGTCAGCTCATTCTTGCCCTCCAGCTCCAGCGTCACATCGCCGGTGCCCTCGATCTTCACAGCATCTTTGCCCGTATCCCCTGCATCCACCTTCAGGTTACGGAGGATGACCTTCAGGGGGCTGGCATAATCATTGATGATCTTCACCACATTGCGGGCGGCTTCCTGAGCCTTTTCGGTAAAGGAGATGGGGGCGTTGGTGTCCTCGTAGGTCTTCTCCTCAGCGGGCTTTTTCTCCTCAGCCTTCTGCTCCGCAGCAGGCTTGGCGGCAGGCTTTGCAGCCTCCTTCTGGGCCTCGGCGTCATACTGGCCGTACTCGATCACCTGATCGGAGGTCTTTTTGTCCTGCTCCGGCTCCTGAGTGTCGTCCTTCTTCTGCTCAGTCTTTTTCTGCTCGTCCTTCTTCTCCTCGTCCTCCGGGGCCAGCAGCTCCAGAGAGCCGGGCTCCTGGGCCTGCTCCTCGGTCTCGCCGGACTTTTCAACCTCGGAGGCGTTTTCGCCGGACTTTTCAACCTCGGAGGTGTTTTCGCCGGACTTTTCGGCCTCGGAAGTGTTTTCGCCGGACTTTTCGGCCTCGGAAGTGTTCTCTTCCTCTGCGTTCAGGCTTTCGGTGGGCTTGGTATTGTCGCCGGTGTTGTCGCCGGTGATGATGATGCCCTCTACGCCGGTACCATCATCCTCGACTTCCTTACCGCCGACCGTGATGGTCGTAGTGCCATCGCTCTTTGCCTCGACTACCACATTGCCCTGACTCACATCACAGATGTAAGCAGCCGAGGCCGGGGCAGCAACTGCCGACACCGCCATGCTCAGGGCCAGGACGGCCGCTGCCGTCCGCTTCATATTTTTCCGTAACCGCATAATTTTTACCTCCTGTTTCGTGGTTTTTCCTTCTTTTATTTTACCCCCCCCCCCTATAGGTTTTTCAATGGCTTTTGTCAACAATCTTTCGGACGAATATTTGTCATTTCTCACAAAAAGGCCGCTGGGCCACACCTTCCGTGCAGCGGCGTGAGCGATTTGTCCATGGGCCGTTTTTTCCCGGGCAAAAAAACACCCGCCTCTCTCCCCCATCGGGCAGAAAAGCGGGTGCTGATTTTTTCAGGGTCGTGCTCCGGCTCAGGCATCCTGCAGCTCACCACGGCTTGCGGCCTTGAGGTAAGCGAAAATGAAGCCGTCGAGGTCGCCGTCCATGACAGCGTCCACGTTGCCGGTCTCGTAGTTGGTGCGGTGGTCCTTGACCATCGTGTAGGGCATAAAGACGTAGGAGCGGATCTGGTGGCCCCAGGCGATCTCGTTCTGGACGCCCTTGATGTCGTCGATCTTATCCATGTGCTGCTGCTTGGCGATCTGGTACAGCTTTGCCTTCAGCATTTCCATCGCGTAGTCGCGGTTCTGGAACTGGCTGCGCTGGGTCTGGCAGCTGACCACGATGCCGGTGGGCTTATGGATGAGTCGGACAGCGGAAGAAGTCTTGTTGATGTGCTGGCCGCCGGCACCGGAGGAGCGGTAGACCTGCATCTCGATGTCCTCGGGGCGGATGTCCACCTGGATGGTGTTGTCCAGCTCGGGCATGACTTCCAGCGAAGCAAAGCTGGTCTGACGGCGGGCGTTGGCGTCAAAGGGAGAGACGCGCACCAGACGGTGGACGCCGTTCTCGCTCTTGAGCAGGCCGTAGGCGTTGGCGCCCTTGACCATCATGGAAGCGCTCTTCATGCCGGCCTCGTCGCCGTCCTGATAGTCCAGCACCTCGACGGTCATGCCGTGAGCCTGCGCCCACTTGTTGTACATCCGGTAGAGCATCTCGGCCCAGTCCTGTGCCTCGGTGCCGCCGGTGCCTGCGTGGAAGGTCAGGATGGCGTTGCTGTGGTCGTACTCACCGTTCAGCATGGTCATCAGCTGCAGCTCGTCCACAGCCTTGCCCACGGCGTTGACGGCCTCTTCGGCCTCCGGCACCATCTCGGGGTCGTACTCCTCGTCCAGCATGACCAGCATGGTCTCGGCGTCATCGTACAGGCCCTGCAGCTTCTCGAAGCGGGTCAGCTTGCCCTTCAGGTCGCCCACCTCGTCGAAGACCTTCTTGCTCAGCTCAGCGTCGTCGTAGAAGCCGGGGCGGGACATGGTGTGCTCCAGCTCCTGCACGCGCTTGCGGGAAGCGTCGATGGCCAGCGCCTCCTCCAAGTCCTTTACAGCGGTGTGGTATTCAGCCAGCTGTACTTTCAGTTCATCAGTGGTGATCATCGTTTTATTCCTCTCGTCTCAAAGAACAGGAGCAGTCTCTTCATCATCAGCCACGCACACGGGTAGGCCCGTCTTAGTACAACCTCTCAGTCTCGCTGACGCTCGACAGCTCCCCTAGTAGGGGAGCCTCTGGCGAAACCGTTCACTTTGCGGGGACTGCCAAAGCCTCCCCTACCAGGGGAGGTGGCACGCCGTAGGCGTGACGGAGAGGTTGTACGAAGGAAAGCCTGCCCGAGGACTCGGCCAATGACGGAGAGATTTACTCCCAAAAGATACAGTTTATACACAGATACTTCATTAGTATACCCAGAATCCATGATAAAGTAAAGAGGAAAAAATACCATTGTGCTGGAAATTTGAAGATTTCCGCCTTTTCTTTTCCGCATTTTAAGTGTATAATACTGATAAACTACCCTATTCATTGGAGGATGTTATGCCAAAATACTATGGCTGTCCATGTGAAGGCTGCGGCAAGCCCCTCACACTTCAGGATGACATCGTGGTCTGCCCCGACTGCGGCGCGCCTTATCACCGCGTCTGCTACGAGAAGCTGGGCCAGTGCATCCACCGCCCCGCCCACGCCGCCGGCTACGAGTGGAAGTTCCCCTACGAGGAGAGCCAGCTCCGCACCTGTCCGTCCTGCGGCGAGCGCACCCTGCGGGATGAGGAAACGTGCCGCTGCTGCGGTGCTGTGCTGCCCCCCGAGGGGCAGGAGCCTCCTTCTTCCCGCGACAGCGGCGAAGAGACTTTTGACTACTCCCAGATGTACCGTCAGTTCGGCACTTCCGCTGACCCGGAGAAGGAGTTTTTTGAGGACGCTTTCGGCAAAGAGGCCAAGATGGACGGCATCGCCCGTCAGGACTGGCTGGACTATATCGGCCCCGCCGCCCCCGCTTACCTCGCCGCTTACAGCCGGATGCAGCTCCAGAAGAGCAAAGTATCCATGAGCTTTTCGGCTCTGCTGTTCGGCCCCTTCTACTTCTTCTACCGCAAGGCGTGGAAGCCGGCCTTCGGCTTTCTGGCCGCTGAACTTCTGCTGGCAGCGCCCACCTTTATCGAGATGCTGCAGCTCTCCGGCAGCGCCCTCGCCCCCGCCATGAGCGCTTCCGCTCTGACGGTATTTGCCCGGGTCTGCTCTGTCCTCAGCTTCGTGCTGATGCTGGTGCGCGGTATGTACGGCAAGTGGCTCTACCGCAAAAGCGCCGCCGACCACATCCGCCGCATCCAGTCCGAGTTCCCCGACGCCCAGCAGCGTCAGGCCGTGCTCCGCGCCCAGGGAGGCGTCAGCCTTGGGGCCGTGCTGCTGTGTATGCTGCTGCTGATGGTGGGGGGCAGCGCCTTTACCCTGCTGCTGGGCCCCGATCTGCAGGCTCTGCTTACTGCTCTTGCCGGCTGAGGCACCCTCAGCCGAGACTATAAACCAAAGGAGTCTGAATCATGAAAAAGATCACCAAGGCGGTCATTCCGGCAGCAGGTCTTGGCACCCGGGTGCTGCCTGCCACCAAGGCGATGCCCAAAGGAATGCTCCCCCTCGTGGACAAACCCGCCATCCAGTATCTGGTGGAGGAGGCTGTCCGCTCCGGCATCACCGACATCCTTATCATCGTGAGCCGCAATCAGGACATCATCCAGGACCACTTTGACCGCAGCCCTGAGCTGGAAGCAAAACTTGCCGCTCCCGGCAAGGAGAAGATGCTGGAAGAGTGCCTCGGCATCTCTGATCTGGCCAACATCTTCTTCGTCCGCCAGCAGCAGACCCTCGGCCTCGGCCACGCTGTCAGCATGGCGAAGCCCTTCACCGGCGACGACCCCTTCGTGGTCATCTACGGTGACGACGTCATCTGGGGCGAGGACCCGGTCTGCGCCCAGCTCATCCGTGCCTACGAGGAGTTCGGCCGTCCGGTTGCCGGCGTGTCCGCCGTGCCTTGGGCCGACGTGAGCCGTTATTGCAGCCTCAAGACCACCCCCATCCATGACAATTACTTCTTTGTGGACGATATGATTGAGAAGCCCAAGAAGGGTCAGGAGTTCAGCAACTACTCCATTCTGGGCCGTGTGCTGCTGACCCCGGAGATCTACGACATCCTCGCCAGGACCAAGCCCGGTGCCGGCGGCGAGATCCAGCTGACCGACGCCATGGCCGAGTATGCCCGCAGCTACGGCGGCATGACGGCTGTGGAGTTCACCGGCAAGCACTACGACATGGGCAACAAGCTCAAGGTCGCTGAGGCACAGGTGGAGCTGGCCCTGCAGCACCCCGAGATCGGCGAGGCATTCCGCGCCTACCTGAAAGAGTTCTGCAAGACGCTGTGACTTATCAAGCGAAAAGAGCTTCGGGAGATCCCGAAGCTCTTTTCTATGCCTCTGAATGACAACCAAAAAGCGCCCTCACCTTGTCATCGGTGAGGGCGCTTTGCTGATCGCTGATTATTTTGATTGGGTTGATTATCTCAGATTAGTCGCTGACGTAGGGCATCAGAGCAACGTGACGAGCACGCTTGATAGCCACGGTCAGTGCGCGCTGATGGAAAGCGCAGGTGCCGGTAACACGGCGGGGAATGATCTTTGCACGCTCAGAGACGTACTTACGCAGACGGGGAACGTCCTTGTAATCGATGGTGTCGATGCGATCGACACAGAAGCTGCAAACCTTCTTGCGGCCGCGACGCATGGGGCGTGCGGGGCGAGAGCCTTCGGTTCTTTCAAAAGCCATTGCTTATTACCTCCTGTTGGATTTTTACGGTTAAAACACCGGTTCGGGAATCAGAACGGCAGGTCGTCGCTGTCGTCGATGACGGCGAAGTCATCTGCATTGCCGGCGGAATAGCTGGGAGCTGCCTCCACAGCAGCCGGACGGGCAGGGGCTGCGTTCTGGTAGGACGGAGCAGCATTCTGATAGCTGCCGCCGCCCTGATTGCTGCCATTCGATTTGGAGCCAGCAAAGTTGACGTTGTTTGCCACGACCTCCACAGCGGTGCGGTTGTTTCCGTTCTTGTCCTGATACTGGCGGGTCTGGAGACTGCCTTCGATGGCGATCAGACTGCCCTTCTGGAAATACTTGGAGACGAACTCTGCCTGCTGGCGCCATGCGACGATGTCGATGAAATCGGCCTGACGCTGCTCGCCCTGACGGGCAAAGTTGC
>OGNY01001357.1_pt1 | contig 16239 bp, 13 predicted proteins | sample 1573551 | NCBI WGS metagenome assembly OGNY01 (sample SAMEA2581885, study PRJEB24529) | metagenome | biome: Human gut stool | place: China | collected 2011
TCGTCAGTTCCGAGCAGGAACCATACAAACGAGCCGAGACAAGCCACGGGAGGATGGGCGTGATCTCGGCATAGATGGTCAGCTCACCGGCGACGGGCTTGGTAAAGTCGTAGGCCTCATGGGTCGTCGCCGTCGGATGGTCTGCGCCACACCAGCGGACGAACCTGTAACCCTCGATGTTCGGCTGCTGGGGCTGTGCCGCCGGGTCACCGAGCTGGACGGCCTGCGTCATGAAGGGCTTGGCATTCCACACATCATTTGTCAGTTCCTGACCGTTCGCGTTCACAACGCGATAGACAAACTGGACATTCGCACGCGCATTTTCGGTGACCTTGACCGTCACGACCTGATCGGCCGTCACGTTCTCAATTTTATAGGTATAGGTCGCGGCCTTGTGTTCGGAATTGAAATTACCATCGGTTTTTGTCAGTGTGCCATTCGCCGTGCTGCTGATGGTAACCATCGGCTCGGTCGCCGCATATGCGCCGTCCACGGTCACGGTGAAGGTGAAGTCACTGCCGTGCTCCACGACGAGGGCCTGACTGCTGCTGACGGTGTAGCCGCTGCCGCCCTGAAGGGTGATGGTGTAGGTCTTCTTCGCCCAGACAGCGTAGAGCGTCATGTTATCCGTGAGCTCTTCGGACACGGTCGCGCCCGCGGCGTAGACCACAAGACCCTTATTTTCTTCCTTGGCCCAGCCGAGGAAGTCATAGCCATCGCAGGTCGGCGTGACCGCGCTCAGCGTGACCGCCTGACCGTAGGTTTTGGTGGTGGCATCAATGGTGTTCGGCGTGACAGTCGCGCCGGTCGGCGCATTCAGATCATAGTTGATTGAGTAGGTCTTTGGCATATAACGACCATAGAGATTTACATCGCCATTGACGTCTAACGTCGCTTTTGCCTTATCAGTATAATCGAGGTTTTTATACCAACCATCGAAGTTGTAGCCGGTGCGCTCTGCGGGGGTGATCAATGTCACATTTGCGCTTTCTCCGGTGACCTTCTGGCTTGTGAAGTAGGCCTCATCAATCGAATAAGAGATCGTGTAGACCGGAATCTGCTTCATCTTCACGCTGACAGCCACGTTGGATTTAATGTCGGTTAACGTGTATTTGGTGAGATCAGTGGTATCTTGTGTCAGCGTTGCGTCGCCGGTATAGCTGACGCCTTCAATCGTCCAACCGCTATCCGCAGTCACAGTGAAGGAGACGCTGCCATTATAGGTAACGGTCTTGTCAGACTTAGTATCTGAGTCATCAAACTTTGCCGTGAAGTGATCGCCGACCGGCAGCGTGACAACATAGGACTTCTGCTCCGGCTGAGAGACCGTTACGGCCGTGTCGCCCGTGGGGACAAAACTGTAAGTGTAGGTCGTGCTGCCGTCATTATTCTCAGTCTTTGCCGAGTAACCGAGCGGTACGCCGTTTGCGGCAACGATCATACTGCTTGCGTCATATGCGGCAAGGACCGTTACCTTGAACGAGGCAGGCCTGCCGGGGGTGATAGAAGAGACAGTGTTGGTGAGGGTCACGCCTGTCAGGGAGGCAGTGCCCGGATAGGTGATGGTATAGTTTTTGGGCTGCCACACGGCATAGAGGTTGATATCCGCGTCGCCGAGCGTGACTTCATTGCCGGGCTTATATGCGTCCTCTGCTGTCGCATTTTCGGTATTGGACGTCGACCAGCCGAGGAAGGTATAGCCCTCGGCCTGCGGGATGAGCCAGGGGATGGTGACGGTGCTGTCCTTCGCGCCGGTCAGGTCGTTCGGCCAGTTCAGCGCGCTGCCGTCCGTCGTGTTATTGCGCACGAACTTCACGCTGCGGCTGCCGACCGGGGTGGTGCCGTCCTTGGTCCACTGGGCGGTCAGGGTGATATCAGAGTCGATGCCATCGACGACCCACTTACCGTCCGTGCCTTTCGCCACCGTCGCAGTAAGCGTTCCTCCGGTCTTGGTTACCTTCCACCCAGCAAACGTGAAGCCATACATTGTCGGCTCGACCGGGACGGTATACTTCGTGCCGTTACTGGTCGCAGACGTCATCAGACCGGATGCGCCTGAGTACTCAGATTTGAACGTAATGGTGTAGTTCTGCTCATAGTCTGCTGTCAGGGTGATATCACCGGTGATATTTGTAAGCTGCTCGCCCGCGTTGACCTTTGCACCATTCTGCTTGCAAGGTCCATACACCTTCCAGCCGGTGAAGGTATAACCACCCTTTGCTGTCTGGATAACATCAGAGACAGTATAGGAAGCGTAACTGTTATTACCTTCCGGACTTACCGGAACGATATTATCGGCGGAGCCATCCATTTTGTAGCTAACATTGTATTTAATATTCGTGACCTGAATCCCGGTGATGCCGACGTAGACCTCACCAAAGGGAGTGCCGCTGGCAGAATCGCCCTCATAGACCGTATACTTCAGGCGAATCATGTTGTTTTCCAGTGCCTTGGCGGTGAAATCAGAGCCCCCACATGATAAACTACTTGCGGCAGGAATTTTGCTTGTAACGTGAATGTTATTAGTAACAGTGGTGGTATTAGTTACAGCTGTTCCATCAGCATTGACTTGCTGAACGGTATATGTATATTGTCCAATGGTTTTCTCTTCATTCGCGTTTGTCGAAATAGAAACGCCAGGCTTAAATGGGATATCTGATTGGTAGCTGAAAGTATTTGCAGTTTCATTATTGCTGCTATCTACGAACTGAATTTGCGGCTTAAAGGTGACTGTGTAAGGTGTGAAACCTTCTTCACTAATCTGTGTAGTGATGGGAGAGGTGGCCGCTGTTGCATAACCATAAGTCTTCTGTGTATAATCAATCGTAACCGGATTATCTGCACTGCTCCCGGCAGTGCCGCTGTCCGCCGCGAACACTGCTGTCGGCAGCAGACTCAGGGTCATGATGAGCGCCATGAGAAGGCTCAATAGCCTTTTCGGTGTCCATCGGGTTTGTTCTGTTCGTTTGTTCATGCGATTTCCTCCTTATATTTTCACTTTTTTGTGATCGTTCGTGTGCGCCCGCAGAGCGCTCTGCGGGGACGAGGGAGGCCTCCCTCGTCATAGTCTTCTGACAGCAATTTACAGTTATTGACATTATATTAGCCAATAGAATAAATGTAAATCATACCAAAGTATTATAAAACGTGAAAACAGGAGAATAACAGCGAAAAACGGCAAAAAAAGGAGACCGTGCGGTGCTGCACGGCCTCCGGCCTGTTCTGCGGTTATTGCGGCTTATCGATGCGCAGGCGCTCCAGCGCGGTGCGGACGCTGCCGTGGATGACAAGCTCGAGCCGGTCGACGAGGGCCTGCGGGTCGTCCTTCATGTCCCGCTTGATCCAGTCGAGCATCAGGCCGACGAAGGCGTACTTGTAGACCGTGGCGATGAAGGCCTTGTCCTCGCCGCGCACGCTCATGCCCTGCGCCTGCTCCTCGACCACGCCCTCGAGCAGATCGTAGGTGACCCGATAGAGGTAATTTTCCACCTGCTCGCGGCTGACGGAGTGGTAGACGTTCATGATGAAGGGCTTGTTGTCCTGCACGGCCCGGAAGAGCTGCAAAAGGCCCTGCTGCCACGTCTCGTAGGTCTTGTTGCCCGCCAGCGCTCTGCCGGCGTCCTCCTGGCACGACCATTCGACCAGATCGTAAATATCCTTAAAGTGGTAGTAAAACGTCATGCGGTTGATGCCGCAGTCCTCCGTGATATCGCTGATGGTGATCTTGCTCAGGGGCTTTTGCAGCAGCAGATTTTTGAGCGACGCCTCGAGCGCGCGCTTGGTCACCTGTGACATGGCCGGTTGCTCCTTCCGTTCGGATGATTGCTTTCATCATACCATGCCGGGAAGCAAAAAAGGGAGAAATTTTTGTAAATTCTGCGGAAAAGCGGGAGCGCCGGCCGGCGCTCCCGCTTTTCATTCGATTCCCCGCCGCAGGCTTACTCAAAGCGGACGGTGAGCTTCGGATTTTCCGCCGCGCTGTCGCGCAGCACGCGGCGGTTGACTTTCCGCGGCGTCCCGAGTACGATAGGAGCATCACAAAAGACAGAGAAGGAGAAATATCATGACGATCGAAGAACGCGCGGCGCGGGCGGTGGAGCTGAAGGCGGGGTGCAACTGCGCACAGGCGGTGGCGCTGGCCTTTGCCGATGTGCTGCCGCTCGATGAAGCGACACTGATGAAGCTTGCGGCGGGCTACGGCGCGGGCATGGGCTGCATGGAGGCGACCTGCGGCGCGCTGGTCGGCGCGGTGATGGCCGCGGGCCTGCTGACGGACGGGCAGGGCACGGGGCACATGGCCCGCGCCACGCTCGCGGGCTTTCAGGATAGGTGCGGCGCGACGATCTGCAAGGATCTGAAGGGCATTGAGACCGGAACGGTCCTCTGTCCCTGCACCGAGTGCGTGCGCAACGCGGTGCTCGCCGCGGGCGAGGCGCTGGGCCTGGAATAAGCACGGAAAACACTGTGTTGACAAGTATTTCTTCGCTGCTTATAATGTGACCGAAGAAGAAAAACGGTCCAAAGTCAAAAAGCCGCCGGGCGGCTTTTTGAGGGACCAACAGTTAGATAAATCTAACTGTTGGTGATCGCACCTAACGGTTAGATGAATCTAACAAAAACCGAAAAATGTGGGGAGGAAGCAATGAGCGAGAAGATCACGCTCTCCGGCGTGCCGGAGACGATGCTGCAAACGGTTTTTGCCCGCGCGAAGGAGACGAAAACGCGCGGCGCGATCACCGACAGCAAGGCGGTCGAGATCATCGATAGGCTTGACTATGATTTTTCCGCGGCGGATCAGGATACGGCCATGCACAGCGGCGTCATCGCGCGCACCATCGTGCTCGACAGGCTCGTGAAGGCCTATCTCGCGGGGCACGGCGGCGCGGTGGTCGTGAACATCGCCTGCGGACTTGATACGCGCTGCTATCGCGTGAGCGGCTATTCGCACTGGTATAACCTTGACCTGCCCGAGACCATTGCCGTGCGGAAAAGGCTCCTGCCCGAGAGCGGAAGCATCTCGCAGATCGCCATGTCCGCGATGGACAACTGGGGCGGCGAGATCGGGAAGACGGGCACGAGCGCGCTCGTCATCATCGAGGGGCTGACGATGTATCTGTCCGAAGCCGATGTGAAGCGCATCTTCGCTGTGATCTCGGGCCGCTTCGACCGCGTGACGGTGCTCGTCGAGACGATGAACCCGATGGTCGTCAGGCGCTTCAGGGAAAAGTCCATCGAGGCGAGCAGGGCGAGGTTCCGCTGGGGCGTAAAGGACGGCGCGGCGCTCGCCGCGCTCCTGCCGGACTTCCGCCTGGTCGAAGAACACAGCCTGTGCGAGGGCATGGCGGAATTTGCGCCGGTCTACAGGCTGCTGGATAAAATTCCGGCAGTCCGCAATATCTCCAACCGCATCGTCGTGCTGGAGAAAAAGTGAGGAGGCGGCAGCGTGATTTGGAGTACCGTCTGGATCGAAGCGCTCGTTTTTACGGCGCTTTTCACGGCGATGGTGATGATCCCCGCCATCAGGCACCCGGAGGTCGGCGTGCACAACTACCCGCCCGACATTCAGGAGGAATATTTCAAGACCCACGAGCGCATTCCGGTCGCGCCGCTCAGCGGACGCACCCTTGCGGTCAAGGGGGGCGCTATCGTGCTGTTCACGGCGCTTTTGACCGGCGGCGCCATCCTCGCCGGGGCGGACAGCTTCCGGACGGGGGCGGTGTTTGCGGCCATCCTCTTTCTCATCGTCGGCGTGTGGGATACGTTTTTCATCGACTGGGTGCTGTTTGCGCACCTGAAGGTATTTCGCCTGCCGGGGACCGAGCACATGGACAAGGCCTACGCGCAGAAGTGGTTTCACGTCAGGGGAATGCTTTTTCCGGGCTCGCTGTTTCTCGTCATCGTCAGTGCGCTCACGGGACTTTTTGTCATGTGGATCAAATAAGAGCAAGGAGAGGGCAAAAGCGATGAAGGTCCATTCGTTCGGTGAAGAAAATGCGCCGGTCATTTTGCTGCTGCCGGGCACCTGCTGCCATTGGAAGGGCAACTTCGGCCATGTGATCCCGCTGTTGTCCGATGAGTACCGCGTGCTCTGCGTCAGCTACGACGGCTTTGACGAGACGGAGCGGACGGAATTTCCGACGATGCTTGAAGAGACAGCGAAGATCGAGAGCTGCATCAAAGCAAACTGCGGCGGGCACATCCGCGCGGCCTACGGCTGCTCACTCGGCGGCTCGTTCGTGGGGCTTCTGGCCGCGAGAGGGAATATCCGCATGGACTACGGCATCCTCGGCAGCTCGGATCTGGATCAGTCGTCAAAATTTGCGGCAAAATTGCAGACCGATCTTCTGCTGCCGCTGCTGTTCCCGATGCTCCGCGACGGCAAGTTCAAGTCCCGTCTTCTGCAAAGGAAAATGGAGAAGCGGATGCGGGAGAGGGGCGACTACGGCGCGGCCTTTATGCGGATGCTCGGCGGCAAGCGGCCCTACTTAACGCAGCAAAGCTGCAAGAACCAGTTCTATTCCGACCTCGTCACGCCGCTGCCCGACAAGCTCGACGTGCCGGGGACGGAGATACATATTTTCTATGCGCTCGGGATGGGCGAAAAGTATCGCGCACGCTACGAGCAGCACTTTGCTCACCCTGTTATCCACGAGCAGGATATGCAGCACGAGGAGCTGCTGGCCTGCCATCCGCAGGAGTGGGCGGCGCTCGTCAGGAGTATCGTTGGGAAAGGGGCAAAAGCGTGAAATATTTGGGTATGCCAATGGGAATGTGGGCGCTGTTCCACGCGTCCTTTCGGGAGCACCTGACAAAGGAGTTCGGCCTGAGCGCGGCGGAGGCGAAGACCATCACCGCACGGGCAAAGCCTGCGTATAAAAGGCTCATCGCGGAGCTGCCGGAGTTTGAAAAGGAAGACCGCTTTCGGATGAACGCCGTCAACTGCACGATGCTCGCGGCCTTCATCCTGAATATGCCGCGCCGCCCGGACGTGAACACCCTGCAAAGCTATTATGCCGCGGCCATGATGACGCCGGCGATGAGGTGGTTTTGCCGCAAGAGCGGCAAAAAGCAGTTTTCGGACGGGAAGCTCGCGAGCCTCAGGGCCGCGGCAAAGCTGCGCGCCGCTGACCGCAACCCCTATTCATGGAACATGAATTTTTTTGAATACCCGGACGGCAGCGGCTTTGAGTCCCGCTTCACCCGCTGCGGCATCTGCGAGATCATGAAAAAGCTCGGGCTCTACGACCTCACGCCTGCGCTGTGTCATCTCGACTACACGATGGCCGAGGCGGGCGGCACGACAGATTTTGTGCGCGAATACACCCTCGCCTCCGGCGGACCCTACTGCGACTGCGGGTATCACAAGAAAAAGTGAATACAGCAAAGCACTCCGCTTTTCAGGCATAACAAAGCAGGACAAAGCGGCAGACTACAGACCGCTCGAGGAGCTGTCAGATGATCTCTGACAGCTCCCCGATGATGCTTTTGATGTTCACGGGCATGGGAATGTAGCCGTTCATGCCCGCTTCGCGGCAGCTGCGGCGGTCGGTGGCAAAGGTGTTGGACGTCATAGCGAAGATGGGAATATCGTGGTCCGCGCGCGAGCTTGCGCGGATGCGCTTCGTCGCCTCGACGCCGTCTATGACGGGCATCTGCATATCCATAAAAACGGCGGAGTACTCGCCCGGCGCGGAGGCCTCGTAGCGGTCGACACCTGCCCGGCCGTTCTCCACCCAGTCGACGGAAAGACCGATGCTTTGCAGCAACCCCATGGCGATCTCGGCATTGAGGGTGTTGTCCTCGACGAGCAGGACCTTCTTGCCGCTATAGCGGGCATCCTCCGATGCGACCTCGGCGGACGGATGGAGCACGGCCTCGCGCTGCTCGTCGGAGGCATCGGGGAAGGGAAACTCGACAGAGAACTCAGACCCTCTGCCAAGCTCGCTTTCAATGTGCAGCGTGCCGCCCATCAGGTCGGTGAAGCCCTTGACGACGGACATACCGAGTCCCGTGCCCTGCTCCTTGGAGACGCGGCTGCCCTCGGCACGGGTATAGTCCTCGCAGATGTGCTGCACGAACGATTCGCTCATGCCGATGCCGTTATCCTTGCAGGAGAAGCGGCAGCGGTGGTCGGAAAGGCATTCGAGCCGCACCTCGATGCACCCGCCCGTGCCAGTGTACTTGATGGCGTTGGAGACGATGTTGATGATGATCTGCTTCAGCCGTCCTTCATCACCGAGGACCACGCGGTCGGCGCAGTCGCACTGCACCGTGGGGCGCTGTTCCTTTTTGCCCGCAAGCGGGCAGAGAAGGTCCACGCTCTCGTTCAGGCAGGCGACGGGAGAGAAGGGGCGTTCGAAAGCTCAATGGCACCGTGCTCAAGCTGGTTGACATCCAGAATGGAGTTGATGAGCACGAGTAGGTAGTTGCCCTCGGTCGTGATGTTGCCGAGCGTGTTTTCGAGCTTTTCCTCGTCGTTTTTATACTTGCGGGCGGTCTGCGTCATGCCGAGCACGACATTAAGCGGTGTTCGGATATCGTGACTCATTTTGGAGAAGAAGTTCTGCTTGGCAGCGGTGGCTTCCTCGGCCTTTTCGAGTGCCGCGGCGAGCTCGCCGGCGATCTTCTTCTGCTTGTTGCGGCTCTCGACAGACTGCGCATACATCAAAAGCAGCACCAAAATGAGAAAGACGCCCGCGCACAGCGCAATGAGGTACATCGGGTGGTCAAACATATACTTGTTGAGCGTTGGCGTCGTGGCCTTCTCCAGGTAGCCCTGCACGATCTCCGCGCCGGAGGTCTCGGCGACGCCTGCAAGCGCCTTGGTCCACAGACCGTACAGGCGGTAGTCCTCGCTCGCGTTGATGCCCATTTTGAGCTCCAGCACCGCACCGGGGACGATTTGTAGAGCTCGGTACGCCAGTTCGGGAGCGCCTCGTTCATGCGGCCGATGGCGTAGTCGAGCTGCTCGGTGAGCGCGGCGTCCTCCCTGCGGACCACGATGTAATAGGGCGTCTCGCCGAAATTTTCAACGGTCTTCTCATCCTCGGGGATGCGGATATAGCTGTTGACCAGCGTGTCGACCTCGTCGTTGATGAGAGGGCGTTGGTGAGCTCGGTCGGCGTTTCGTAATAGACGATCTCGCACGAAAAGCCCTTTTCCTTGACAAAATCAAGGAATTTTCCGTTGCAGGTATGGCGGTGCCCTTCACCCCGACTGTAGAGAATCCTCAAAAAGATGTAGCGGGTATAGAAGCCGCTATCTGGTGCGAGACGATCACCAATTTCAGAGATCTGCAATTCCTGTTAATGCCTCGTTTGGCAGGTGTCGCCGAAAAAGGTTGGTCCAAAGTAGAGAACACACATTGGGACGAATATAAAGTAAGACTTGGTGCGCAAGCCCCCTTATGGGAAAAGGCCGATTGGAACTATTTTAAATCATCCTTAGTGGATTGGAAATAGCAGTACAAAATCTTCATAATATTACGAATATTTCGAAACAAATTAAATATCTTTGTCCTATCAACTTTAGGACAAAGATATTTTTATGAATAAATGGCTTATTATATTTGCGATATTACTAACCGCTTGTACCGGCACAAGCGAGAAATCAGAGGAATGTATAACAATTGACCTAGCAACTGTTTTTGACCATCAGCCTCAAGAAGTAGCCTTAAAGAAATGGGCGAAATCCATCCAATTCATCCCTCTGCAAACGAATGACTCAATCTTGATCAAATACATCTCCCGCATTATTAAACATGGCGATAAGCTATTGGTACAGCATGATAACAGAGCTTCCGTTTTCGACTTGGCAGGAAAATATTTATACGATATCGGCAAACAAGGAGGAGGTCCGGATGAGTTTAGTCGTATATCCGGACTAGAACCTCATGATCATCTTATTTATATAAAAGATAGCCCCACTCGGATAAAGATATACGATTGGCAAGGGAAATTCCACCAAACCATTCAAATTCCGGATAAGAACATCCGGGGATTTTATCCCCTCCCTAAGACGAACGTTATCCTAGGTCACGTACCCAACCTCTCTGGCAACGCACCCATTCGGTTCTATTTTTGCCAAGATATAGTCATATCGGATAGCATACCTTACTATAAATCTTATACAGAACCTCCTTTCGTCATGACATTTACCTATGAGTTCCGTCCTTTCGACGGAAATAAGATTGCCGCATTTAAGGAGTTGTTCTGCGATACGATATTTAAAGTTTCCAACGACATGAAGCTAACTCCTTATGCCGTCCTCGATCTAGGTAAATACCGAACACCCGAGGAACTCCGTTATAATATCACGATAGACGATATAAAAAACGACCTGTTCAGGACAAAGACAATCCCTGTCATACCCGGGCAAATCGGAGACCGGCTCTATATGCATAACTTCTCTGATAAAGATACCTATACATTATATTATGATATAGCGGAGAAGCAATTAGCCTATGTACAATTCATATACCCGGAAAACTCATTTGAACTTCCCGAAGAAGCCTATTTCACTCCCAAATACATCTCAAACGACAACCGTTACCTAATCGACTGGGAGCAACCCGAGAATGATAACAATCCGGTATTAATCTTAGTGGAACCCTAGTTGCCGTATTTCCTCTATCGGCACAATAAACAAAACAAGGCCGCAGCAAGGACTATTCGATAACAAGTCTTCATAAATAATGTTGCTTGACTGTATCTATTCCTTAGTTCACGGCATGGTTTTTACAGACCACGTCATGGTTTATACAGACCACGACGTGAATCGCACAAACCACGCCGTGGTTTGTAGAATATATCCAATAGCAAAAAAGAATAGATAAGCTTCCGGAAAACTATTTATGCAATAGTAATGAGTTTTTAAGTCCATCTCAATCCGAACTCTTTACTAATCCGGGCTTAATTAGTACCTTTGCACTCTAACTAAATCGAAAATGATAGATCAGACCGTATTTAACAATAAAAAGGCCGCTTATTATACGCTGGGTTGCAAACTAAATTTTGCGGAGACCTCTACCATTGGAAAGCTATTAGCCGAACAAGGGGTACGCAAGGTGCGCCCCGGTGAAAAAGCGGATATATGCGTGGTGAATACTTGCTCCGTAACGGAACTAGCCGACAAGAAATGCCGGCAAGCGATTCGCCGGATCGGTAAACAACACCCCGGTGCCTTTATCGTGGTGACCGGTTGCTACGCACAGTTGAAGCCGGAGGAAGTCTCCCATATAGAAGGCGTTGACTTGGTTCTTGGCGCCGAACAGAAATTAGAGATCCTTCAATATCTGGAGAACCTAGAGAAGAAAGAAAATGGTGGAGCGGTTATCGCCTCACAAAGCAAGGATATACGTTCCTTCTCCCCTTCCTGCTCGGCGGACGACCGTACCCGTCATTTCTTGAAAGTACAAGACGGATGCGATTATTATTGCTCTTATTGCACCATACCCTTCGCCCGCGGAAGAAGCCGGAACGGGACGATCGCCAGCATGGTGGAACAGGCGCAGGAAGTCGCACGTAAAGGAGGCAAGGAGATCGTATTGACAGGCGTGAATATCGGGGACTTCGGCAAAAGTACCGACGAGACCTTTATCGACTTAATCCGGGCTTTGGATGAGGTAGATGGAATCGTACGCTATCGTATCTTTTCCATCGAGCTGAATCTGATTACCGACGAGGCAATAGACTTCGTGGCTCACAGCAAACGTTTCGCTCCTCATTTCCATATCCCTTTACAAAGCGGCAGCGATGCTGTCTTGCAATTAATGCGCCGCCGTTACGACACCGCTCTTTTCCGTCATAAGATCGAAAAGATCAAGGAAGTAATGCCGCATGCTTTTATCGGTGTAGACGTAATTGTTGGAACCCGTGGCGAGACAGACGAGTACTTCGAGGAGGCACGCCAATTCATAGGCAGTTTGGATATAAGCCAACTTCACGTGTTCAGCTATTCGGAACGCCCCGGAACCCAAGCGTTGAAGATCGATCACGTGGTAGATCCGAAGACCAAGCATGCACGCAGCCAACAACTCTTGGATATCTCGGATCGGAAACTACATGCCTTTTATGAGGCCCATATCGGACAGGAAGCGAATGTCTTATTCGAGCATACCAAGAAAGACGGCAAGATGCACGGTTTCACCGAGAACTATATAAAGGTAGAAATCCCTTATGATGCCGCTTTGGTCAATGAGACCCGCAAAGTCGTACTAGGCGGCTGGAATGAGGATCGCACCGCATTAATAGTCAACAATCAATCATCAACCGTCAACTAAGATGTGGGATAAAATACAATATGCCTTTCTTTATAGCTGGGTAAAAGTACACGCCTTACTTCCCATGCGAGCTTTATACGTGTTATCAGACATCCTATATGTCCTTATCTATAAGATAGCCGGATACCGGGTAAAAGTAGTGCGCCGTAATATAACCGCCTCTTTCCCGGATAAATCCAAGGCAGAATTACGCCAATTAGAACGTCGGTTCTATCATCATTTCGCCGATTATATCGTAGAAACGATTAAACTAGCCCATATCTCTCTGGATGAGATACAACAGCGAGCCTATCTGAGGAACCCGGAATTGGTTGACCAACTTATGGCGAAAGGCCATACTTGCTTCATCCTCACGATGGGGCATTATGGCAATTGGGAATGGTTCTCCGGCTCGACCACCCGTTTCGAGGACTCACGTATCTATCAGATATACCGCCCGTTAAACAACAAGGCTTTTGATAAGCTATTCGCCAACCTCAGGACGCAATTCGGTTCTTTCGGCATCAAGAAAAACGATACGATACGGGATATCATCAAGTTAAAACAAGACAAGACCCGCTCAGTCGTCATCTTCTTGGCGGACCAGACACCCAGCAAGGCGAACCTGCATTATTGGACCGAGTTCCTTCATCAAGATACGGCCATATTAACCGGTCCGGAGCGTATCGCACGCAAACTGAACCTGCCTGTAATCTTCCTCGATACCCAAAAGGCAAAAAGAGGATATTACACCGTAGACATGAAGCTGATTACGGAGAATCCAAAAGAGACTCCGGAGAATTACATCACCGAGCGATACGCACGACTTTTAGAGAAAATGATCTTGCGTGATCCGGCCTACTGGCTATGGACCCATAAACGTTGGAAACATAAACACGAGCAGCAAGGATGAAAAAAGTAGCGATTGTCATCTTAAACTGGAACGGAAGAAAGCTAATGGAGGAATTCCTTCCTTCCGTCGTATCCAACTCTCCGGAATGGGCGGAGGTTATCGTAGCAGATAACGGTTCTACCGATGACTCGATCGAGATGTTGAAAGCAAAATTCCCCACGGTCAGCATTATCTGCCTCGACCGGAACTACGGATTTGCCGAAGGATATAATCAAGCGCTCAAAAGGCTCGACCATGAATATTGCGTTTTATTAAACAGCGACGTAGAAGTTACTCCCAATTGGTTAGATGCCCCGATTGCCATTCTCGACTCTGATCCGTCAATCGCTTGTGTCCAACCCAAAATACGGGCTCAACGAAATAAAGAATACTTCGAGTATGCGGGTGCGGCCGGAGGATACATTGATAAATACGGCTATCCATTTTGTCGGGGGAGAATCTTGCATATCGTGGAAAAGGACGAGGGGCAATACGACACTCCCGCCGATATCTTATGGGCGACAGGAGCCTGCTTATTCGTTCGTACGGCTACGTATAAGGAAGTTGGGGGATTGGATGCCGGATTCTTCGCACATCAAGAGGAGGTCGATATGTGTTGGCGTTTACGTTCCCGGGGATATCGGTTGATATGCGTCCCACAATCCATCGTTTACCATGTCGGTGGAGCCACCTTGAACGCGGAAAGTCCCCGCAAGACCTTCCTCAATTTCCGGAATAGTTTGCTGATGCTTTATAAGAACTCCCGGGAAGCTGATTTAAAGCATGTGATGCGCATTCGCTTTTGGCTGGACTATATCGCCGCCGCTAAGTTTCTGATGGAAGGTCATATCCAAAATGCGAAAGCGGTTTATGAGGCACGGAAAGCCTATCACCAGCTGAAGCCGGAATATGCGCCCAAGCGTAAAGAGAATCTGGAGAAAAGTACACTGAGCACCATCCCGGAACTTATGCGGGACAGTTTAATTCTGGTATTTTATCTAAAAGGGAAGAGGACATTCAAAGCGATAAAGGATAGACGATAAAGAAACCGGCCTTCTTACTTCCCCTAAGGAGAAAAGAAGACCGGAGACCTTGGAGATAAGATAGAGGATACATATAAAAACCGAATAATCATATATTAGTTATTAATAATCATATTATTTACGCCAAAATATAAAACTAACAACAATTTCATCCATGGTAGAGCCTACCAATGGATTCCTAATTCATGCTGGCCAAAATGAATACGTTTAGTCATAGCCACATAATAATTCATAAAATAACGCTCACATCCCCCCTTACCTTCAATTGATCGATCTGGACGGGTCATTACCCCCCACCGCTATAGCCGGATAATATTTTCCTTCTTTCAAAGGACTCACCTTCAAAGAAAAAAAGTAGTCTTTCTGATAAAAGCCGACACGGCTGGATTCTTCTGCATCCTTCCCGCCTTTCCCGAGTAGTTCTATTTGAATAGAAATTCTTCTGTTGAAAGAGGGTCATATCTTCCATTTTTAGATTCAAAGATCACAGAACCAGGCTCAAGGCATTCACAAGTATGTCACATCCCTTTAGGAACACAAATTCCGGGAATAGGGCTTCCATATTCAAGGAGATATGATGCTATTTCATTCCCTTGATTATCAAAATAAACTTCACGAACTTTTCCTCTAAGGATAATCACCACTTCAGACGTATCTCTGTGTCGATGTATAGGAATTTTTGTATCAATTTCCAATACATTTAGCATCCTTTGAGAATCATCGTTTTCGGAATCCCGCAAATCAAAATGTATTCTGTGACGTACTGAATCTTTAGCTTTATCCCAAATGGTATTGAATAATTCATTGGCTAGTAACATATTATTTTTCAAATTTTCATTGTTTGATCTAGTTTGTCGATACATACCTTTTTTTGAAAATGTACCTTATAATAGGTTTGCCCATTCATCCCCAATTGCAATCTTTCTTCTTCCGTCTTACGATACATTGCAATTACATTTTCTGCCAATGTCTTAAAATCGCCAGATTCAGCAGTCAACCCACAATCAACCTCTTTAAGAATCTTATTTTCAATATTTTTCAGTGTCAGCTTCATAATTCAGCTTATATCCTATATAGCAATGCATTTACAATACGTCCGCAAGCCAATCCGTCACCGTACGGATTTACAGCTTTGCTCATTTTTTCATAAGCAGCTTTATCATCAATCAAAGATGACACTTCGTTTACAATCTTATTATAGTCCGTACCTACCAATTTCACTGTTCCGGCATTTAACGCTTCCGGTCGCTCCGTAGTATCGCGCATCACCAATACCGGTTTTCCCAATCCTGGAGCTTCCTCTTGAATGCCGCCGCTATCCGTCAACACAATACTACTCTTCTCCATCAGATACACAAAACTTAAATACTCCAATGGCTCAATGAAGAACATATTCTTCAAACCGGAGAGATCCTCCCCGAACACCTCATGAATCGGCTTGCGCACATTAGGGTTCAAGTGCATGGGATAAACAAAATCCACATTCGGATGTTTAATTGTCAAGTCTTTAATAGCTGTACACATATTGATAAACCCGTCACCAAAATTCTCACGGCGATGCCCCGTGATCAGCACCAATTTTTTGCCATTATCCAAGCGGTTCACATCATAACCTGCTTTGCTCAATACACTTTCTAATTCATTATCTAGTTCCTTATTGTTTTTGATTTTATCCACTACCCAATAGAGCGCATCAATCACCGTGTTGCCGGTTACAATGATATTTCGGTCATTAATGCTCTCTTTAATCAGATTATTGCGACTTAACGGAGTGGGAGAAAAATGATAGGTCGCCAAACGTCCTGTTAACAACCGATTCATCTCCTCCGGCCACGGGCTATAAATATTGTGTGTACGCAAACCTGCCTCCACATGCCCTACTGGTATCTGTTGATAAAAGGCCGCCAACGCAGCGGCAGTAGAGGTTGTCGTATCGCCATGTACCAATACTATATCCGGCTTTATCTCTTTCAATACCTCACGCATACCGGTCAGCACACGAGCTGTTACATCATACAGATCCTGTCCCCGTTTCATGATATTTA
>OGNY01001367.1_pt1 | contig 16114 bp, 10 predicted proteins | sample 1573551 | NCBI WGS metagenome assembly OGNY01 (sample SAMEA2581885, study PRJEB24529) | metagenome | biome: Human gut stool | place: China | collected 2011
TTCGTTGCCAGTTGGCAAAGATGGGATGTCCCATTAAAGGAGACCTTAAATATGGCGCTCCGCGTTCCAATCCCGATGGCAGTATTTGCCTGCATGCGCGGAAGGTACGCTTCATCCATCCCGTGTCAAAAGAGCTGATAGAGCTCGAAGCCCCTCTTCCCGAAGGAAATTTATGGAAAGGATTTGAACTGCTTTAGTCAGTGCAAGTCCTTTTTCTTTTGCCAAAAGAGTAAATATCCCTGCCATCCATTCGGTAAACTCTGGCGACAGCCTGATAGTATCGAAATAGAGTTTATATTTGCATCATGAAAACTATAATTCATGAAGTAAATCCTACCATGAAACAATTTCGAATTAACAAGAAAAATACAGATGAACGCATTTAAACTTTTAATGGCTGCTTCCTGCTTTTTAGGTCTGGCAACGAGCGGAGTGGCAAAACAGGACTATTCAAAGAGTGAGGGATTGTTACAGTATGTCGATCCTTATATCGGCTCCGGTTTTCACGGGCATGTATTTGTCGGAACGAGTGTTCCGTACGGCATGGTGCAACTCGGACCCAACAATATTCATAAAGGCTGGGACTGGTGTTCGGGATATCATTATTCCGACAGTATTCTGATTGGTTTTTCTCATACTCATTTAAGCGGTACGGGATGTACCGATCTGGGGGATATTCTGATTATGCCTCTCAATGAAATCCGTACTCCCAGAGGTAACCAGGATGATATACGTGACGGTTATGCGTCGAAATACTCACATGACAATGAGATAGCCCGTCCGGAATATTATTCTTTAATTCTGGACAGATACAATATCAAGGCCGAACTGACAGCTACTGACCGGGTAGGTTTTCATCGTTATACCTATCCCGAAGGAAAACCGGCCTCTATACTGATTGACCTGCGTGAAGGAAACGGTTCCAATGCATACGACAGCTATATTCGCAAAGTAGATGACTATACAGTGGAAGGTTATCGGTATGTCAGAGGGTGGAGCCCGTCGCGAAAAGTATACTTTGTGCTGAAGAGCGATCAGAAGATCGAGAAATTTACGGCTTATGACGATAATACCCCCAAACTTTGGGATCAACTGAAAGTAGAATCGGTGAAAAGTGTGCTTACTTTCGGCAATGTGAAAGAAGTAAAGATTAAAGTGGCTATTTCTTCCGTAAGTTGTGACAATGCAGCGATGAACCTGCAAGCGGAACTTTCTCACTGGGACTTCGACAAGGTGGTGAAGATGAGCAGTGACCGCTGGAACAAACAGTTGGATAAGATGACCGTAGAATCAGACGATGAGGCTGCCAAACGTGTGTTTTATACCGCACACTATCATACCATGATCGCTCCTACATTGTATTGTGATGTCAATGGTGAGTATCGGGGGATGAATGATATGATTTACACAGACCCGAAGAAAGCGAATTATACCACTCTCTCCCTTTGGGATACTTATCGCGCCTTGAATCCTCTGATGACTATCATTCAGCCCGAAATGGTGGACAATGTAATTAATTCAATGCTTTCCATTTATCGGCAACAGGATAAACTTCCTATCTGGCCTTTGATGAGCGGCGAAACAAATTGTATGCCGGGATATAGCTCTGTTCCGGTGATTGCAGATGCTTATCTGAAAGGATTTACCGGATTTGATGCGGAAGAAGCCTTGACGGCTATGAAAGCGACAGCAACTTATGAAAGGCAGAACGGAGTTCCTTACGTGATGGCCAAAGGATATATCCCTGCTGATAAAATCCACGAAGCTACTTCCATCGCTATGGAATATGCAGTAGATGACTGGGGAATCGCCGCTATGGCACAAAAGATGGGGAAGACGGCTGATTATGAGACATTCTCGAAGCGTGCCCATTACTATAAGAACTATTTCGATTCTTCTATCCATTTCATCCGTCCGAAACTGGAAGACGGTTCATGGCGTACTCCGTACGATCCGGCACGTTCTATTCACGGAGTCGGCGATTTCTGTGAGGGCAACGGATGGCAATATACATTCTTCGCTCCGCAAGATCCGTATGGATTGATCAGCCTGTTTGGCGGTGACAAGCCGTTTACATCGAAGCTCGACAGCTTCTTTACGAACAATGACAGTATGGGTGAAGGTGCTTCCAGTGATATCACCGGTCTGATCGGACAATATGCGCATGGCAATGAGCCGAGCCATCACATAGCCTATCTCTATACCTATGCCGGCGAACAGTGGAAAACAGCGGAAAAGGTTCGTTTCATCATGAGCGACTTCTACACAGATCAGCCGGACGGTATCATCGGTAATGAAGACTGTGGACAAATGTCTGCATGGTATCTCCTTTCTGCTATGGGATTCTATCAGGTGAATCCGTCTGACGGTGTGTTTGCATTCGGCAGTCCTCGTTTTAAAAAGATAGAAGTGAAAGTGCGTGGTGGTAAAGTGTTTACTGTTGAAGCACCGAATAATAGTAAAGATAATATCTATATTCAGAAGGTTTATCTGAATGGCAAACCTTATCATAAAAGTTATATTACGTACGATGATATAATTAACGGCAGTACTTTAAAATTTGAGATGGGCAAAAAGCCTGCCAAGAATTTTGGTAAAGCTTCTGCCAATAGGCCGATCGTTTTGAATAAATAGGTAAAAAATAGTTTTTAGGATAGGTATTGGTTAGGATGATGAACGCCTTCAAGTGTTTGCGGAAGCATATATTTGAAGGCGTTTTCTTATTGTCAATGACAGATATGGAGATGAAAAAAGAAGGCGTATCAAAAGTCAGTAGTAACTAAACTCCCCTCCTACGGGTACTCCTCCTTCCTGAAGGAGGAGGGTTTAGTTACTACTGACTTTTGATACGCCTTCTTTTTGTTTGTGAGATATTACTTCTGTTTTATTTTCGGTTTATCAATAAACCTCCAACTCGTAGATTCTTGCAGCCTTCAGACTGTTGTTTTGTGTAGATTGTGTAACCAGCAGTCTGACGTAACGTACCGAAGTCGGCTTAAACTGGCGAACTACCGTGTTTTTCTTGTTATCACTCAGTTCATCAATCGTTTTCCATTCTTCGTCCGGACTGTTTCTGCCTTGTAAGAAGCAGGTATGAGTGATAAAGACGCTGCCTTCATTTCCGGCATTTACCAACTTCCATCCACGGATCGTCTGTTCCTTTCCGAAGTCGAAGTCAATGTAGTTGGGAGCCGTGCTTGTATCACACCATTTCGTCTTCACATCACCGTCTACGGCATATCTTGCAACTTCTTTTTCGTTGGTTTCACCGGAACATTTGATTAGTTTGGCTTGTTTCAACAGGTTTGTTTTAGTCGTCGCTTCTTCTCCATTGTCTGCTTTCAAGGCTGTGCGGAACAATTCCGAGGCCGGAGTTACTGCCGGATACTTCTCATTAACCAGCGTTGCGGCAAATAATACGATATCTGCATGATCCGGCAAAGTAACCGTAGTCGCTCCTTTAGGAATATCCATGCCAAACTTGAACATATACGTAAACTCATAAGCCTCATCTTTGTCAGAAGCATGACGGTGAGTGCCGACATAAGCGATTTCTGCATCTTTCAGGAAGCCTTCCGTATGTCCCAGATGCTCCCACTGACCGATAAAACCGGTATAGGAAGGTACGGTGATTTCCTGTGAGTTGTTACCGGTGCTGAAGGTAGCAACTGCATCTTCACCGGCAGAGGCTGCCAGGAAATAGATACGGTTGTAAGAATGTCCGGTTGGCAACTGAAGTACATTGCCTTTGCAAGTCAAACCATTGGCAATTTCTTTCTCTCCCAAGCGGAAAGGAATGCCGTCGGCTTTCAGGATGGAGTCGGGGAGAAGTTCTGCTGCATAGCTGTTGCCCGATTCGAAGTTCCCTTCTTTGCGGAAAGCATTCCAACTGAAACATCTGCGATCATAGTCCAAAGGAAGATAAGCGCATGCCGGAGCTTGAAGATCAGCTTTTTTCTTCAGTTTCACTTTAAATGTCTGTATGCTGTAGGGAGCGATGGATACATTCAGCTGGTTCTTGTTGAAGTCAGCACTGCCGATCTCTTTTTCCGTACCGTCTGCAAGTACTGCCTTCTCTATTTCACCGGCGAAGGTGATGGCTGCCTGTTGCGGAGCTGCGCCTCCTGTTTCATATACACGTACTACATATTCATCGGATACTTCCGCTTTTTTCAGCGCTTTGATAACGACTTGATCGTTGCTTGAACGTACAAAAGCAAATTCTTTACCTAGTGTTCCGGCATGTTTCGGACTGCTGAAGGCTTTGATCGGCTGATTCAGAATTTCAGCTTTGATGGCGGTGGCGGGTTTGTCAAGTGCTCCGTTATGTCCTGTGAGGCTATAAGTAAATGTATGGAAGCCGAAGTCCTGGTGATCCTGATAAGCGTAATTTCCTTTTGTTTCCGGTGTATGGAGAAGAGTCAGACGGATCGTGTTGTTATCCGGTTTATCCCAGCCATATTTACTGTCATTTAGGATCGATACACCGTAGCTGTTGTTCTTATCGGTCAGGTCTGCCCATTGCTGCGCATATACTTCGTAAGCGGTCTGTACATTATTGCCTCTTTCCACGCTGCCGATTCCCAGATCGTAAGTAGCCTTTTCATTTTCTATATTCAGAGGAAACTCTGCTTTCAGCAGCGTGTTTGTTGACTGCCAGTCTATTTCGTTATAGAAATCTATGCGGTCGGCACGGCTGCCTTCGTAGAGGCGGATGTATTGCTTGAAGAGCGATTTGCCATACTTCTTCTCAATGCAGAGTGCTTTACGGAGTGCGCCGTTTTCCACTAAAGTGATCTTTGCGCCGTCTGTGATGGAGACAGGTTCACGGTCGATGGTCTCTTTCAGGATTTCCCATGCAGGCCATGCGTACGACTTGTTTTCGGTGAAGAGTGCCAGGCGAATCGCTTTTCCATCTTTTACGAGTTCTTTGTTGTTGCGCTTGTCGGTCAGTGAGATGATCCGTTTTTATCCAGTGTGATTTTGTAGACGGAGTTTTCGATGGCTGAGGCGGCTGAAGGAGAGATCGTTTTTTCAGATCCTCCGGTGCGGACATCGTACACTGCATAACTGTTTGCGGGCAGTGACGCTGCAACCAGGATGTGAGCACGTCCGTTCTCGTAACCGATCATTTGCGAAGCGACTTTCTTGCCTTGTGCATTGTATACAGTGAAGCCTTTCGGGGTTTTAGGCTGTTCGAGGATGATCTCTGTCAAGTCCGATACCGGGAAAGCGTTTGCATTATAAAGAACGACAGGCGTTCCTTTCACGCGTGTATCCATCTGTCCGGCAATGGCGTTGACGGAAGAAGTCAGTACTTGTGAGAATTGTTTCAGAGAGATCAGTTCATCGTTCCATGAGAACTCATAGGCACGGGGGATACTCGTTCCCGTCAGGTCATCATGGAATTGATGGAAGATGAAACGTTTCCATGCCTCCGTCAGCGTGTGTTGCGGATAGCTGGCAGTACCCAACCATTCGGCAGCGACCGCCGCTCTTTCTGCTGCATCGCCCAACTGTTCGTTTTGCCGGTTGTACAGCTTCATGGCTGCCTGCGAAGTATAGCAACCTGTTCCGTGAACATCCATCAATAACTCTCCGTCAAATACCGGCAGTTCCGGGTGATTGTTGAACGGCAGATAATCTTTGAACAACTGATCGCTGGTAGCACTGATCACCTCTACCGGACCATCACCTTTGATTCCCTGTTCTACAGAACGTACCGAACCCAGAGTAGGAGAACCACCGATGTCCCCTGTTCCATAATAGCGGTAGACCGTATTGAGCGGAGTACGTTGGGCTAATTTTTCCAGATCTTTATTCTTCGAGAGATCTTCGTTGTTCCATTTGCGTCCGTAGTCATATCCGTGGGCTAGCATTACTTGTTTGCCGTCAATGCCCTTCCAGAGTCCGATGGTAAACGGATGCTTGCTCTTTCCATAGAAGGGATGATTACGCCAGTCCAGCTTCTGTGAAGAGAAGCCGATCAGTCCGCAGTGTGCGGCAATGGTGGGAAGCGTCCATCCGAATCCGAAGCAGTCCGGCAGGAAGATATCCGTTCCTTCTTTTCCGAACTCTTGCCGGTAGTACGTCTGTCCGAGCATGATGTTACGGATGGAGGCTTCGACGGAAGGAACCAACACATCACTTGCTTCCCAGCTACTTCCGGCGATATGCCAGCGGCCTTCCTCGATGAATTTCTTCATCTCTTCATACTGTTCGGGATAGTATTCCTTCATCCACGCATACTTCACTCCCCCTTCAAAGTTGAAAACGTATTCGGGATATTTCTTTAGCAGAAATAAGTTCTGACTAATGGTATTCCAGACATATTCGTTGATTGTTGTCTGGATGTCCCAGTTCCACTGGGTGTCGAGGTGGGCGTCCGACACCATATAGGCTTTCACCTTTTTCTTCGCGGTGTCATCTTGTGCATAGCTTCCTCCTGCTAAGGCAAGGGCGAGGGCTACGGCAATTACTTTTTTGTTCATCATGGTTTATTTTTAACAAGTTTAGTAGTTTACAAATTTATACAAAACTAATGGAATTAATTCTATTAGGGTTTAGAATAGTACTTCTTTATGGAAATGGCACGGATATTTACCTTTTTGGCACCACTTTACATCTAGAAAGTATTCTTGTCCGGTTCGGGCTGCATCTTGTCAGTCATAAAGAATGATTGCTCAAGAAGCTTTTTGTCATTCAAAACGTGTCCAAATATAGCGGATTTCGAATGATTAGCTGTCCTTTGTAGTGCCAATATGTAGGCAAATATATTTTGTCTGTTCAGAGTACTCTATGGATAATTAGGGTATAAGATAAGTAGCTGATTATCATTCTATAATATATGTTTGTGAACAATGAAAGTACAGCAGGTGTCGGCAATGACAAACCAGTATCAATACTCTCTGACCATTTTATCTTATCATGTTTTTTAGATGTTGCGGTAATAACTCCCATGATATGCTCTCCATTTGTTTCCCGGTCATTACGTTTATTGCAGTTGATGTAGAAAAGAAATTTACAATGATTCTTTTAGTGTTTGTTGATAAAATAGCTTTTCTTGCATAACTTGGTTATATAAACTCAAATTCCCGTTCTCCATGTCCCGGCATGCAGATGAGCTGCATAATCTCCAAAGTGGCATGAGATTTCATTGTGATAAGGTTGCCTGCACCTTTTATCTGTATTTCTTAATAATGTGATGTCTGTATACATTCCATAGTTATCCCAATATGTGTCTGTTAGTAGGCCGGGACCTGTTATGTCTAAAATCTCCTGTTGCGATTTTAAGATTATTGTGGCTCTTTCTGCCATTTCATCCATTATTCTGTGTAAAAAAGGATGTTTAGGGATTCCACCGAACATATAGTTGGCTATTCGAAGTCGATATCTTAAATTCAAGGCTTCTTGCTCTGCCTGGCAGACAATTTTCTCTTCTCCTAAAACCAAATTATACTTTCTCAACTCATCAAGTGGCTTTAAACTTAACATATCTAAATCCATATAGAATCCTCCATAGAGGTATACAAGGGCTAATCTTAAGAAGTCTGCTTTTTGTACATTGTGATAGAATGCATTATAGGCTTCGATGTATTCAGGTAAATCTTGATTTAATATATCCTGTGCATCATCCTTATTATATAGGCGGATATTCCAGTCCGGATGATTGACTTGTATTTCTTGTTTGCATTTCTCGAATAGTTCGGGGAACGGTTCATCTTTGCGTAGAAAGATAAGGTGTATATTCTTTGGGATCATTATTTATTTTATTTTTAAAGGTTACTTACCAAACCAGGTACCAAAGAAATAGTGTATGGCATGAGCCTGATTGATACGCTCTTCCATTTCTTTAGGAATCTGGTTGTTTTTTATTTTCTCTACCTCCCATTGTCCGATAGGATATATTGTCTTTGATTCGAGGATACGTATGTCTTCTTTATGTGGAAATGCGTTGAATGCATGCGTTAGCAAGAAAGGGCCTGTGGAATCCAGTATATCAAATCCGTTATTAACAACTTTCCCTCCGGAATGATTGATTAACCTTTGGCATACAAAGTTGATAAAATCATTATCGGGTGTTGACGCCATGAAAGCGTTGCAAATGATATATTCAAAACCAAAGCGTTTAGCATGCCAGTCGGGTTCCTTACCTACGATAAAATCCGATCCTTCTAGTAAGAACTCAATATTTTCGAGGCACTCGAAATCCATGTCTACGTACAATCCTCCATAAACTTTCAAGAGAAGATAGCGTATAGCGTCTGCTCTTTGTATGTTACAAGGATATGTATCATACTTCTCCAGGAAATCAGGGAAATGTTTGCAGACAAATTCCCTGTTCATTTCATCTGTCCATAGGATATATTCCCAATTCGGGAGATATTCTTTCCATGTTTGTGGCAGTTGGTCAAGAGGAGAAGGTACATCTTTTGTTTTCCATGTTTGGTGGATAATTCGTGGGATTCTTAAACTGTTTTTCATAGTCTTTATTGTTGAAATATTTTCTTTTCTTTAATATTTTCTCTTCTATATCGAATGAGGGTTTCATTGCTCTTCAACATGTCCGGAGTGTAGATTTGCGGTTGATAATATGCCTCTTCCAGTTTTTTAAACTTTCCATCCGGCATTATCTGATATTTAGTATCTATACGTTGCCCTTTCAGGTTATCTAGGTGTATAAAATTTCTTTTTATACTATCGAACTGAATGATGTAATTATTTTCAGGAAAGTTCAACTGTTGAACATTCACCGTAAAATCTTTATTGATTTGTGCTTCCATGGTTCTAGCTTTGCTGCATGTTCCAGGCCATTCACAAATGGGAATGTAGTCAATGATTGCTCCTGCAAAATTGAATGTAACTAACCAATGTTTATCCATATCGTGAAGAGCTGACCAAGTTCTGACTATTCCCATGATATATTTTCCATTAGTATCTTCAATGAGAGAAAGAACTGTTTCAATGGGAGGTCTCTTGTCTCTTTTGTCAAGATTAGCATAGAATGGAGAATTGCTTATTCTATAAGATGTACCTTGAGTTACTGCTCTCGTATGTTCAAAATCATCACGAGAGATACTGTTGTTGTCTTGGTAAACAAAGAATGAAATATCATAATTGATGGGTAGCTTTAGGAACTCATTTTTTGAAAAAACATAGAATACACGTTGCAAGTTCTTTTCTTTTATATCCGATAGCTTCACTAAAGAAGTGACTTTGTAGCTGTTTTGGCCATACATAGATAGTCCGCTTGCCATTATTAATATAATTAAAATTGCTACTTTTTTCATGGTTGATTATTATTTATAGATGATGATAGAGTCCACGGTAAAAGTGGACTCTATCGTTTCGTTCTAGGTTATACATTTTTATATTATAAAGATGTTGTATCATATTTCCCACCGTCGTTGGGTCTTACTTGAGTTACAGTATAATATCTGTTAGCAACCTTTGTGCTTCCCTCTAGCTTTAAATTTTCAGTTTTGTAGTAAAGGCGATTAATGTTGCTACATCCATCATCAGAGTTGGAAGTTGCATTATCCATAAATGTATAGTAATACTGTTGTCGTGAAGTATCATATCCTCTTCCTGTAACTACAATAAAATGGTCTGTACCGTCGATGTTTGGATTTAAATCGAGATCATAATCAACTCCTACTATGATAACTCGTTTTGCATTGAGATGTTTATCGATACATTCAATTGCATTTTTGTAGTTTTGAGCTGGATCATTTCCCCAGTTTGTTAATAATCCATTTGCAGAATCAACTAGCTTAAAAACATTTAAGCTACTTCCGTAATTGGATAATCCATATTTTTTTAGTGTTTCTTTGCAAAGACTTAAGCAATTAGCTCCTTCTCTCCAACCAACAAACCTACTTTTGTCCATTAATTCTATTGGATCTTTGGGAACGGGTTTGTCTCCACCTCCAGGTTTCGGACCATCACCGCTAGTTCCTCCACCGCTAGTTCCTCCACCACTAGTTCCACCACCAGTCCACCCGCTACCACTTCCCCAATCTCCACTTCCCCAGTGTCCGCTTCCCCAATACTCGCCAGAACCACTACCGCTGCCGGAACCACTACCGGAACCGAAACCTGATCCGCTACCGTAGATAGTTACGTCCGGTGTCATCCATCCAATGCCACATACATAGACGGTGGTATCTAAGGCTCCTTGGGCATTAAGCCGTTGATAAACTTCTTCTGTCATGCAATCATTGGGACCTGTACCTGCCCCTGAATTGTAACTGGAGATCAATATGGTTTGGTTGATCCCTCTTAATTTTAATTTCTCCGCTTTACTTTTCTTTTCCATAATACATGATAATTTTAGTGTTTATAAATAAAGTCGTTTCTTTTGGATGCATAGATAAGTTTATACACTTGTTTAAGTTGAAATCAATTGATACATATCACCCCATGATAAAGAAGATATTCTACTTCCGTCAGAATTAATTTGTAAGTTTGTTCTTTATCTTTGCTGATTTCAGATGAAAAACAAGGTAGCAATTCGTTGAACAGACATTCAAATGTCTTCTCTTCTTCTATGAGAATCAGAATATTATAACATAAATCGTTAATAAGCACTTCTTTAAAACCCTCATATAGCAGACATGGAATGCATACTATATCAAAGTGGTCTGAATGGCACTCTTTGTTTATACGTTCTTTAAGCAGTTTTTTTGCTTCTGTCGGCCAGGGTTCCGGAATTTCGTAAATGGATAGGTAGGGATTTCTATTAATAGTAAATATGGCTTGTTCCTCTTTTCCGGCATTTAGAAACATGAAATAGGAAGATGAGCATTTCTCCCAATCATACAGATCGGTATAAGATAGCTTTTCCCATTTTTTGGACAAAGAATGAAGATAATCTTGATAGGATGCAATACACATTTGTACACTCAAATCGGGGAAGGTAGTATTTTTAGCCTTGTTTTGCATTCGCTTATGATTATTCGCGAACAATTCTACTACTCTATTGTAATAGTCAGGATATTTATTTAATAGAGTTTTGCTAAGTAAATCACAAATCCGTTGGTTCTTTTTATGTCCGCCGATGATATGTAATAGTTTGGCTTTGTCGTATAGATAAAAATTACAGAAATCATCATAAATGTATCCATTGTCACGAACGCTGTGATCAAGGACTGTTGCCACAGGTTTGTTATAACTGTTTGACTGGGCATAAAACAATATTTGTTCAAAGAGGATATTGTTATTTATGTGAATATCTTTGCTGTTTATATCATTTAAATGGTTTGATTCGATAAAGTTAAATGCAGTCCGGCAGTATTCAGCTATAAACTCCAAGTCATTTCCTCCGATAATTCCTGCATTATATGACATGATAGAGTCTTTTTCTAATTCTTTTTTTAGGAAGGATGGCATTAATAAATCTTTTTGTAGAATATGATTCATCATACTTTTATAATAACTGCTTCCTATTTCTTTGTTCTGAGCAATCAATTCACTCATCTCTATGGTGTTGTCTAGTTTATTAGGCAAATATACATCTCCGTCTACATGTATGAAGGGTTCTTTTTGGAGTGAATAGGTTAATAACTTGGGATATGCCCAATGAGGTTCAGGGCAAGTTAGATTGTCGTATTGAATGATGATATCTGTATACGGTAGTTTCAATTGTTCGGCAAAGATTTCATATCCATGGGAATCGGTATATAAAACGATATTTTGATAGTTGTCTTTTAAAGAAAGACAACTTAATGCCCATGACATTAAATGGTATTGTGGATTCATCCATCCAAAACTATTGTCTAACAATGAATTATTTCCATGCCAAAAGGTTTGTACTATTTTCATAACTATTGATTTGTTGTGTGTTATTTCTATAGTGATAAAATTAGTAATAATGTGGAGGAAAAGGTCCTTCAGATAGGGCTAATTCGCATGGTTGGCGCAAATGTTTACTTTTTTGGCAGTGAAATATGTTTTTTGTGCATCAATCTTGATAAATATAAGAACTGCAAGGATCAGCACAACCTCTGTTCATTCAGAATTGTGTAATCCTTGCAGTTTTATTTATGTCGGGTAGAAAGAAACAGTTTGTTTAGGGCAGCGGATCTGCGGCAGCAGGTTTCTTCGGATTGTAGATAGCCATACCCACCTTGGAATCTGCGCAACCATAATACAGATACCATTTATCCTTATAATAAACCATCCCTTCGATGAACACCGTTCCGTCTACATACTGCCCGCTCTTTTCGAAACTATCCATCGGGCGGAAGAACGGTTCGTCGAGACGGGTGATGAAACGGGTCGGGTCATTGGCGTCGAAGAGGGCTTGTCCGGCAGCGTAAACATTGGCGGTATAGCGTTTGTCGCCTCTGCTTGCACTGTTTTTACCATTATACAGAAGTACGATTCCCTTTGGAGTATAAATAGCTGGAGGACCGCATTCCGTCAGCTGGCTGTCGAAGTGTCCGTCACGGGGTGAAAACAGTTTTCTCAGCGAGCCGTCCGTATTTACGTATGGAGTCCAGTTGACTAAATCTTCGGAAGTGGCGGCAAACACATGTTCCTCTCCCCAATACATGAAGTATTTTCCGTCGATTTTCTTGATCACCTGTTTCCCATTGACAACTTCGGTCAGAATGGAGCCGGACTTGCATCCTAAATTGAAGAACTTGCCGTCATACGCTTTGGCAAAAGCGGGACCGTGCTTTGTCCAGTCTTTCAGATTGCGGGAAGTGGCTATTGCCAGACGCGGAATGTGGCGGTTCCATTGCGTATAGGTCATCACATACAGTCCTTCTGCTGTGACGGCGATACGCGGGTCTTCGCATCCGCCCGGCCATTCCAGTTTCTTTTGAGTATCGTTATCCGGATAAAATACCGGAGTCTTTTCCCGCTTGAAGTGAATACCGTCACTCGAAGTGGCGTATCCGAGACGTGAGGTACGGTGACCGATACCGACACCGGATTTATCTTCTGCCCGATACAGCACGACAATCTTGCCGTCATGCAGGGTAGCCGCCGGATTGAAAGTATCATTGGATTCCCATGCAACGTAATCCTGTGTCATCGGACAATAGAATTTCGTGTCCTCTATAGGAGATATCACCGGATTAGCTCCCTGTGGTCGTTCGAAGCCTCCGAATGCCCAGTCGGGTAATACGTTCTTTTTGTCGTTGGAAGGTTGTCCTAAGGCGGTACAAGTCATCATGGTTGTAGTAACCAGAAATAAAAAGGTTGATTTCATATTATATAATTATTATTTTGGGGAGTAATATATACTCTCTACATATAAATTAAAAAATAAAGATTTGCTGTCATCTGTCACATAAATGGTGGCAAATGAATGATTATGTGATTGTTATGAGGTGACGGCAAGGTGTGATAGCAGAGTGACAGTAGTTTTGCTGTCACTGTGGCATCGCGGAGACGCTTACGGCGAAGAAGGTCGGTTTCTGTGCCTTGATACCAAAGTTTCGTCGGCGAGAAACTAAAGTTTCAACGGTGAGAAACTATGGTTTCATCAGTGAGAAACTTTAGTTCCAGCGGCTTGAAACTCTAGTTTCGGAAGCTTGAAACTTTAGTTTCAAAGGCATGGAAACTCTTGTTTCATACAGTGAAACGATTGGTTCCAAAGCATGGAACTATCGGTTTCACCGTATGAAGCAGTTATCTTATAAGTAAAGATGGAGTAGAGACTACTGAATGCTGTTCAATAAGTCCACTTTGCCTTCATTGACCAGTTTGAGGATCAGCTCTCCGAACAACGTATTCTGCCATGCAAACCATGCACGGGTAAAGTTTTTCGGGTCGTTTTTGTTGAATGATTCGTGCATGAAGCCGGTACCTGCATCCGTATCCATCAGCATTTTGAAGCAAGTTTTGATTTCTGCGTCATTCTGGCTGGTGAAGGCTTTCATCATGATACTCATGGGCCATATCATGTCATATCCGATATGCGGACCTCCGATACCTTCCCCGGCACTGCCTTTGAAGAAGTAAGGATTGTCTTCGCTCCATACAAACTTGCGGGTATTCTGATAAATCGGATCAGTCACTTTGACGTCACCCAGATAAGGCAAAGCGATGAGACTCGGCACGTTGGCGTCGTCCATCAGTAGCTGATTGCCGAAGCCATCTACCTCGAAAGCATAAATCTTACCGTATTTCGGATGGTTGCAGACAGCATATTTCTTTAATGCTTTTTCTACTTCATCCGCCAGTGCGGTACATTCTTTGGCCAGCGCCGGCTTCTTGTTCACGGTGTTCAGAATTTCGGCAGCTTTGCGCAAGGAAGTGACGGCAAAGAAGTTGGAAGGAACGAGGAACTGGAAAGTTGTAGCGTCATCCGAAGGGCGGAAAGCGGAAGCAATCAGTCCGACAGGTTTCACCGGATTGCCCCAGCCGTCATTGGTCATGGTGTCGAGTGCGCGTTCGGTCTTACGCTGGAATCTGTACGGGCCTTTCGCGTCGTCCTTACGCTGCTGTTCCTTGAACGTCTTCAGCACATTTGCGATGGCCTGCAGCCATTCGTCGGAGAATACGCTGGCATCGCCCGTTGTTTTCCAGTAATGGTATGCCAGACGGATCGGGTAGCAGAGAGAGTCGATTTCCCATTTGCGTTCGTGAAGTTCCGGTTTCATGTCCGTCAGGTCGCTCATCCATTCGCCTCCTTCGGAGTTCATGTTGAAGGCGTTGGCGTACGGGTCGATATTGATACATTTAAACTGGCGGTTGATGACTCCTGCCAGCATCTTTTTCAGTTCGGGGTCTTTATTGGCAAGCTGCACATACGGCCATACTTGCGCACCGGAGTCGCGGAGCCACATGGCGTGGATGTCTCCGGTGTATACAAAAGTGTCCTCTTTTCCGTCGAAGTGAACGGTAGTGTCCAGTGTGTTCGGGAAGCAGTTCTCGAACATCCATGCCAGTTTCGCATTGGTCAGTAGTTGCTTGATGTGGTCAATCTGCCGTTCCACTTCCTGCGATACGAATAAGCGCTTGGAGGTTTCGGGGCGGTTGGACTGGTAATTATTGACCCGGGTATTGTCTTGCTGGGTCACAAATTCGCGGTTTTCCATTGCTTGCACGCCGGCAGCGCCCGAAAGTGCTGCGCAGAGGCAAAGTGTTTTGGTTATATTCATGGTAATTGTTTTCTTTAATTCATGTAAGGGTTAATAATCAATGTTTTATTTCTCGATTTCAGCGAACAGCTCGATCAGGCAGGCATTATCGAGCAGCCATTTATAAGGTTCCTCGTTATGTCCTGACCAGTCTCTGCCCAGTAATCCGTTGGCATCCCGATAGTTTCTCCATGCGTGGAGCGCGTTCTCTGCCATCGCACGGACATAAGTCGGGTTGTGGTCAATCTTCTCCAGCGCCTTGAAGCCTCTGAACAGAATCACGTTAAACCACGACATATCCTTGTGTACCTTGACTGACGGGTCTTTCTTATCTGCTTTCGAACGGAAAAAGGCATCGGTTCCCGCGGCTGTCTTCTGGGCATCGCGCAAGTAATCCTTGTCTCCTGTCTCTTCGTACAGTAATACGCCTGCCTGAATCATTTGTCCACTGTTGTAGGCGTACTTGTCTTTCGAGACTTTCCCTTTCAGGTTGATATTGTCCCAGTAAAGGAAGTCGTCGGGATCACACAAGTGTTTTCTGGTCCATGCGTAAGTTTCCTTGGCCTTGTTCAGATACTTTTTGTCCTTCGTCAGACGGTATAGCTTGACGCCGAGTACTGTTGACGGGGCATTGGAGCAGGTATGCTTCGCTTCTTTCTGCTGTTCGCACCAGAAGATTCCTCCGCCCAGTTCGTCACTCCAGCCGCTGTAGATGTATTCGTACAGGGCAATGGCCTTTTTCAGATAGTCGGCCTTCTTTGTGAGGCGGTAGTAGTCGCAATAATCCAGTGCGATCCAGATGTTGTCATCGTAGTAGCGTCCATGCTGACCGTATTTGACAGGGTACGACTGATAACATGCCGGAAGTCGTTCTCCGTCCCAGTACTGTTCCAGTCCCGGCAGGATGCGCTTTTCCAGTATCGTCTTGTACTTCTTGTCTCCGGTAGCCTGGTACATGGCTACGCAACCGGACATCATCCCTGAGTAGGGCCACAGAAAGGAGGCCTTCAAGGTTC
>OGNY01001384.1_pt1 | contig 15956 bp, 12 predicted proteins | sample 1573551 | NCBI WGS metagenome assembly OGNY01 (sample SAMEA2581885, study PRJEB24529) | metagenome | biome: Human gut stool | place: China | collected 2011
AGCCGCCAGCAGAAGCGCCAGCATTTCAATTCACGCCCCTCCGCGAGGGGCGACAGCCAGAGCCAGCAGCCGCCAGCAGAAGCGCCAGCATTTCAATTCACGCCCCTCCGCGAGGGGCGACAGCCAGAGCCAGCAGCCGCCAGCAGAAGCGCCAGCATTTCAATTCACGCCCCTCCGCGAGGGGCGACACAGCAGGTCGGGAACGCCGGACTGCTGATAGGATTTCAATTCACGCCCCTCCGCGAGGGGCGACGCGCGTCGCGGGACACCGCAAGGTTTCAAATCAAATTTCAATTCACGCCCCTCCGCGAGGGGCGACAACGCGCCCGAAAGGCGCGGCGGCACGCAACTGCCCGATTTCAATTCACGCCCCTCCGCGAGGGGCGACTAACGCTCCATGATAATCGCGCTGAAGCCGGAAAAATTTCAATTCACGCCCCTCCGCGAGGGGCGACCAGGCGAACCTCGCCGCCATCCAGAAATGCCTTATTTCAATTCACGCCCCTCCGCGAGGGGCGACACCAGCTGGACAGCCGACCAGCACCATCAGCCATTTCAATTCACGCCCCTCCGCGAGGGGCGACCGCCGTGGTCGTAATCTGCGCGTGGATTTCCCTATTTCAATTCACGCCCCTCCGCGAGGGGCGACGCCGCACGCTGGAGAGCCTCGAAGCCGCCGATCTATTTCAATTCACGCCCCTCCGCGAGGGGCGACCACGTTCGCCGGGTAAAACCCGGCGGGCACCCCTATTTCAATTCACGCCCCTCCGCGAGGGGCGACCAGTACCTCGGCCCGCGCAATCTGGAGGAGCTATTTCAATTCACGCCCCTCCGCGAGGGGCGACAAGCATTACGTCTGGATAGCTGGATGAGCGGTCGACTGATTTCAATTCACGCCCCTCCACGAGGGGCGACCAGCAAGCGTACGAGTACGAGAAAACAATTTTTGAATTTCAATTCACGCCCCTCCGCGAGGGGCGACGACGTGGATTCCATTCGCCCAAAACGTCGGACAAATTTCAATTCACGCCCCTCCGCGAGGGGCGACTTATCATCAACAGCGTTCCGCCACATATCGTTAATTTCAATTCACGCCCCTCCGCGAGGGGCGACCAGCGGCGGACGCATCATCGACGGCGTGGAAATCATTTCAATTCACGCCCCTCCGCGAGGGGCGACCGCTGCTGCTCGAAAACAGCGGCATCCCGTACAAATTTCAATTCACGCCCCTCCGCGAGGGGCGACGAAAATCAATGTTGAGGGGCATGAACTCCTCATATTTCAATTCACGCCCCTCCGCGAGGGGCGACTTTGTGGCTTTCCGACAACGTTTGCCCTGCAAATTTCAATTCACGCCCCTCCGCGAGGGGCGACCGATTAATCGCGCGCTGTGCGGCGCGCCGGACACATTTCAATTCACGCCCCTCCGCGAGGGGCGACCGCGCGGCAGAACGTCGGCGACTGCATCCGCGTATTTCAATTCACGCCCCTCCGCGAGGGGCGACCATCACCCGCCGCGAAGCTATCCAGCTCTGCCGCATTTCAATTCACGCCCCTCCGCGAGGGGCGACGCGTGTCGTTTTCTTGTCTTTTGTGGCTTTCCATTTCAATTCACGCCCCTCCGCGAGGGGCGACATTAGTTTTCTGGACGGTGTCGTCAACTACGATATTTCAATTCACGCCCCTCCGCGAGGGGCGACGGCAGCGCAACGGTGCGGCGGCAGGCCGTAGGATATTTCAATTCACGCCCCTCCGCGAGGGGCGACACGGCGACACGCCCCGCCACTGCATCCGCTTCCAATTTCAATTCACGCCCCTCCGCGAGGGGCGACCATCAAAAGTCGTACCCTCGCAGGAGGAAGAAAAATTTCAATTCACGCCCCTCCGCGAGGGGCGACGGGAACGCGCCGAATTTGCGGAATTCGCTCGGCCAATTTCAATTCACGCCCCTCCGCGAGGGGCGACCCGGTTGCGCATGGCTGGTCGCACGGGCGAAAAATTTCAATTCACGCCCCTCCGCGAGGGGCGACCTTTTCGCCCGTGCGACCAGCCATGCGCAACCGCATTTCAATTCACGCCCCTCCGCGAGGGGCGACGGCTGTGTCTGCCACGATGAGCCGCCTGCGTGATTTCAATTCACGCCCCTCCGCGAGGGGCGACCCGCACACGAGAGTGAGCGCTGACCTACGCTCAGATTTCAATTCACGCCCCTCCGCGAGGGGCGACCTGCGTGATGCGCTCTGGCGCAGTGCGCAGGAATTTCAATTCACGCCCCTCCGCGAGGGGCGACAAAATCTGGACTGGGCTTATAAGTCCATTAAAATTTCAATTCACGCCCCTCCGCGAGGGGCGACGGCGAGGTGCTCCCAGCTATACTGTGATGTGTTAATTTCAATTCACGCCCCTCCGCGAGGGGCGACAAAAGGCCGTGCGCATGGTAACATCGGCGTTACAACATTTCAATTCACGCCCCTCCGCGAGGGGCGACGGTGCTCCCCTTCCTTGCCCGTTTATTTGCAAGTATTTCAATTCACGCCCCTCCGCGAGGGGCGACAGAAGTGGCTTATCACGCGCATCATGAGACTGCGAATTTCAATTCACGCCCCTCCGCGAGGGGCGACACATCCGCGCGGGGTGTACGTCCTCGGCATCGGCATTTCAATTCACGCCCCTCCGCGAGGGGCGACAAGCGCCTATGCGGCGCTCTGCGCGCTGGGGTATATTTCAATTCACGCCCCTCCGCGAGGGGCGACGTCCGGCGCTTGATTTGAAACCTATCGGCTCCCGTATTTCAATTCACGCCCCTCCGCGAGGGGCGACAAAAGCCGCCCGTCCGGGAGAATGTGCGCGTCCTCATTTCAATTCACGCCCCTCCGCGAGGGGCGACGCCTTGCCCGGGCGCTCGACACCACGGTCGAAATTTCAATTCACGCCCCTCCGCGAGGGGCGACGTTTCTTGTATTCTTCACGGGCTGCAAGGGCTTCGCGAAATTTCAATTCACGCCCCTCCGCGAGGGGCGACTGCAACCCAGTACGAAGTTTGCGCATTCGACGCAAATCATTTCAATTCACGCCCCTCCGCGAGGGGCGACGGCAAAAGATATGCAATTTCTGCAAATCTTTTGTTCAACCCTTACAAATCAGCATGGCTTAACAATCGTGCCACGCAATTTGTCGAGATTATTTTGGTAATATTTCATAGAATCATCGCTTGAATTTTGACATCACGCCGCGCGAGACGGTCGGCCATTCATGTATGATTCACATGCGCTGAAAAGAGTGTTTTCAGCTTCCGCTATAACATCAGCAGTTCCCCGGCTTCAATGCGCGCAGTGCAACCAAGCACATCAATGCGTTCCTTGTAACTGTTGCCAAGGCGATAGAAGCGAACGGAGTCATGTTCTGCATCAATTGTCGCTGCCAATTGCGCCTTGAGCGCCGTCAGCTGTGCTGCATCAAGCAGGACCTCAAATACAGAGTTCTGAACACGCCGTCCATAGCGTTCGCAGAGTTTCGCTACACGCCTAAGCCGCGCTGCTCCCGCCTCGGTTGCTGTATTCACATCATAAGTAACAACAACCAACATTTTTTCACCTCCAGACAAACGGCGGATAGCAATCAAGATCCCCGCGCAAGACACGCGCCAGCATCATGGCCTGTACATAAGCAATCAGCCCAACTTGGATTTTTTCTCCGAGATACGGATGCGTGATTTCTTCCTGCTTTCGGTCACGCCATGCGCTAAGTACCGTTTTGCGCCCGCGCTCGTTCAGCATAACAGCCAGCGAATCGTACTCAAAGTCCTTATCCGTCAGCTGACGTTTGTTGAACAGCGACAGCGCCAGCCGGTCGCACAGCGGCGCTCGGAACTCTTCCAGCAAGTCCAGCGCCAGCGACGGCCGTCCCGGTCGAAGCGTGTGCAGCCATCCAGCCGCTGGATCTAAGCCTACCGTTTCAAGTGCCGCTTGAATGTCCCGCGTTTGCAGCGTGTACATAAACGACAGGACTGCATTCACTTCATTGCGCGGCGGTCGTCTGCTGCGTTCCACAAACTGGAAGGGGCATTGTGGGGAAATCATGTCGTCAAAATGCGCAAAGTAGCATTTTGCGGCAGCTCCTTCGATGCCGCGCATTTGGTCAACACCTGCGCATGTCTCCAGCTGTGCTGCATACTGGCTAATAGACTGGCAGGCTGCTCGAAGACTCTCTGCTGTTGCCGCATCCTGCGTCCGTGCCGCGCGCATCAATACATTTTTCTCGTTGAGCAGCTTGCCCACCAGGAGGTTCTGCACGAATTTCATGCGGAAGTCATCATCATCCAGCGCTTGATACTGCTTTTTTCTCAGCAGTACATTGCCGCTGACCGGCCCGCAAATGCGGCTGTAAAAGCGTCCATTCGACGATAGGAACGTCAGCGTAATCCCGTGCTCAGCGCAGAAACCAATCAGCGGTGTGGAGACTGTCATTTCCCCAAAGCACACGATTCCGTCCAGCATTACCGCTGGCACGCTTGCTTTCTCTTCGCCGCCAATTTTCACGCCGATATTCTCGTTGCGGCAGAAAAGGTAGCTGTCTGGCGTTGTCACATAGAGGGTTTCCAGTAATTTTTTCATTCCGTCTCCACCCTCTCTGCTTCAAGAAGAAGCGCCTTGCAATATTCCTTCGCGGATGTTTTTACCTTCGGCATACAGTATTCCTGCATCGAGCAACGTTTGCATTTCGGGCCGTAAACTGCCGACGGAATCAGCATTTCGCGGCGGATTTTCCAGAGTTTCTGCACAGTCTGCCGTACCTGTTCACGCAGCGCTTCATCAAGTTCCACATCCACTCTGCGATGCGCGGTAATGTAGAACAGCGCGCCCGCCGGGATCGTCGTGTGATACATTTCCTCTAAGCACATCGCCTCCGCGCAAAGCTGAATCTTGTATTCTGATTCATCGCGTATCTTCCCATGCTTGTACTCCACCGGCAGCAGCCGCACCGGGAAATCCACTGCGGGAATCGTGCAGCCGTTTTCATCCCGCACCGCTTCAATGCAGTCGCATTTTCCGCTGATTTGCATTTCGTCCGAAAAGACACTGTTCTCGTAGAGCTTCACGAAATCGCCGCGCCGCTCCACGCGCTGTGTATGAACCCGCTCATGCTCGGCGCGACCTTTCGCCGTCTCGACATTTTCTACCCATACACGTTCATTCAGCAGCAGCGCGGCGCGCCGCAGACAGTAATCTGCCTGCGACAGCCACGATAACGGAAGATACTCCTGCTCGTCATCCACGGGTAAACCAGCTTTCTCCCTGCGGCAGTTCATCCCAGACAATTTCCCCATAAGGATTGCTCAAGAAGCCCATCCGTACCCCCGCAGGCACCTTATCCAGCGCCACCTTTGCTTCATAGTCACGATAATTGCGGGGGAAATCCACCTTCTTCTGCACCGTCACCAGTTCAAAGAGTTTATGCGCCGGTGCACAGCCCAATTTGGCTTGACGTGCGCGCTGTTCAGGATTCGTATCCGTGCCTTCGTGCTTGAAGATGATGAGCGGAGAAACGACCTCCATTTCGCCCTTGCTCGCCGAACGGTCATGCTCATACATGTTGAGAATCGCCTCAAACAGCGCCTTCATATCAGCTTCATCGAATCCCGTTTCCGCTGCAAGATTCGCGCTGATGAAGCCACGCACCTCATACAGACCAAAGGGGATAATCTGCTTGCGTCCCATCGTGCGCAGCTTATCTTCAGACGCTTCCTGTTCCGCTTTCTCATATTCCTCGTAGGATTTGTCATTTCCGCCCAATGCCGCCGCCATGCGCGTGATGGATATGTCCAGCGGCAGTACCGAATCCAAACTCTTGCCGAAAGCAAGTTGAACAGGACCGCGGACTTGCCCCGCATTGGGGCCAGTAGACATCACAGCCCCAAAGGTGCGCACATCGTAGAAGAGTTCACACGCTTTTTTGCGTGCCGCATAAACCGGGTTTTTTTCTTTCGCACCTTCAATCCCTGCTTCGCGCTTTGCCAGCGCAATCTGCTTGTTCAGATTCACCGCCTTCTGCACGAAAATCCCCATGCCCGGCACGCCCGGATAAGCAATCTCAATATAGTTGCGAATGCGGCGTTTCGTGGCCACGTCGGTGATAAATCCCTGCATGGTCTGCGGGTCAATCCGGGGCATGTTGCCCATATCCGGGTCGCCGTTCGGGTTGGCATTGGTGCAAGCAACATAGTACATAAATTCGTAACGGTTCTGCAGTGCCATTTTCTTATTCCTCCTCGTCCGTTTCTGCCGCAGCTTTCTGTTCTTTCTTCAATTTCCGCAGTTCATTGAGTCTCCGATTCAACTCCGCTGTCATTTGGCGATACCCCAGCGCAAAGTAAGCCTGCTGCTCCAAGTTCAGCATGGTGGGGATCTCCCCAATGTCACAAGTCACCTTATCCAGCATTTCCAGATACATCTTCAGATAGTCGCCCTTGATTTTGTCCTGGTGCGGTACGGAGAGAATTGACAGCTGCCCCAGCACCAGCGCTGGCATCTGACAAGCAGACGCATAATAGCGCTGTACAATACCTGCCTGAACATCTCTCATTGCAAACTGCTGCATACTCGCATAAACGGCGACCCACGCGCCGCAGCGGTACGCAACATTCGTATTTTCCGCCTGATACATAGCTTCTATCACGCCTTCCTTTCGATTGTTTTTCCGAATCAGCCATACTTTCAGCCATTGGCAGCACATTGCATCGGGCACGGGCGCATGTTTATCTTCTTCGCTGGCACTGGCCATTTGATTGCGAATGTATCGCAGCGCACGAACCGCCACGGAATCCGGCAGCATACTGTCCGTCAAGATTGCGTGCAGCACCGCTGGCGTAATTCCTGAAAGTTCCTTGTCCATCCGCTTGAAAACGTTCTTTTCGCTCTTTTGCGGCGGCATCAGACGAATCATCATTGCTTTCAGCGAATTAATTTTTGTGAATCCCGTTCCACCGAGATCGACCATTTGCAAGTCATTGCGCCATTGCTGGATGCTCTCCTCCAGTTCGCCGTAATTCCCGTGGTCGTAGCTGCGAACCATGACACGCCCTGTAACGCCGGACAGCAGGAGGATGTAATACTGCGTGCTGGCTGGAATCGCGGTTGTCGCTGCTCCGCTTTCAATGCTCTCGATGCGTTTGGCTGCAATATCGCGTTTAGCATCAGGATTTGACGGTGCTTCTACCGTTTCATCAAATTCTTCATCGTCGTCGTATCCATCATCATCTTCCGTCTGCTGTTCTGTTCCCTGATTCTTAGGATCGCCATCCAGTGCTTGCTGCATCGGGTCGCATTCCGCAGGAACATAGCAGTCAAACCAATGGACAAAGCGCATTCCCGCCAACGTTGGCGAAAGCGTTTCGCTTGACATGAGATGGTCAAGCGCCGCTTTCACCGCGTCAATTGATTCCGCAGAAACAGGCGCATTCGCCGATTGCTTTAGCCCGTACGAGCAAAATGCTGGCTTGTCAAAGCAAAACAGCGCATCACCGCGTCCATGTCCGCCAACTTGCAAGAGTCCCTTAATTGGCGGCAGGGTAGCAACCGGCATCGTTTTTTCTCCAGTAATCAGGCACAAGCTTTCTGCCGCGCCATGCTGCGCGAACTGCTGACGAAACTCCCGCCACCATTCCTGCACCTCCGGAATTTCGACAATAGGCGTTCCTGCAATTTCAAATGAAACGCGGTCTGATGGCTTCAGCTTCAGCCGCAGCAGTTCCTGCCGGACCTGTTCACAGCAAGTTTTGTCCTCCAGCAAATGCACGCAAACTGACAATTCAGGTACTTTCTGCGCTGCCTGCTGAAGAGAAGCAAGAAAGTACCTATGCTTGAGCGTGTTGTCTTTCGGCTTTTTGCCTTCCTCCCTTTGCTCAACTTTGCTTTCCGGCGTATCTTTCCAGAAAACAACCTCGTATTTTTCTACCAGCACATTGCACTTGTCTTTGCCATTCGCCAAACTGCCAATGTCAGGGCAAAAGTATTCATCCTCGCCGTCCTGCCTCACGCCAAGGAACGTGCCATTTGCGCCAAGGCAAACCCATGCCTTTACCGTCTTTTTCACCATGCCCGGAGGCGGCAGCAGCTGGTAACGCATTGCATAATCGTACAGCGGTCTCAGCATATCGCATCCCCCTTCAGGACTTCCGGGCTATCATAGGGCGGCACTTCAATGACGCCCTGCTTCATCACCGCATGATACAGGGACAGCCTTGTCCGCGTTTTCTTGCGAACCTCCGCATCATGCAGGTCAAAAATGTCGTACACCATCAAGCCCAAATCCATGTCTTGCTGAATCGGCTTTTCGTTCGGGTCACTTTCAGAAAAGTACGCGACGCATTCCCTTAAGCCGAGCGCAGGCTGGCAAAAGCACTTGCCACCTTTAATTCGCCGTTCAGCCTGTGCATACAGCTGCTCCACCGTACCATGATAATCCGGCCGCGGCACAATCTGCGCGGTAATGCGGTAGCGGACATCATACAGGAAAACCGTTTGCCGCTGTGTCCGCTCATCCTCTGCGCTGATTGGTTCCATATTATTGCCCAATATGGACTTCACTTCGTTGCGCCTGACGCTGATATAGCGAATCGGCTTCAGCACCTCAATTTTTGTCACCATCCAAAAAAATTCTTTAGGTTTTGCGTACACGCTTGACAGTATACCTCGTGCTGCTGATGGTGTTGGGACTGCCTGCGAAAGCCTTTCTACTTTCGTTGTCGGCGAAGTGAAGCACGCCAAGTCACCCCAAACGGTCACTGAAATCTCCATGATTTTTCATCACCTCCATGTTCTTCTCTCTGCCAAATCAGCAGAGAGGATAGCATTATCCTTACATTTTTTCAATTCTCAGCTTACCGCCCGTTCGCGTACTAAACAAAGCGTCAAGCAGTGCTGTCAATGTAAGTATAATACATTGCACCTGAATCGTCAATGGCAAATCTGGTATATAAGAATTTTTTCACCACATATAGTCATCATTTTTCAACTGCATCCCCGTATCCATATGATAATCATCCTTCCTGCGAAGCACCCAATAGCCGGATGGCTGCCTGCTCTCATTCCGCTTTCCCGCAAAATACAGCTGCTCCGCATAACAGTTGAAGTCATCATTCGCATATGCCGTCACGCACAGCTCTGCAGCTTCATGCATCCACTTCGCCGTCACGCCGTTTTCCAAGGCTTCTTCCTTCAGCTTCTCAAACGGCTTGTTTTCAGGTTCATATGGCACAAGCACCTGCACGCCGTCATTCTTGATAATGCGATAGTGTTTCTCGGCCCCTGCATAATCCTGCATTTGGATAGCCTCGCTCAGTTCCTTCTTCCCTTTCAACTTCCAAAAGAGCTTCTGATAATAGCGCTGAATGTCGCTCGGATTCATCAAGTCAATCGGTTTCTCAATATGCAATGCACTAACCAGCGTTGCCGCCTTGTTATACCAATTATCCGGATACAAATTGTCTTCATCCGGAAGGAACACAAGCACTTGCCCGCCTTCGGGATGGCGGCCGTTTCGATTGCATCTTCCCGCCGCCTGAATGATTGATTCCAGCGGGGCCAGCGCGCGGAAAACGCTGTCAAAGTCCAAATCCACCCCCGCTTCGATGCACTGCGTCGCAACCACACGGCAAGGCAAGCCGTCGCGCAGCCGCTTTTTGACTTGCTCTATCACGACGCGTCGATGTGCCGGACACAATTCCGTCGTGATGTAGAATACTGATTCCGTCTCACATACCAATTTCAGCGCATCAAACAGCTTCTTCGCGTGCTTTTTCATGTTCACAATGGTGCAGATGCTCCGCTGTGTCGCCATTTTCTGCGCAATTTCTTCCCACAAGATTCTCTCATTCGGCAAAACTCGCCATGTCACCTGAACGCGGCGAAGTTGCTGATACATATCGGCATGGTTCTGACAAATTTCCGTAGCATGCCAAGTAAGATTAGGGATTGATTGATAATCCGGCTGTGTCGCCGTAGAAAAGAGCATCGTCACATTTTTCTTCGGCAGATTGCAAAGCGCCTGAATGGTTTTGAGCGTCGCAGGAAACAATTCTGCAGACAAGCTCTGCGCTTCATCGAAAATGATTACAGAATTCGCCAACCGATGCAGTTTCCGAAGATTCGGGGCTTTTGCCGCAAACAGCCCCTCGAAAAATCGCACTGATGTGGTCACAATGACTGGCATATCCCAGCGCTGTGCAAACTTTCGCTGCTCTTCTGTCAGCTGCCGTTGGCTATGATCTTCCAGCAAAACGTCATCCCCAAGGATTTTCCGATATTCAATTGCATTCTGTTCCGTCAGCGTAATAAACGGCAGCACAATGATGATTCGCTGCTGACCGTTCTTGCGGCATTGGCGCAGCGCAAAATGCAGCAAGGCCAGCGTTTTTCCTGTGCCAGTAGGCGCTGTCAGGGTGTAAATCCCCGGCGCATGATCCCCCGCTCTGCCGCACGTTTCAAACAACTCATTCCGCAGTGCATTGAGTTTTTTATCAGCCGTTGAGTTCCTTGCCAGTTCCGCCCGATGCGCATTTAAGCGCTCCAGCCAGTTTTCCGCATCACATTTCGGCGGCTTCGGGATGATTTCTCCATCCTCTTCCGCTGATGCGGTGTAATCTGCATCCACCAAGCAAGAAAGCAGCATTCGCGACCAAAGCATCCGTTCTTCTTCCCCAAGCGTCATGATCTTAGGTTCAGGACATTCCCACTGCGGAAGTTCTTCATGAAATATCTCCGCAAGCACACGGTAATTTTCTTTTCCTGTTAATGCAACCTCCTTTCCATCATTGCCTTCCAACCACTTTTGCGCTGTCATGCATTCACGCAGCGAATACTTCAGCTGGTCGTAGCAGAGCAGCGTTCCATGATGTGCATTGATTGCCTCTAAAATGGGCGCGTAATTGGTACTTGCAATCTCCTTACCTGCGCATTTATGTGTAGCAATCAGAAACCACCGCAAAAACGCAGCGCTCACCCTTGCATGGTCTACTCTGGATGCGTTTCCTTCCAAAACATCTTGGAATTTATCTGTGAGCTTGCCAGCATCATGAACCGTTCCGGCCATTTCCGCTTCTTTTTCCATGCCCAGTTGTCTTCCATACTCTTTGCTCAATTCTCCCACCGCGCAAAGATGTTCCTTCACCTCCACCTGCTTGCGTCCGGGACGCTTTGACTTCGCGTACCACTTCTTCATAGTATTTCTCCATCTTTTTGTTAAATTCAAACAGTTAAATTGCATATTTAGTGTACATAAGTTCCTCTATTTTGTCAATACTCTCCATGGTAAAATTTTAAGGTAACACCGCACAAATGAGGTACCGGTCACTGGCACCATATCCCCCCCGATATATTCACCAATTTCCCTACAAATCAATCCGAGTAATAGCAAAAGGCTCTGCCGTTCTTCCTTCACGGAAGTCAGCAGAGCCTTTTTTCATCCAATAAAGTTATATTCCAGCACCCGCAAGCCATTTGCGCCATCCGACACATCAGAATAGCACGAACGCCGCGTCTGCTATCATCTTGCTACCAAACAGGCAAACCTGTTTTGAAAAGTGCGTGTTTTCAAGGTTTTGCAGCCCTTCACATCCACTTTTTCATTATTCCCACTCAATACTCGCCGGCGGCTTGGTTGTCACGTCCAGCACGACGCGGTTCACATGCGGCACTTCGTTCACAATCCTTGCGGAAATCGTGCGCACGACGTCGTACGGGATGCGCGCCCAGTCGGCGGTCATGAAGTCGTCCGTCGTGACCGCGCGGATAGCGACGGTGTAGTCGTACGTCCGCTCGTCGCCCATGACGCCCACGGAGCGGATGCCCGTCAGGACGGTGAAATACTGGTGGATATCGGCGTCCAGACCGGCCTTGGCGATTTCCTCGCGCAGCACCGCGTCGCTCTCGCGGACAATCTCCACCTTTTCCGGGGTCAAGTCGCCGATAACACGAATCGCCAGACCGGGGCCGGGGAACGGCTGACGCCAGACAAGATCGTGCGGGAGACCCAGCGTTTCGCCCAGCGCGCGCACTTCGTCCTTGAACAGCATCCGCAGCGGCTCAATCAGCTGCGTGAAGCCGAGTTCCTTGGGCAGACCGCCGACGTTGTGTGGCTCTTGATGACCGCCGCGCCCGTCGCCTGACCACTCTCGATAACGTCCGGGTAAATCGTGCCCTGCGCGAAGTAGTCCAGCTTGCCGAGCTTTTCGGATTCCGCCTTGAACACTTTCAGGAAGTCACGCCCGATAATCTTGCGCTTCGTTTCGGGGTCGGAAACGCCCTTCAAGTCCTCATAGAAGATTTTGCTGGCGTCGGACGCAACCAGACGCACGGGGAAAGTGTGCGTGAACACATTCACCACCTGCTCGGTTTCGCCCTTGCGCATGAAGCCGTGGTCAACGTAGACGCAGGTCAGGCGGTCGCCGATGGCCTTATAAATCAACGCCGCCGCGACGGAGGAGTCCACGCCGCCGGAAAGTCCCAGCAGCACCGTGCCCTTGTCGCCCACGATTTCGCGGATGTTGGCAATCGCCGTCTGCGCGTAGGTTTCCATCGACCATTCGCCCACGCAGCCGCAGATATTCAGGAAGTTCTCGATGACCGCGCGCCCCTCGTCGGAATGGGTCACTTCCGGATGGAACTGCACGCCGTAGATGCGCCGGTCGTCGTTCGCCATCGCCGCAACGGGGCAGTTCGTGCTGTGCGCAATCGGGTGGAAACCAGCCGGGCACTTCTTCACCTGATAGGTATGGCTCAGCCAGCAGGAGGAAGCATCCGACATGCCGGAGAGCAGGCTCGTCTTATCGTCCATCGTCACGGTGATTCGGCCATACTCGCGCTGTGCCGCCTTTTCCACCGTGCCGCCCAGCAAATACGCCGTCAGCTGCATTCCGTAACAGATGCCCAGCACCGGCACACCCAGCTGATACACGCCCTCGTCGCAGCGGGGGGCATCCTGTTCCAGCACGCTCGCCGGGCCGCCGGAGAGAATCACGCCCACGGGGTTTTGCGCGCGAATCGTCTCCAGACTCGCGTCATAGGGCAGGACGCAGGAATACACATGGCATTCGCGCACGCGCCGCGCAATCAGCTGCGTGTACTGTCCGCCGAAATTCAGAATGACGATTTTCTGTGTTTCCGCCATTGATTGATTTCCTCCACTATTTCTTTCCCAGTTTCAAATTTCAAATTGCAAAAGCAGCACCATGTTTACACACAATGCTACCTTATATTGTGCCACATTTCCGCCGTGAAAGCAAGCCCCTGCACGGCTTTTTTTCCTGCCGGCTGATTAGTTTACACGTTAGCCTTACGTTGTTTCCTTTAATTGTTCCTTTCGGTGAAAATTCCGCCATATTTATCAGCTTTTTTCTTCTTTTGCCGCTTGACAAGGGCATTTTTCCGGGTTATAATACCCATATGCCTAACTGTTAAGCTAACAGAAAGAGAGGAATGCTTCATGTTTCGTCAGGATTGTTCGCACCATCTGCTTACGACCATTCTGCCTTTCTGGGAGAACCTGACCGATTGGGAGCGCGGCGGCTGGTTCGGCTATGTGAATCATGACCTGTTCGTGGAGCGCGGGGCGCACAAGGGCTGCATCCTCAACAGCCGCATTCTGTGGACGTTCTCGACGGCGGCGCGCGTGACGGGCGATAAGTCCCTGCTGCGCTATGCGCGCCATGCGTTCGCATTCCTGCCGCATTTTGAGGATACCGATCGCGGCGGCGTGTACTGGTCGGTGACGGCGGACGGTGAGCCGCTGGACAAGACAAAGCACACCTACTGTCAGGCATTCGCGATTTACGGCTTAGCGGCGTACATGCGCGCCATCGGCGAAAGCGACCCGGATTACATCCCCGCGCGCGACAAGGCGATGGCGCTTTTCCGCCTGATTGAGACGAAATGCAGCGACGCGGGCGGCTACGGCGAAGCCTATGAGCCGGATTTCACCCCCGTCGGCAACGAGAAGCTGTCCGACAACCCGAAGCTGATGGAGCGCCACGAGACGGCGTCCCGCACGATGAACACGCTGCTGCACGTTTTGGAGGGCTATGCGGAATTATACCGCGCCATGCCGGACGAAGCCGTGCGCCGCGCCGGAGAAGTCTGCTTAGAGCGTTTCCTGAACGTGATGTACAATCCGGGCAAGCGCCGCTTGGAGGTCTTCTACGACCGCAACTACCGCTCTTTGCTGGACATGCAGTCCTTCGGGCACGACATTGAGGCCTCGTGGCTGATTTGGGACGCGGCAGAGACGCTGCTGCCCGAATCAAACCGCGCGCCGTATCTGCACATGTGCCTGACGCTGGCGGAAGCTGTCCGCGAACGCGCATTCACCGACCACGGCTTGGAGAACGAAGTCGTCGAGGGCAAAGTTGACCACACGCGTGTCTGGTGGGTACAGGCGGAGACGGTGCTGGGCTTCCTGAATGCCTACGAGCTGACGGGCGCATCCACTTGGCTGAGGCAGGCGGAAGCGCAGTTTGCCTACATCCGCCGCGCCTTCGTTGACCCGCGTCCGAACAGCGAGTGGTTCTGGTCGCTGACCGAATCAGGCGTCCCGACGGACAAGCCGATTGTGGAAGAGTGGAAGTGTCCGTACCACAACAGCCGCATGTGCCTGCGGGTGATGGAGCATCTGGCGTGACCAGCGGCTCTGCCTCTTTACTCCGCAAGGGAGAATGAAACGGGACGAAGTCCCCTCCCTTGACCCTTTCGCGCGATTGCGTTGGTGACACCTGCATACAGTTTTCGCGTGTTTATGCAGGGGTTTCGCTTCTGCGTCAACAAGCACAAAAGCATCAAGAAATCCGAAAATCAACGAAAAAAACGGACTTTGCCCTCGCAAACATCCACAAATCTGGAGGTTTTATTTCACCATGAGCGGTATCACCATGCGTGACATTGGGCGGCAGCTGGGGGTCAGCGCCGTCACCGTGTCAAAGGCGCTCGCGGGAAAATCCGGCGTGAGTGAGGAAATGCGGCAGAAAATCATCCGCCGCGCATCCGAACTCGGCTATGTCAACCCCAACGCGCCGCAAGCCACAACCACATCCGGCTTGGATGTCGGCATCCTCATTCCGGAGAATTTTTTCTCCGTCGTGTCCTTTTATGCAACTTTCTACAAGCAGCTCGTGCAGGCGCTGACCGACGCGGGGCATTTCGGCATCATGGAGCTGGTCACGCATGACATGCAGACTGCGCTGACCCTGCCGAATCTCCTGCGTTCGCGCCACGTCGATGCGCTCATCTGTCTGGGGCAGCTAACCTCCCCGTATATGCAGCTGCTGACGCGGCAGGAAATGCCCGTCATCTGTCTGGACTTCCACGACCCCTTTGTCACCACTGACGCCATTGTCAGCGACAACGCTTTCGGCGCGGCGCAGTTGACCTACTGGCTGATTGAGCAGGGGCATCGGGACATCGGCTTCGTCGGGGATATCAAGGCAACGTCCTCCATCATGGAACGCTACCTCGGTTTCCTTTCCGCAATGCTGATGAAGGATTTGCCCGTGCGCCCCGAATGCGTTTTTTCCGACCGCAGCCCGGAAGGGAGCATGTTCCACACCTTCCAGCTGCCGGAGAAAATGCCGACTGCGTTCGTCGTGAACTGCGATATGTCCGCGCAGGCGCTGATTACCGACCTGCAAAGCCGCGGCTACCGCGTGCCGGAAGACATTTCCGTCGTGGGCTTCGATGATTTCTGCCCGACCGCTGGAAACACGCCGCCGCTGACAACCTTCCGTGTCAATTGCCCCGCGATGTGCCGCATGGCGGTCAAGCTGATTGGCGAGCGCTGCGCGGGCGACCGCAAAACCGTCGGGCGCGTGGTGATTGGCGGCGAATGCGTCTTCCGTGATTCCGCCGCGCCGGTGTCTGTCATTCACTAATCCCGGAGAGCAACTGCTTTCCGTATAAACAAACAAGTAAGAA
>OGNY01001414.1_pt1 | contig 15652 bp, 22 predicted proteins | sample 1573551 | NCBI WGS metagenome assembly OGNY01 (sample SAMEA2581885, study PRJEB24529) | metagenome | biome: Human gut stool | place: China | collected 2011
ACCATTTTGATATAGTCTGAGCAGTCGATTATCGCTTGCTGAACTGTGGAGCGCGACGAGCTGCTTTGAGACCGTATTTCTTTCTTTCTTTCATTCTTGGGTCTCTTGTTAAGAAACCAGCTTTCTTCAGAACTGGACGATACTCAGCGTCTGCCTGAAGCAGTGCACGGGAGATACCATGACGGATTGCACCAGCCTGGCCAGTGAAACCACCACCACGAACGTTAACCAGAACGTCAAACTTGTCAACAGTCTCGGTAGCTACCAGTGGCTGACGAACAACCAGCTTTAAGGTCTCAAGACCTAAATACTCGTTGATGTCTCTCTTATTGATTGTGATTTTACCAGTACCTGGTACCAGATATACTCTAGCGATAGATTTTTTTCTTCTTCCTGTTCCGTAAAACTTAGTGTTAGCCATTATATTTTCCTCCTTTCAGTTCCTTCAATTAAAACTTGAATTCCAAAACTTCTGGTTTCTGAGCTGCCTGCTCATGCTCTGGGCCAGCGTATACGTGAAGTTTTGTGATCATGCTCTTTCCTAAAGGTCCCTTTGGAAGCATACCCTTAACTGCAAGCTCAACAACTTTCTCAGGTTTCTTAGCCATCATCTCACGTAAAGTAGTCTCTTTCATACCACCTACGTAATCAGAATGATGATAGTAAATCTTCTGATCTAATTTTTTACCAGTTACTTTCACTTTATCAGCGTTTACGATTACTACATAATCGCCACAGTCAATGTGTGGTGTGTAGATCGGTTTATTTTTACCTCTTAAAACTTTTGCTACTTCAGAAGCTAAACGTCCTAATGTATATCCGGTAGCGTCAACTACGTACCATTTTCTCTCGATTGTCGCTGGACTAGCCATAAAACTCTTCATTGGTCAACCTCCTGTGATATTCCCATGATTTCAATGATCTTGTTGCTTAACATATATGGTAAAATGCGGTCTCCGGGGCTTTGGCTACATTATATAACACTGTATCTGGTGTGTCAACCTTTTTTTGGCGTAAAACCTAGTGTTTTGCAAAGTTTTCCACAGGAATCCAAAAAATTTACGGAATTATCCCCTCAGTAACAAACCACGATGTGGAAATCTCATCCGGTTGAAAACCGTACTGCTCCACCGGAACCGGTTTTACTGCCTCCGCTTCTGCCTTGTAGGAAGCAGCCTCTGTGACTTCTTTTTTCATCCCAGGCATCCGATGTGCAAATGTAAAACGGTAGTACCCATAGTCTTTGTTTTCCACGATCCGGGACGTACCACATCTCTGACTCTCTTTATCCGTCACAAATACCCATCTGGCTCCATTTCGCACTGCCTGATGGGTTACACGCATAAGCAGAGCATCAAAAAATTCATCCTCACATCGCTCGATCACCAGATAGGCCTTTTTCTTTTCCATAACCTCTTGCTGAATCAGCTGGTAACTCCAATGCTTATTCTCCCCTGTGATCACCGGACGCAGTTCCTTCTCATACTCCATGCTGATCAGGGTCAGTCCTCTGGCGGGAGCGGTTGGTCCTGCTGCCTGGCGGTCTCTGGCCTCTAAGATTTCTTCCATGTGCTCTGGTGGATATACGCCCATACCTACCTTCATAAGCGTTCCAGCAATGATCCGCACCATGTTATAGAGGAAACCGCTTCCACTGATACGGATATGGATCATATCATCGGCATCTTTGGTCACATTCAGACTATAGATCGTTCTGACTGTCTCCTCCGCCTGGGTCCGCACCGTACAAAAGCTCTTAAAGTCATGTTCTCCAAGCAGATATTCCGCTGCCTGCTGCATCTTCTCCACATCCATATCAAAATAACAGAAATGGGAATACAATCTTCTGGTGGGCATAGAGATCTTCCGGTTTAAGATCCGGTACTCATAGGTTTTCACACAGTTCTGCTTTCGCGGATGCCAGGTGAGCGGCACTTCATCGCTCTGCAGCACCCGGATATCCTCTGGTAACCGCTGATTTAAAGCAAAACAGATCTTGTCTGCCGGCATCCGGTTCTCCGTATCAAACACCGCCACTGCTCCTTCTGCGTGGACGCCGGAATCGGTCCTGCTGGCCCCTATAACCACAACAGGCTCTCTCAGAAGTTCTGAGAGAGCTTGATTTAACACTTCTTCTATGGTAATCCCATTGGGCTGGAGCTGCCACCCGCAATAATTTGTCCCATCATAAGCCAGGACCATTCTTACTCGCTTCATAAATATTCTCCAGATTAGAACAGGATTCTTCCTGCAACAATCAATACTAAATAAACCGCATAAACCAGATACGCTTTATGATCCCGCTTTTCATATTTCAGCGGTTTCATCTTGGTCCGTCCTTCACCGCCCCGATAACATCTGGCTTCCATAGCCATGGCCAGATCGGTAGCCCGCCGGAAGGCGGAAATAAATAGTGGCACAAGAAGCGGAACCATACTCTTAGCCTTCTGGATCAGGTTCCCGGTCTCAAAATCCGCTCCTCTTGCCATCTGCGCCTTCATGATCTTATCTGTTTCTTCTACCAGAATAGGAATAAAACGCAGGGCAATGGACATCATCATGGAAATCTCATGAACCGGCACATGAACAGCATTTAAAAATCCAAGGCTCTTCTCCAATCCATCTGTCAACTGGTTTGGTGTCGTTGTCAGTGTCATCACGGATGAGCCGATCACCAGATACATCAGACGCAGACATAAAGCAGGCAGTTGCAATCCCTTCCTGGGTGATCTTCAAAAATCCGATCTGAAACAGCACCTTACCATCCGTCAAAAACAGATTAAAGCTGACACTGATCAAAAGCAGGAACACAATGGCCTTCAATCCCCGCACCATAAAGGAAAATGGAACTTTGGACAACCGGATGCACATCACCAGAAATAACGTGGCGATCACATAGGTCACGATGTTGTCCGAAAGGAACAGGGAAATGATGAATACCATTGTCCCGAATAATTTAGTTCTTGGGTCCATCCGGTGAATCACCGAATCCACCGGATAGTACTGTCCCAACGTAATGTCTCTAATCATCTTCTCCTCCAGCCCATGATTACTGATTCAAAAGCTTCAAGATCGCATCTCTCGCTTCTTCCACAGTTGTAATATGATCTCCAATGGGCACTCCATGCTCTTTTAACGCATGGGTAATGTAAGTTACCTGTGGTGCCGCCAGGCCAATAGCCTCCAGTTCTTTATAATGCTCGAAAACATCCTTAGGAGCACCGTCAAAAACCTTTTCTCCATGATTCATGACCATCAGACGATCCGCATATCTGGCGATATCCTCCATGCTATGGGAAACCAGGATAATGGTCATTCCTTTTTTATCATGCAGTTCCCGGATCTGATCCAGGATTTCATCTCTTCCCCTTGGATCCAGTCCAGCCGTCGGCTCATCCAGGATCAGTACCTCCGGTCCCATGGCCAGCACTCCGGCAATGGCAACACGCCGTTTTTGTCCTCCAGACAACTCAAACGGAGATTGTTTCCAGAATTTTTCATCCAGTTTTACCAGTCGCAGTGCCTCTTCTGCCCGGTTCTTGATCTCCTCATCAGAAAATCCCAGATTCTTTGGCCCGAAACATACATCCGAAAACACATCAATCTCAAATAACTGATGCTCTGGGTACTGGAATACCAGTCCTACTTTACTTCTCAGCTTCTTCAGGCTGTAACCCTCGCTATGAATATCGGTTCCATTGTATAGAATCCGGCCACTGGTCGGTTTGATCAGCCCGTTCAGATGCTGGATCAACGTGGATTTACCAGAACCGGTGTGACCGATCAGGCCAACGAACTGACCGTCCGGAATCTCAAAATTCACATCTTTTAAGGCATACTGCTCAAAAGCAGTACCGTCCCCGTATTTATAAGTTAAATGCTCTGCTTTTATCGACATCTCATATTCTCCTGTCTTCTTAAAGCTTGACCTGACCAGGGAATTTCCGGGCAAAGATTGGCAGAATATACTCCATAAACTCTTCCTGGGAAAGAATTCCCTCCGGCAGATCCATTCCGGCTTTTCTCAGTTCATAAGCCAGCTCCGTTACCTGCGGCACATCCAGACGGTATGATTTTAGTTCTTCTACCTTCGAAAAGATTTCTCTTGAGGTACCGTCCATCACCAGTTTTCCATCATCCATCACGATCACCCGGTCCGCATGGATCACTTCTTCCATATAATGAGTGATCAGAAGCACCGTAATGCCTTCCTTTTGATTCAGCTCCCGCACCGTCTTGATGACTTCCTTCCGTCCATTCGGATCCAGCATTGCTGTTGGTTCATCTAACACGATACACTCCGGCTTCATCGCCATGACTCCAGCAATCGCAACTCTCTGCTTCTGCCCGCCTGATAACTTGTTAGGGGATTTGTAACGGTAAGCAGTCATTCCAACCGCTTCCAGGCTCGCATCTACCCGTTTCCAGATGTCATCGGTCGGAACTCCGATATTCTCCGGGCCAAATCCCACATCCTCTTCTACTACATTTCCAATGATCTGGTTATCCGGGTTCTGGAATACCATTCCTGCTTTCTTACGAATTTCCCAGATAGCATCCTCATCTGCCGTATTCATGCCGGACACCCATACTGTACCATCCGTAGGAGTCAGAATCCCATTGATCTGCTTGGCAAATGTAGACTTGCCGGAACCGTTGTGTCCAAGAATCGCCACAAAACTGCCCTTAGCAATATCCAGACTTAAACCATCAATAGCACGATCCACCTCTACGGCTTTTTCTTCCTCATCATGTCTTATATAATCAAAAATCAGTTTACTTGCCTTTATGATGCCCATAGCTTTCCTTTCTTTCTCCGAACCTCATGTGCTAATTCATTTTAGTGTAAAAGCAGATATTAGTCAAGAAATAAAACGATTGTACACAGAATGGACCAAAAAAGGAACTTCTGTCCACAATCCACAGAAGTCCCTTTTCTTTAAACATCCTTTACCCTATATCCTTTTAGTTGATCATCAGACCATCGGCATTCAACTGATGGCCCTCAACAACGGTATTGCATAGCATCGCACCATCGGAATTCAGATAATACCAATATCCCGGTTTTGTCTGTACCCAGCCTGTCTGCATGGCGCCAGAATCATTGAAATAATACCATACATTGTTGATCTGTTCCCAGCCAGTACTCATCTTGCCATCGTTTTCCAGATAGAACCAGGTACCAGCTAACTGGATCCAGCCTGTCTTCATATAGCTATCGGAACCGAAATAATACCATTCACCCTTAATTTTTGCCCACTCATCGGTATAATAAGTACGGTCTGCTTTCTGGTATTTTGTTCCTGTACTGTACTTTCTCCAACGGCCTTCGGTATCTCCCATCCAGTCCACATCCAGTTCATCAGAAGAAGCCCACTCTCCTGCCACGAACCGTCTCTGGGTATCGCTTGGCACAGCTCGAACGGTAAAATAATACTGTCAGTCATTCGTGAAATATTCGCTCAGATTGATCCTGCAGCCAGTGGTATATACACGTTTTACCCGGCTTTCTCCTTCATAGAGAACTACCTCGTATTTTTTTGCCTTCTCTACCTTTGTCCAATGCGCGACTCCATCTTCACCATCGCCCCAGTATACGCTATCCGGTGTCTTTAAATAGTAGTAATCATCGGCCATTGCTGTAAATGCACATAACACACACAGCACTGCTGACACGATCATTGCTTTCATCCATGATTTCCATCGTTTCATTCTGCTTTTCCTCATTTCTTTTACTTTTTCCAGATTCCATTGGCATCTACATAAAAGGTATCAATGGTAGTATTTACTGCTTTATAACCGTAACCAGGGTAGAAATAATACCAGTTTTTATCAATCTGCGTCCATCCCTCTGCCATGGCGCCATTGCTATGCAGATAATAAACCTTACCATTATAATTCAGCCAGCCAGTTCTCATGGCACCTTCCACATCGCCATCTTCCGGACGATTTAAGAAATACCATAATTCTCCGGATTTGATCCAGCCTGTATACATTGCACCACTTTCCTGCAGATAATAAGTTCTTCCATTTTTAACCTGCCATCCGGTAAGCATCCTCCCATCCCGGTCAAACAGATACCAGATGTTATTAATCTTCAACCAGGAATCCTTCTGAAGTGATCCATCCGGATATTTGTAATACCAGGTGTTTCCTGACTGGATCCAGCCTACCTGCGTGGTGGTACCAATATTGCCATCCTGCTGACCTGTACCATCTGATACATGATTCTTATCAATATACAGTTCATCAGATTCCGTCCACTCGCTCTTCTCACCGTATCGTTTCTGCTCCTCTGTGTATGGAACTGTTCTTACTTTATAGCTGTAAGTACCTTCCTTCGTCATATATGGATATAAATTATATGTCGTAGTATTCAGTGCTTCGAAACGTTTCACGGACTTTCCGTTGCGATATAAATACACATCATAATAACCAGACGTGATACTCTTGCCGTATGGGTCACGATCCGGATCAAGATCCCTGTTCCATACTGCTTTTCCTAATGAAGAATTATTCCATCCTGCATCGGAAGGCGCCGGATAAACACCTTTGATACCGTTGAGCTTCACAACAACCTCAAGTTCATCAGAAGAACGTTTCGCACTAATAAAAGTACCGCCTTTGATTTTTACATTGCTGGAGCTATACGTTCCTCGAAATGCATAATCATCATCGTCAATGTAAATGTATACCCGCATCTTCGGCTCATCACCTACTGTCAGATGCTTGCTGGTAGATGTGACCCACTCAGCATCACGGATCGAATAACGTTCTGAATTCGTTGCTGCATACGATCCGGTCTTTACCTCCAGGGAATTTGAATATACATCAATACCGTCATCCAACATATCTCCAGCTTCAATGTCTGTTCCAACACGGATCGTTACGGAACTGATCGTCTTCGTTGCCGCCAGGGATGTAATCGAAGCGGCTATGGTCATCACGCACAATAACATGGCCGTTGCCACATATCTCCATCTTTTATTCATTCTTATCCCTCCCTCTTCCTCAAAATCACGAAACATTACATCTGAAATAATGGAACATTCATGAATATTCTCAACTCTCTTTGTAATTTTATTATACATTTCGTGCATGGGAGCGTCAACTTACGATATTCTTTCTTTTCCGTGAACAAAAATAAAGGCTGTGACTCATTACTCGCGTAAATAAAAAACGCCAGAGGAATACTCTCCCCTGACGTTTGATTTAAATATCTTGAGATTATACTAACTCAAGCAGAACTTCCATAGCGCCATCGCCCTTACGCATGCCGATCTTAACCAGTCTGGTGTAACCACCGTTACGGTTAACATACTTTGGTGCGATCTCGTCGAATAACTTAGCAGTTAAGTCAACAGACTTGGTGTTTTTCTTTCTTCCAGCAGCTGCGGTCGGAACCTCAGTTACCTCGTAAAGAACTTTCATCATCTGTCTTCTAGCATGCAGTCTGGAAGGAAGATCTTTCTTGATCTCTTTCTCAACTTCATCGTAAACAGTAACTTTCTTACCGTTAACAACTTCTTTTACTCTCTTGCCTTCGCTGTCTTTACGAGCAACCTTAGCAGTTACTTTAACAGTCTCGAAGTTGTCTTTCTCTTTTACAGCTTTTGCGATCAGACCCTCAGCAACTTTGCGGATCTCTTTTGCTCTTGCCTCAGTAGTAACGATTTTGCCATGCTGTAACAGAGCAGTTACCTGGCTTCTGATCATTGCTTTTCTCTGGCTGGAAGTTCTTCCAAGTTTTCTATACTTTGCCATCTTTCAATTCCTCCATATTAAATAAAATGTGGAGAGCAGTCTCACGCCATTCGGACTTACTAAAACCGCATCTCATGTAGAAATACCCGGCCCCTGCATCATCGGACTTACGGGGCCAGGCACTAAAAAATTCTTACGGGAAACCCGAACTCCGCTTACGCTTCGTTTGGGTAGCGCAAATTGCCGCAGGCAATTTGCTTTATTCTTCGCTAGGGTTAAGCTCAAGGCCTAACTCTTTTAACTTAGCCAGAACTTCCTCTAAGGACTTACGGCCAAGGTTACGAACCTTCATCATATCCTCAGGAGTGCGGTTGCACAGCTCCTCAACAGTATTGATTCCGGCTCTCTTGAGACAGTTATAAGAACGAACGGATAATTCCAGCTCGTCAATATTCATCTCTAAAACTTTCTCTTTCTCGTTGTCTTCCTTCTCTACCATAACTTCTGCAGTTTTGGCATTCTCAGAAAGGTCGATGAAGAGATTTAAATGCTCACTAAGAACTTTTGCAGCAAGGCTGACAGCCTCATCTGGAGCCAGTGTGCCGTTGGTATAAACATCCAGGGTCAGCTTATCGTAATCGGTAACCTGTCCAACACGGGTGTTCTCAACAGACATATTGACACGCTCAACTGGTGTGTAAATGGAATCAACCGCAATCACACCAATCGGGAGATCTTCTCTCTTGTTCTTGTCCGCACTTACATATCCACGGCCCTTTGTGATTGTCAGTTCCATATAGAACTTACTGTCAGCGCCGCCGCTTAATGTAGCGATTACCTGCTCCGGATTGAGAATCTCAATATCCGGATCAGCCTGGATATCAGCACCAGTGATCACGCCTTCGCCCTCAAACTCAATATAAGCAGTTTTTACTTCGTTGCTGTCACTGTTGTTCTTGATTGCCAAACTCTTAATGTTCATGATGATCTCAGTAACATCTTCCTTAACACCAGGAATAGAACTGAACTCATGCAAAACGCCGTCGATTTTCACCTGACTGACTGCTGCACCCGGCAAAGAAGAAAGCATGATTCTTCTCAGGGAGTTACCCAGGGTTGTGCCGTAGCCTCTCTCAAGTGGCTCTACCACAAACTTACCGTATTTTCTATCTTCTGAGATCTCAGCAATCTCAATGTTTGGTTTTTCAAAATCGAACACTCTAGCCCCTCCTTTTGGGTGATATATATCGAGGCTAATACTCTTATATCCTTACGGATTATTTGGAGTATAACTCGACGATAAGCATTTCGTTTACTGGAACATCAATCTCTTCTCTGGATGGCATCTCTTTTACGGTACCGCGTAAGTTCTCCTGATCAACATCTAACCATGCTGGAACCAGTCTTCCTGCAGTTGCCTCTAATGCGTCTTTGTATCTCTGTGAAGATTTGCATTTCTCTTTAACTTCGATCACATCACCAGCTTTTACCAGGTAAGATGGAATGTTTACACATTTGCCATTTACCAGGATGTTCTTGTGATCTACCATCTGTCTGGTCTCTCTTCTGGTGCGGCCGAATCCCATACGGAAAACAACGTTATCCAGTCTTCTCTCCAGAAGGATCATCAGGTTCTCACCAGTCATGCCGTTCATTCTCTCGGCTTTGGTGTAGTAATTTCTGAAAGGTTTCTCTAACACACCGTAAATGAATTTTGCTTTCTGTTTCTCTCTTAACTGGAGACCATACTCGCTCATCTTTCTGTTAGCTCTTTTTAATTCTCTGTTAGATTTTTTATCTATTCCTAAATAAATAGGGTCCATACCAAGGGATCTACATCTTTTAAGAACAGGAACTTTATCAACTGCCACTTTTCGTACCTCCTATTAAACTCTTCTACGTTTTGGTGGACGACATCCGTTGTGTGGAACTGGTGTCACATCCTTAATACTAGTTACTTCAATACCGCAAGCAGAAAGTGCACGAATTGCTGCCTCACGACCTGAACCAGGTCCCTTAACCATAACGTCAACAGATTTTAAACCATGTACGATTGCTGCTTTAGCAGCAGTCTCAGCAGCCATCTGTGCTGCATATGGAGTAGATTTCCTTGAACCTCTAAATCCCAGACCGCCTGCACTTGCCCAAGATAAGGCATTACCCTGTGCATCTGTTAATGTCACGATTGTGTTGTTAAAAGATGACTGGATGTGCGCCTGTCCGCGTTCAACGTTTTTCTTTACACGCTTTTTTGTCACTTTTTTAGCAGTGGACACTTTTTTAGCCATTTTAAACTAACCTACTTTCTCATTTACTGAACCCTGTTTCCTGTCTTTAAAACATGCAACGTGATTCAAAACATTTGTTACTGATAATTATTTCTTCTTGTTTGCAACAGTCTTTCTCGGACCCTTGCATGTTCTTGCGTTTGTCTTGGTCTTCTGACCACGGCAAGGAAGACTCTTTCTGTGACGAATACCTCTGTAGCATCCGATCTCCTGAAGTCTCTTGATGTTTAAAGCGATCTCACGACGTAAGTCACCTTCAACAGTCTGAGTCTCAGCGATTACTGCTGCAATGTTCTTTACTTCGTCATCGGTTAAATCCTTTACACGTGTGTCAGGATTTACACCAGCCGCAGCAAGAATACGGTCTGCACTTGCTCTACCGATACCGTAGATATAAGTTAAGCCGATTTCGACACGTTTTTCCCTTGGTAAATCAACACCTGAAATACGAGCCATGAGTGGTACCTCCATTTAAATATTGTAGAAATAGTTATTGCCGACACAACAACGCACTCTCGCGTTTCATGTCAAAGCCGCGCGAAAAAATACAGGCAAATTGCGGCATCAGCCCTGTCTCTGTTTGTGCTTAGGATTTTCACAGATAATTCTGATACTGCCTTTTCTCTTAATAACCTTGCACTTCTCGCAAATCGGTTTTACTGATGATCTTACTTTCACAGTAATTCTCCTTTCCTTCGTAGTCCGCTTCCCTTTACTGCCGGAAACACACCGATTCCGTGCCATCTGGGAACGGCATTACGGGTTGCTATACCTGTATAAAAAGCACCTGAAAATGGGCATAATACAAGCGTTCCAACAAAGTTCGCTTGAGCATTATAACACTTCCTTGCCGGAAAATCAAGCGTTTTTATTGGTTTTCTTCAACTTTTTTAGCCCTTTGTCAAGGATACTATTTATCTCTCCAAATAATACGTCCCTTGGATAAATCGTAAGGGGACATCTCTAATGTTACCTTATCACCCGGAAGAATACGGATGTAGTTCATACGCAGCTTACCGCTGATATGAGCCAGTACCTGATGACCATTCTCTAACTCTACCTGGAACATGGCGTTTGGCAGTTTCTCAACTACAACGCCTTCAATTTCAATTACATCTGCCTTAGACATCTGATTTCCTCCTTAGACCTGACTTTTCTCTTGTAGCATTGGATGCTGTTTATTCTCAGTGTATGACAAAAATTCCTTCGCTTATGCTTTTTCCTCATCGGATGGAAGCAGGGACAAAATCTCCGGACCGTCCTCGCCAACCAGAATCGTATTCTCGTAATGAGCAGACAGGGAACCATCTTCTGTTACAACAGTCCATTCATCATCCAGCCAACGGACGCCTGGACGACCAATATTGATCATCGGCTCCACAGCCAGGGTCATTCCGGCCTGCAGTCGGATGCCTTTTCTTCTTCGGGCAAAATTAGGCACTTCCGGGTCCTCGTGGAGATGCTCTCCAATTCCATGCCCTACCAGGTCACGGACTACTCCGTATCCGAATTTTTCTGCATACGCCTGGACAGCGGCAGAAATATCATTCAGATGATTGCCCGCTTTTGCATATTTTATACCTTCGAAAAAGCTTTGTCTTGTCACTTCGATCAGCTGCTTTGCTTCTTTGCTGATCTCACCAACTCCATGGGTTCTTGCTGCATCGGAATGATAGCCTTTGTAAATAACGCCTGCGTCCAGACTGACAATATCGCCTTCCTGGATCACGCGCTTTTTACTTGGAATTCCATGAACCACCTCATTGTTGACAGATACACAGATGGATGCCGGATATCCGCAATAATTTTTGAAGGAGGGGATACATCCGTAGCTACGGATGATTTCCTCTCCCAGATGGTCAATATCCCAGGTCGTCATTCCGGGCTTCAAAGCTTTTTCAAGCTCGTTATGAGTTTTCGCCAGGATTTTACCAGCTTCTCTCATAAGTTCGATTTCCCGTTCAGATTTAATGGTAACTGCCATATTATTCTCCCAGAATCTCTACAATGCCCTGGAACACTGCATCCATAGGCTGGGTTCCATCAACTTCTGCCAAAATCTCTGCATTCTTATAATAATCGATCAGAGGCTGGGTCTGCTGATGATAAACATCCAGACGTTTCTTTACTGTCTCTGGCTTATCATCATCTCTCAGTACCAGTTCCTGTCCACAGGTATCGCAGATACCCTCTTTCACAGGCGGATTGAATGTAATGTGATAAGTGGCACCACAGCCTAAACATGCACGGCGGCCGGACATACGATTGATGATATTCTCATCCGGAACATCTACGTTGATCGCGTAATCGACCTTTTCGCCTCTCTCAGCCAGCGCTTTGGTCAGACTCTCAGCCTGTGGAATGGTTCTTGGGAAACCATCCAGTACATATCCATTGATACAGTCTTCCTGGCCAATACGGTCCATCAGCATACCGATGGTAATCTCGTCTGGAACCAGCATACCCTGATCCATGAATGTCTTTGCCTTCATACCAAGCTCTGTACCGCCCTTAATATTGGCCCGGAAGATATCGCCGGTGGAAATATGCGGGATCTGATATTTTTCTGCAATCTTCTTCGCCTGAGTGCCTTTACCAGCACCAGGTGCTCCTAACATAATGATCTTCATCTGGATTTTCTCCTTATGTGAACTAAACTGGAATCACAAAAAGCAAAAGAGGAAAGGCGAAAATGCCCTTCCTCTTCTCAAGTGCATTAATCGTTTAAAAAGCCTTTATAATTACGCACAAGCATCTGTGATTCAATTGATTTGATTGTTTCCAGAACAACACCTACGATAATGATCAGGGATGTGCCCATAAAGGACAGACGGCTGATACTAAAGAGGCCAGAAACAATAATCGGAACGATGCTGACAATGATCAGGCCACAGGCTCCGATAAAAACAATATAGTTTAAAATACTGTTCAGATAATCGGAGGTTGGTTTACCAGGACGGATACCTGGAATAAAACCACCCTGTTTCTTAATATTGTTAGCTACCTCCAACGGATTGAATGTAATGGATGTATAGAAGTAGGCAAATACTACGATCAATACAAGATAAATTACAAGTCCGATAGAGTAAACCGGCTGCTCTGGGCGGAACCAGGATGAAGAGTTTAACATCATCAGGATTCTGCCACCAATGCTCGTGTAATCAACAGTAAAGAACTGTGCGATCACAACCGGGAATGACATGATCGAAGAAGCAAAGATGACCGGGATAACACCAGCGGTATTAACCTTTAACGGAATGCTTGAGGACTGGCCGCCAACCATTCTTCTTCCCTGCATCTTCTGGGAATACTGAACCGGAATTCTTCTCTCAGCGTCCTGAAGAATGATACAGAAAACAACCATTGCAACGATCAATGCCACAATCATGACAGCAGTCACAACTGCTACTGGTACGTTTTTACCTCTCAGGAATCTGGTGTAAAGAGTGCTCATATCATCTGGAAGACTGGAAAGAATGTTAATCAGAAGGACGATGGAAATACCATTTCCAACGCCATTTTCTGTAATTCTCTCACCAATCCACATAAGCAGTGCGCTTCCTGCGGTCATGGTAGCGATGGCTACAATGACACTCAGCACATTAAATTCATGCAGAAGACCCTGTCCGCCAAATCCAACTGCCATAGCAGTGGACTCGATCAGAGCCAGGCCAACTGTGACATAACGGGTGTACTCCAGGATTTTCTTTCTTCCATCTTCGCCGTCTTTCTGCATCTCCTCCAGCTTCGGGATTGCGATGGTCATCAGCTGCATGATAATGGAAGAAGTAATGTATGGGGTAATGCTAAGTGCAAAAACGGACATGCTGGTGAAAGATCCACCAGTCATGGCATTGAAAAATCCAAATGCATCTCCGCTCTGCTTTGCAAAAAAATCTGCAAAATAACTTGTGTTAACTCCAGGAATCGGCAGTTCGGAACCGAAACGTACTACTACTAACATCATAAATGTGTAGAGTAATTTCTTTCGTAAATCCTTAATGCGAAATGCGTCTCGGAGTGTTTTGAACATATTAGATCACCTCGCAGGTTCCACCAACTGCTTCAATCTTGGCTTTAGCGCCTTCACTGAATGCGTCAACTTTAACAGTAAGTTTCTTGGTCAGCTCACCGTTACCAAGAATCTTAACGCCATCTCTTGGATTCTTAACGATACCAGTCTCCAGTAAAGTCTCTACGGTAACTACGGTATCATTCTCAAATCTCTCAAGAGCGTCTACGTTAATGCCAACGATCTCTTTTGTATTGCGGTTCTTGAAACCTCTCTTTGGCAGACGTCTGTATAATGGCATCTGACCACCTTCAAAACCTGGTCTTGGTGCGCCAGAACGAGCTTTCTGACCTTTATGGCCCTTACCAGCTGTCTTGCCATTACCTGAACCATGGCCACGTCCTCTTCTGAAGCTGTCGCTATGCTTAGAGCCCTCAGCAGGCTTTAAATTAGATAATTCCATGTCTGCACCTCCTTGTCTTAATGATTAAACTTCTTCTACTTTAACTAAGTGTTTTACATGCCAGATCATGCCTCTTACAGCCTCGTTGTCTGGCAGCTCAACAGTTTTGTTTAATTTCTTTAAGCCAAGAGCCTCAACGGTTGCTTTCTGCTTCGGGATCGCACCGATTGGGGATTTGACTAAAGTTACTTTTAATTTCTCAGCCATTCTTTCGTCCTCCTTAGCCTAAAATCTCGTCTACAGATTTGCCACGAAGTTTTGCAACCTCTTCCGGAGTCTTCATCTGACATAAACCTTCCAGAGTAGCCAGAACAACGTTAGTCTTGTTGTTGGAACCTAAAGATTTAGTACGGATATTCTTGATACCTGCCAGCTCTACAACGGCACGTGCAGGACCACCAGCGATGATACCGGTACCTTCTGGAGCTTTCTTCAGCAGTACGCTTGCGCTGCCGTACTGACCCAGGAAGTCATGTGGAATACTCTTATTCTCGTCTACTGGAATCTCTACCAGATTCTTGATAGCAGCCTCTTTTCCTTTGCGGATTGCTTCCGGAACCTCACCTGCTTTACCAAGGCCTGCACCTACGTGACCATTTCCATCACCTACTACTACTAAAGCAGAGAATCTCATGGTACGTCCACCTTTTACAGTCTTAGACACACGCTTGATAGCAACTACTCTGTCATTTAATTCTAACTGACTTGCGTCAATGATTGTACGCTTCATGCTGTATTCTCCTCTCTATTAGAATTTCAGACCAGCTTCACGAGCTGCGTCTGCAAGTGCCTGAATCTTGCCCTGATAAATGAATCCACCTCTATCAAAAACAACAGTTTCAATGCCTTTTTCTAATGCTCTTTTTGCGATTAAAGTTCCAACGTATGCAGCAGCATCAACGGTGTTGGTGTGCTCCAGCTCTGCCTTTGCGGATTTCTCTGCTGTGGAAGCTGCAACTAAAGTATTGCCAACTGTATCGTCAATAATCTGAGCATACATATGATTATTACTTCTGAACACAGCCAGACGTGGTCTCTCTGCTGTACCGGCAAAACGATTACGTAATCTGTTGTGTTTCTTCACGCGCATTTCGCTTCTTGACTGTTTACTAACCATTTTTACACTCTCCTTAATTATTTCTTACCAGTCTTACCAACTTTACGTCTGATAACTTCATCAGCATA
>OGNY01001428.1_pt1 | contig 15502 bp, 2 predicted proteins | sample 1573551 | NCBI WGS metagenome assembly OGNY01 (sample SAMEA2581885, study PRJEB24529) | metagenome | biome: Human gut stool | place: China | collected 2011
CTTTGTTGCTGGATCTTGTACTGCTATTGATTTGACATCATTTATTATTGTTATTGGATAGTCTATACTTTTTGTAACTCCGCCTTCTGAATATTCAATTGTCAATTTTTTATTTACTTTTTGTGTATCATCATCATAGCTTGTTGGGCTCATATCTACTGCACCAGAGCCTTCTTTGATCATACTTGATGTCATTGTTACATTATTAGTAGTTCCACTTGCATAATGAACTGTAATTGTTCCATCTAAAGCAAGAGCTTCACCATGATTATATACATTTTTACTTGGTGCAACTATGTCAATACTTGTCACATTATCAATAACATCATATGTGTATGTAGTTGTCTTTAAATTACCAAATTCATCTGTATATGTTATAGTAGCAGTTTTTCCTGTTCCAGCTACTGTTGTATCTAAACCTGAAACCATTGAATCGTCAATATTTATTGATTCTGTATTTCCTGCTTTTCTTGTTACTTTAATTGTTCCACCAACACCTGTTGTTGCTTCATTTAACTTATAGCTTTGTTTTGGTGTGTTTTCAATTGTTATTGAATCTATTGGGTTTTGTAATGTTATGTCATAATTCGTTGTTTTACCTCTATATGTAACCAATAAATTTTTTACTAAATTATTATTTGTGTATTTAGAATATTTTGGTTCCATATCTACTTCAGAGCCATCGCTTTCAGTAACAACTGCTTGATTTAAATTAATAACCTCACTGTTACCAGATTTATAAACTATTTTAAGCTCTCCAGCACTTTCATCAAATGTATCTCCATGATTAAATATTGTTTTTGGATTTTTAGAAATTGATATACTTGCAGCTTCATCTTTTATATAAACATCAAATGAAGTATCAAAAATTTTACCATTACTTGTATATGAAACTTTTATTGTTTTAGTTGCAGTTTTACTTACAAAACTACTTGCTGATGGCGACATATTTATAGTACTTCCATCTTGCTCTGTTAAAGTAACTCCTGAGGCTTCCATTGAAATGTTTGACTGTGCACCACTAATATAATTTATGTTAATTTGTCCCCCAGTCGCTGAAAAAGCTTCTCCATATTTATATGTAACTTTTGATGGTTTATATAAAACCGATATATCTTTTATTACATCATTTATAGTAATTACTTGAGTGGCTGTTGCTGGTAATTTATCAAATACATTTGAACTACTATCTAATTTAATTGTCAATGTTTCATTATATTTATGATTTACATTAAATAACGATCCTGCTGGTTTTTGTACATATCCTGTTACCATTCCAGCAGTAATTGTTTTAGGTGAACTTGAACTGCCATCTGCATATACTTCAACATATTTTCCATTTGATATAACATCATCAAGTGATGTGTCATAATCAAATTCTGTTTTAGTAAATGCTGTTGTAATTCCTGTTATATAATTTACTAATTGTATATCAACAGTATTTGTTGAATTTATAGTTCCATATTTTACTGGCAATGATTGTTTTGCAAGTTTTGTTGGATTATATCCACTTGTATCTATTGCAAGAGAACTTGCGCCTACAGTAAACGAGCCACCTCCGCTTGTTGTAATTGTTGCAACAAGACCACTGTAATTTAATGCACCTGCAGAAGTTCCATATTTATTTTGTGCTGTTGGTTGAGTCGTTATTGAAACTCCTGATACTGTATCATTTACAACTATATTTAAATCTGCAGTTTTTCCTTCATATGTCAATGTAATTTTTTGATTTCCGGCAGTTAAGCCATTACCTCCAGCTATCACCCATCTATCTGATACTGGTATTGAACTTATACTTGCTGTTGTCGAACTTGCAGTAACTTTTGAATCATCAGCTGAAATTGGTGTAAGAGTTTTTCCACTTTTAGTTACTGGTGTAATTTCTCCTCCAGCTAAACTAATTGTATCACCATCATCATATGTAACATTTGTTGGTTGTTTTGTTATCGAAATGCTAGATACTGGATCAGTTACAGTTAATGTCATATCTGTTGTTAAAGACTTATATGTAAATGTTACTTTCTTATTATCTACATCCGCTTTTGTCTTATCAACTGTAATTTCTCCTGTTGCAATTTCACTTGCTATATTTAATGTATCTTCTAATGTATTTCCTGATGAATCCTTATATGTTGCTGTAAGTTGTCCTCCAGAAAAATCTATTGTATCACCATGTTCATAGTTCATTTTTGTTAAATTAGTTTTCTTCGAAATACTATCTAATACATAATAATCAAAATCTATTGTTTCACCATCATATGTTAATGTTGTCTTCTTTGTTGTATTATTTGCTGTTGTTGAATCAAGAGTCATTTTTCCAGATGTTATTGCATCTGATACTGTTACATCTTCTGAACTTCCATCATCATATGATACTGTTAATATTGCCCCTGTAAAATCTAATGTTTCTGTATTGTAATATTTATTTTTTGTTGGCTGAGATTTAAATGAAATATTATTTATTTTCTTTGCACCAGCTGAAAAGCCTTTAAATAATAAATAATCTTTACCATTCACATAATATGCTCCACCATCATATGCAAGCATAATATCATCTGGATCTCCAATTGAAAAAACATCTGTTGTAATATCTTCCATTGTTTTTCCATCTGCCAATTTAAATGTTAATGTTGCAATTACAGTTTCATCTGCCATTGTTTTTGTAGTAGCTCCATCTATTCTGAATGTACAACTGCTTGTATCTATTCCTGTAGCTGGAGATGTATCAAAATATATTCCATCTGAAGCCCAATCTTCCATGTCTGTTGGCTCTTGTAACTCCCAAATAGGTCTTTTATTTGTTCCTATATTAACTTCTACTATTGGAGATAAAATACTTTTATCATATTTTAATTTTATATTTCCCGCATTTAATCCAGTTACAGTTGTCCCATTTTTTATGATAATATCCATTGTAACTATTCTTGTTCCAGAATATGTTTCTATGGTATCAGTATCTGGATCAAAATCATAATAATAATATGTTGTATCATTATCCCAATGGTCATAATCTTTAGATGTATCTATTGGATGAATGTCAATTTCAAAATAGGGTTTATTTTCTTTTATTGGAGAAGCTGCATGAACTTCACTTAACAAAATCCCATATGGTGAAAATGATTCTATTAAAATTATTAAAGATATTATTAATGCTATTATTTGCTTCCTCGTAAAGAACCTTTTTAAATTTGTATATTTCATTCTATTTTTCTCCTTCCATACTATTCTATAATCCTATTAACTTCATAATTTGCTTTGAGTGCTGAAAGATCTAATAATTGAATCCTACCGTCATTATTAAAATCCATCTTTTTATCATAATTCGCTGAAGTTGTATCTGTTTGGTATGCACTATATAACATAGATAAATCTAAAAGTTGTATAACACCATCTTTATTAACATCACCTGCATATAGCTCTTTTTCTCCTATATCCAATACATCTCCAGTATTTATTGTTCTTGAAATAAAAATATGATCTAAGTAACCTTCTCGATCTAACAAAATATCATAAGTCCCCGGAGTAACATATATTTCAAATGTTCCATCATCATTTGTATCACTATCTAAAGATGTTATTGTTTCTAATTGTTGATGTATTGAATCCCTTTTTCCAGATTTAACAGTAGACCAATCTATTACATTTTTTACCTCATCTGATTTGTATAACCTTACTGTTGCTTTATATATTTTTTTACTTTCCATCGGTTTTAAAAATATACTCCCCCTAATAACTCCATATGGCCTTTTTACCACCAGAGTATATTCTTTTTCTGTTTTACCATCTTCTGCTGTAACAGTTATTGTTAAATTTGTATCACCTTTTCCAAGTTCATTTAATTTAACAGTAGTTGATACATTATTTTGAATATCAAGCTCTTCATATTCAACTGTTACTCCATCAGATTCATAAACCAAATTTCCATTTTCATCTCTTTTAGGTTTCTTAAGTTTCATTGAAGATTTTGTATCACTAAGTATTGATTTTAAGTTTAATTCATCAATATTTTCCAATAACTCCAATTCATAATTTAAAGTATCTTTATCAAATTTTGGGTTTAACTCATACTCCTTATATGTAGAATTATCTGGATTTTCTTCATCTGCTGTTCCTGAACTTACAATCAAGTTATCTAAGTTTGCGTTTTTTGATGCTGTTGCATCCACAAATCTAAATGCCGATTTATTTTCAATTGAATCTTTAACATTCAAATTTATTTTTATACCAGTTGTTGGTACCAATTCATCTTCTTTAAGTGAAAATCCTGAAATATCGAAATCATCTGATATCATACTAAAGCTTACCTTTGCTAAAAGAACACCCCCAGTTGTTGTTATTATTTTCTTGCCTGCTCCATCATCCTTAATATGCTCTGAATCGGTTACCGGAGGATTAAATGTAATTGCCCAATCAACTAGACCTTAGAGCTCATGTATTGTTCTTTTACAAAGGTGAACTGATGAAAATTCATTTTCAAACTTAAAGTATTGAGTTACATCATCAGTAATTTCATTTGTTTGTATGTTTGAAAATTTTAATTTTGTATTATCAAAACTAAATCGTACCTCAAATCCGTTTAAAATCTATTTCATGTCCCCATAATTCCATAATAACTTGTTTATTTTTACCTTCAACCTCAGTTATATTTGTTGCTTTAAGCTCTAAATATTGATCATCTGTTGGTTCAATTGTTGAGGCTTCAACCACAATTGCCATATTTATAAACATCACAAGAATAAGTATTACAGCTGTTAGTTTTTTTAATAAATTTTCCATATGTAGTTGAAACCTCCTTTCTTATATTTTTAATTTATATAGATTATAGAGTATTTAATATAAGAGTCAATTTTACATTTTTCACCATATTTTTTATTTTTTCTTAGGGAAATCTGTCTTAAAAGGTATAAATAAAATATATTTCATTTGTGTTAAATTGTTATTATAATTTGGTTACAAAATCCACAATTTTACAAACAAAAACTTTTATCAATTTTCCCTAAGAGTTTCGCCAATTTAAGAGCAAAAAAAATAGAAGAAGACTTTTTAGCTCTTCTTCTATTTTTATTAACTTATAATCTTAAAATTATTTTATCTTTTGTATTTCTCATATTCATCATTTGTTTATCTCAAGATATTTTCTTTTGAAAACTTGATTTTTATTTTAGCAATTATTTTATCAAAACCTTTATTTCCTTAGGATATCTCCTACATTATATTGGCGTTTAATATTTTTTCGTAATGCTATTACACATCCACTTAATAATGCTAATACTATAGTAATTAATGCAATGTATTTCAAATCTTCTGATCCTGTTTTTACTGTTAACATTACTGGTGCATCATCTATATCATCTTCACCTGGAACATTGTTGTCTGGTGTTGAATCTATATCTGGTGTTCCATAATCATTATAATCTTTACTAATTTCTGCTGTATTTATTTTTACACCCATATTAGTTTTTGAGTTAATCCATTTAAGAATTACTATTACTTCTGCTGATTCTCCTGGTTGTAATAATTTATCCTTTAATTCATCTGTTACTATAGTTCTATCATCAAGCATTGTCCAATTTGTATTATCTGATAATTCAAATTCTAAGCCTTCTGGTATTCTATCCTTAATTTCTTTTGCATATCCAGCTACTTCTCCTTCATTAGTAATTCTAATATGATATCTGAATTTAACTACTACTGAATCTATTTTGCTCTTTCTTAAATCAACTTTTACTACTTCTTCAGGATCATCCTCTGCGTGATGTCCTGTTTCAATTTCTTTTGTTTGTCCGTTTTCTGTTACAATAGCTTCTGTTACCCACTTACGTAGGGCTAAATCAAAGTACAATACTCTAACTTTTTCAATATCTTCATCATCTTCACCCTTCCATTCATTTGGTGTTGAATCACGATCTTCTCTATGAATTCCTTTTTTATCAGTTTGTTCACTTATCTGAGCATAATTTATTAAAATTCTGTCTGATGTTGTAGGCTCTGTTACTTTAAATGCTATTTTTACATCTTTGTATTCTGGTGTAGTCATTGTTTCTTTATCAAAAGCCTTCATTAAGTTTTGTCTATCTTTTGTTTCATTTTCCTTTGATAAATAATTTGTAACTACATATTTTGCTTTTGATACATCTGTAACTTCATTATCATTTTCATCTACTAATTTCCACTCATACTCTTGATTAATTTCATTGTCTGGTAAATATTCCAAACCTTCAGGTATATCATCTTTTATTCCTGTTGCATATCCATCTTTACTACCTTCGTTGTAAACTCTTATTGTGTATGTAACTATATCATTTGTATGTACTAATACTGGATCTTTTGGATGAGTATATGTTGCTGTTGTTCCTGTTTCATTAATTAATGCTGTAGCATCAACTTGTGGAATTCTACTTGTTACTTCTTCTTTATTTACTCCTGTAATAAACTTACGTAATGCTAAATCCATGTATGTTACTTTAATGTATTCTACATCTTCATCATCTTCACCTTTCCATTCATTTGGTGTTGAATCTCTATCTGTTACTGGTTTGCCACTTTCATCTGTATCATCTGCAATTTGAGCTTGGTTTTCTATTATCTTTGGATAATCTTGTTTGCATATTACTTTAAATGCTATTTTTACATATTTAGAATCTAATGTATCCATTGTATCTGGATCAAATGCTTTTATTAAGTTTGCTTCATCTGTTTTTTCATTTGCTTTTGATAAGTAATCTGATATTACATATTTTGCTTTTGATGTATCTGTTACTTCTTGGTTGTTTTCATCTACCATTTTCCACTTATATGTATCATTTATACTTCCATCACCATCTACATATGGTACGAATTCTAATCCTTCTGGTATATCATCTTTAATTAATGATGCATATCCAGAAACTGTTCCTTCATTGTATACTTGTAATGTATATGTTACTATATCTCCAACAGAAACTTCTACAGGCTCTTTTGTATGAGTGTATGTTGCTGTTGTATTAGAGCCATCCTTCAATGAATCAACATTTACTCTTGGTGCTCTTTCATATGTAACATCTTGCTCTTGTTTTGTTTCTTCTTTTGAATGCTCTTTTAATAGCTCTTCATCATTTACGGCTGTTATGTATTTTCTTAGTGCTAGATCAAATTCTTCAACAATTACTTTTTCAAAGTCATCATCATCTTCTTGTCCTGGTACATAATTATTTCTGTTATCACTTAATTTGTCTTTATTGTAATCAGACATTTCCTTAGATGTTTCTGGAACTTTTACATTATTTGTTACAGAATCTCTATCTATTGTTTCACTAGTTCTATTATTTGCGATGCTCTTGCTTATTTCTGCTATGTTTGTTAATACTGTTTTTGCAGGAACATCTTTTGAAATTCTACATTTAATTTCAATTTCTTTATAATCTAATTCTCCAGTTACTTTATCTTTTGCTTTTATTAAATTCTTCTCAGCATTTTCCTCTTTTGATAATTTTGTTGTTTTTACAACTCTTTTATTTTCTGAATCTAATTTCCATCCTCTTTCATTATTGAATTCATCTTCAACAAATTCTAATCCTTCTGGTAAATAATCTGTAATTTCTTGCGCATAGCCATCTATTTCACCTTCATTGTATACTCTTAATGTAAATACAACATCTTGAGAAACATATGCTCTTACACAATTTTTAACATGATTATATGTAGCTGTTGTCGTTTTATTTGCCAATAAATCGCCTGTTTTAACATCTGGTACTCTATCTTTTGTTTCATCTTGTGTTATTTTTGAATCTTCACTATCAGAATATGAAACTGTTGTTATAGATTTTCTTAGTGCTAAATCGAAGTATTCGTTTTTAGCAATTACATCAATTTCATTATCTGCACCATCTACTGTAACTAGTCCATAATTATCGCCTTCTGTTAGCTCTACAGATTCTACTATATATTTTTCATCATCATATTGTCCACTTCTTGCTGTTGTTACTTTAATTTTTATTGGATTATCTAACAACATATATCCTTCGGGAGCTTTAGTTTCTTTTAATATAATTGTGTATGTTTCTGGTCTGTCAATTCTTATATTAGGAATTATAAGCTCACTATTTACAGTAACTTTTCCTGGTATAATTACATCTTTTGAATTTACATCTTCTGTAGATTTATACAATTCATATGCTTTTCCATCCTTTTCAACTGATACATCAAATTCTGCACCTTTTAGTGGTTTGTTTGTATAACTATCTAATTTATCAATTATTAAATTATATGAACCTTTTATTCTTTCATTTGTTACTTCAACTTTTGCTATTTGTGACTTAGATGTACTTGCATTTACTAAATCTACATATTTGTTTCCTTTTGTTACAGATGGTGTTTCTATTATGTATTCATTGTTTTTTACAACAATTTTTACATTAACTACTATATCGCTTTCATGTGCCTTATATAAATGATCAAATATTCCATCTGTACTTTCTTCATGTAATACAAATTTATAAGTTCCTGCTTTTTCTATTAATATTTTTGGTAATAAAATTACACCATCTTCATTATTTACCTTTTTAGTTTCTATTGTATCATGTACTAGGTTTTCAAGTGTTTCTGCATCCTTTAAATTAACCTTTTTGCCTTTTTCATCAAATACTGTTAATTTAAATTTAACACCATTCATTCTTTCATTTGTATCTTTATCCTTCTTTATTAATTCAAAATTGTAGAATTCAGGATCTTTTATAAATACATTTAGTGTTGGTACTTTGCCATCTTTTCCTGTTGATACATTAATATATGCATCTGCAACAGTATCTTCAAAATCCAACTTATCTAATAAATTAGAATCTTTTCTTTGTTTATATAAGTAATATTGGTCATTTACCACATTTCCTTCTTCATCTACTATTGTTATTGTTCCATCTTCATTTACCTTTAAAATAACTTCAATATATACATTACCTTCTAATATGTTTACGAATTGTTTTCCTGCAGTTCTTGTTTCTGTTATTAAGTATCTATATGTACCTTCTGGCACTTTATATTCTGTAAATGAAATATTACCATTTTTGTCGGTTACTAATCCTGAATGTCTTCCACTAAATTCACTTACTACAGTAAATTTAGTATTAGATAAGTTTATATTTTCTTCTCCAAAAATCTTTTTATTAATTACTAATTTATAATTTCTTTCTGGATTTTGAACACCAATATTTAATGTATATAGTCCATTATTATTTTTCAAACCAATAGATATTGAATTATATAAATCTTTGTATTTTGATTTTTCTAATAATTTTGCACTACTAATATCTTGTATATCACCTTCATATATTTCGAAATACTCTTTAACTACATTGAAATCTTGGTCTTTTATTTTTACTACACCATCACCAGTTAGCTCAGTATATACTTTTATAAATTTACCCTTTAATAGATTTATATATCCTTCTGGCGCATCGTTTTCTGTAATATAGTATGTATGCTCTCCATCTGTTAAATACTCTTCTGAAACCTCTACAGATGGGTTTAGCTCTTGATGATCAATAATCATTTGGTCATCTCTTATTACAGTAAATTTTGAACCATTTAGAGCTTGCTTTTTAGAATCGCTCTTTTCAATAGATAAATTATATTTTACTGGGTTAATTACACGTAAATCAACCTCATCATTTGAATTTTTAACAGATTGTTCACCTATTGTTATATATTTATGTATTTTTTCTTGTAAAACTGCATCTGCAACAGAACCATCTATTTTTTCAATATAATATTTATATTTATCATTAGGTCCAAATTTTGTTCCCTCTGAATCTGCAACTACTGTTGTATCTCCATTTTCAGCTACATCTACATAAGCTATAATTTTACAATTTTCAAGAATATTTATATATTGATTTCCTGCTGAATTATTTTCTGTTACTTCATATTTATAAACTCCTGGTAGTACTACTTTATTTTTAATTTCTATTGAACCATCATTTTTTGTATTATCTGTTACTTCTTTTGTTGAAAAATCAGCATCCTTTGTTTTTTCTTTTACCAATGTTCTCTTAATTGTAAAGTTTGCTCCATTTATAGGTGTTCCTTCAATATTTTCTTTATATAAATTAAAGTCTATTGTTGTAGGGTTATAAATTTTAACTATTAATCTTTGTATTGGCTCTGTTGTATTTACACTTACACTAATATATTTAGATAATTCTATTTTAGTGTTTGAATCAACTTCTGTTCCATTTGAATTAAATATTTTATATGGAGATCTTATTACTATTGATCCGTCTGCTTTAACTTTTATATATACTTCAACATATTTATCTTGTAATATATTTACATATTTTGAAGATGCAGGTTCTAGCTCTTTAATAGTGTATGTATAATCTCCTGGTTTAACTTCTTCTTCTTTAAAATCAAATGTACCTTTATCATTTGTCAATACATTTTCATGTTTACTATTTTCGTCTCTGCTAATTGTGAACTTAGTATTTGGTATTCCTTCCCCATTTTTTCCAACTTGTTGTTTTTGTACTTCCACAAAAATACTTACTGGATTTATTACTGTTACTGATAATTTGTATATTCCATCTTTATCATAATCTTGTGATAGCACATTTATTTTATTATATAAGTCTTTATACTCATTTCTATCTAATAATTTTGCTCCTTTTGTATTATGGATATTACCTTCATATATCTCAAAATATCCATTAGAAGTATTTCCATCTTGATCTTTTATCTTTAGTACACCGGTATCTGTTAGCTCTGTATACACTCTAATAAATTTACCTTCTAAAATATTTACATATGCGCTATTTTCAATTGTACTATCCTCTGTAATATCATATGTATGGTATCCTTCAGACATATATCTTTCTGTAATTTCAGTATCACTTGTTACTTCTCCATCATTCAATAAAACAATATTACCATCTCTTATTACTGAGAATTTTGTTCCTTTTAGCTCTTCAAAATCTACATTTCTTTTAGTAATATCCACAGTATATCCTACTGTATTTTCAACAATCATATTTATACTATCTTTAATTGAATTATTTGAGTTTACATTTAATGATATATAATTATGTACTCTGTATCTTGTATTGTAGTCAGCTTCTGAACCATCCTGTTTTTGAACAAAATATTTGTATTGTGTATTTTGATCAAAAATTGTTCCATTTTTATCTGCAACTAATGTTATTGTTCCATCAGGAGATATCTTTGCAAAAAATACAATTTTGTTTCCTTCTAATAAATTATCATATTGTTTTCCTGCTGTTGTTTTTTCTGTAACTTCGTATTTATATACTCCAGGTTCAATCCACACATTTCCATCTACAGTTATATTACCATCATCATTTGTAAATTGTGGTGGTAAACTTTGTAGTTCACTTGTAATATTAAACTCTACATCTTTCAAAGGTGTTCCAGCTGTAGTTGTTTTATTTATATTAAGTTCAATTGTTACTGGATTTTTTACTTCAATTAACAATTTATTTATAACATTTTTGTCATCTACCATTACAGATGTATACTTTTGCAATTTTTTCAATGTTGCATCATCTGTTATTTGTTTATCATTTTCATAGTTTTCATCATTATTATCATTATAGTATCTTGTGTTGTCAATAGACATTTTTCCATTTGCAGATACTGTAACATCTATTTTCATATATTTTTCATTTAAAATATTTACATAGTTTGCATTTGCCACATTATTTTCAGTTACAATATATGAATATTTTCCTGCTGGAATTTTCTTTTCAGAAAATCCTATTTTTCCACTTTGGTCTGTAAATTCACGGTAAGTTCCACTAAAACTACTTATTATAGTAAATTCTGTATTTGATATTGGTGCACCATTTTTACCAGTTTGTTTTTTAAGTAGCTCTACATCAACAGTAGTAGGATTTTCAAATGTAAAGTAAACTGTTTGTATTCCTTCAGAATCTGGATCTGAAATTCCATATTCTAAGAAATCTAGATTTTTTAATGGTACTTGTGTATGACCACCATTTGAAGAATTTCCCTCTACAAATGACATTAGCTCTTTTAATGTTCCATCTTCATTTACTTTTAAAACCATAGTTAATGCCTTATTAAACACATTTTCATAAGCACTATTTTCTACTGTATTTTTTTCTGTAATTTGGTAACTAACAATCATTCCTGGCTCTAGGTCTTCTTCTATAAATGTCATTTGATTGTTACCATTTAAGTAATGTTTTCCAGAATTACTACTTGTAACTTCAAATTCAGTTCCTGATAACAAGTTACCTTCTGTATCCAATTTCTTTAAATTAAATTTATATTCTATTGGATTTTCAACATATACATGAATAATTGGATATCCATTATCTGTTGTGCCTTTAACAAATTTAACATATTTTAATACACTTTCTGCATTCTGTATAACTTTTGGTGTACCACTTGATGTATCAACAAGTACAGTTCCTGCTACCTCAACTTCTTGTTTTTCGTTCATTTTTACCATTACATGTAGTATTTTATCTTTTAATATATTTGTATGTCCTGGCTTTGTTTTTGTTTCAGTTATGATAAAATCAGTTACTTCATTAAGCCCTACTTCAACACCTAAAGGGTCTGATTTTGATGCTCCTGATGTTATTGTTACATTATTTGAACCTGCTGACATTGAAAGCTCTGCTCCACTTAATTCTTTTAAATCATCTTCACTTTCTGCTTTAGAGTTATATTCTGTTTTATTTAAATCTACATAGAATTTTAATGGATCTTTTACTCTAACCACTAGAGCATATTTTCCAAATGTATAATTTTCAGGTTGTACTTTTATTTCAGTTGTAACACAATTCAAATATTCTGCTGTTACATCTTCTCCATTTTCATTACATACATAATAATTCAATGTCTTTACAGAACCTTTTATTAATTCTTCATGTGTCACTAACTTAAGTTCTCCATCTCTATAAATAGTTTGCACAATAATATAATTGTTACCTAAAACATTTATGTATGGTGATTCTGCATTTGTTTCTTTAATTCTCCATACTTGAGCTGTTTCATTTTTTGGATCAATACCAAGATTGTTTTTTATTTCAATATTATCTGACATTATAGCTGATTTTTTATTTAATTCAACCGTTTTAATTACATTATTGCTTAATGCAATATCTCTTAATATACCTTTTACTTTTTCATTTTCTCCATTTACACCAGCATAATATAATTCATTTAAACTTGCTCCATCAATTTGTTCAGCAACAATTGTTGCTTTGTCAATATTTAGCTCTCCATTTTTACTTTGTTTATTAATAACTAAGTTATATGCATATGGATTTACAATATTTAAATCAATAATTGATTTCGTATCTTTATGTGTTATTGCAAGTTTTAAAATTTTCTTAGCATTAATTTCTTCTTTTGTATATAATTTTTTAGCATTTTCTTTTTCTACTAATTCATAATGTGTATATCCACCCAATCCATCACTTTCAGTATTTTTTATTCTACCATTTTCATCTGTTTGAATATATACATATAATTCATATCCTTGTAAAGCATTTATATATCCTGCTTTTGCTGATTCCTCTGTAATTTTATATTTATATGTTTTATTTGGTTCAGAACATTCATAATCAACTAATAATCCTTCATCCAAACTTCCTCTTTGAATTATAGTAGAATTACCATTTTCGTCAATTTTTTCTACCACGAAAATAGCTCCTCTTGTCGAATTAGAATTATTGATAATATTACCAAGTTCGTCATATTTGAACATTCTAAATACATGAGTTTCAATTTTATTTGGGACTCTAAGTACTACTGTAGAATTTTGTACATATATGCTAAGTCCTTTTTCCAATAATTCATCTTTAGTTAAACCTTCACTTGATGATTTCGAAACTTCTATATTTACCTTATCATTAGTAATCTGCTCTGGTGATGTTATACCAGTAGTATCTATTTCAACAATTATTTGTGTGTCCTTTAATTTAGTAACTCCTTCTGGTACATTTCCTTCTGTTAATACATATCTTTGTATACCACTATTCAATGAAATTCCATCAATATATATATAACCATTTTTATCTGTAACAGGATTTTTACCAGTAGTTTTATCTTTTATAAGAGTACCATTTGGAGCCATAATGCTAAATTCAACGCCTTCAAGACCAATTATATTATCATCTTGATCCCCCTCAGCTGTTTTCATTACAGCTAACTTCAATGTATTTTCTTCGTTTGCAATATACAAATTAACCACATTTCTATTAGTATCCACATCTATACCAATTTTATCCTCAAGGTATTTTTTCTGAGCAAAAGAAGTATATCCTCTTACCTGATAATAAGTCCCTGGCTTATTTATAGTTCCATCTGAATTTATAGTAACAAATAAATGTATTGTTAAACCTTTGAAAATATTTGTATATCCTTCTATTGATGCATTTTCAACTATTTCATAATGATATTTCGTTCCAATACTTGCTTGATCATTACTAAATATCTCAAAACTTGATAAATCTTTTTTGTCATAAATTACTTTTTCCTCTGGTTCAATTTGTTTTACAGTAAAGTTAGCTCCACTAATTGCTTGCAAACTTGTCCATTTTGTATTTCCTTCTTCATCTTTCGGAATATCACCTTTAAATTGCTTTTTATTTAAAGTGACTGTGTAAACAAGTGTATTAGCCCAATTTATTTTTACTTCATTACCATTTTGGGTTACTGAAAGGGTATTTTGTTGATTTTCTTTATTATATGCTGACCATTGATCAGAATCTTTAGCTATTATACCTATTATTTCAGACGCTATAGTTCCATCATTTTTTGCATGTACTCTTACTAAAGCTTTTTTGTATGAAGAAAAATAATTGTTAGGTACTGTGCCTTCTTCTAATTCATAGTAGTATGAACCACCTAATTTAATTTTTTCCACATTATCTATTGTTATATCTGTATTATCTGATGAAGTTGTTATTTCTGGTAATGTTTCCACACATGTTCCCGATGAAAACTTATTAACTATATCTGATAATTGCATTCCTGTATCATTATTTTCTTCAACATACAATCTTTTAATATTAAACTTAGCCCCATCAACACCTTTCTCTGATGAAAGTTCATGTTTATTTAGCTTAAATTTATATGATGTTTCTGCTCTTTCGTTTGGTATTATTAAAGTCCATGAATTATTGCCATTATCTTTAAAAACTTGATTTTTATTTTGATTATAATATTTTTCTGCTAAAGCTTTTGCTAACATTACATCTATAACAGTTCCGCCTTTTGAATGTATTGGTCTATAATATAATTCTGTAGAAACAGTTCCCTTTTCACTTATTTTTACTATTAATGCAAGATATACTTTTTCTAAAGTATTTTTATATCCAGGTGCTGGCTCTGTTTCATATATTTCGTAAGTATAAGTTTTATTTATTAATTGATTTTTCCTTTCAACCAAATATTCTCCAAGATCACCTAATGGTTGATTATTAAGTATCTCCACACCATTTTCTTTTATCGTAAACTTAGCATCTTTTATTGATTCATT
>OGNY01001433.1_pt1 | contig 15435 bp, 17 predicted proteins | sample 1573551 | NCBI WGS metagenome assembly OGNY01 (sample SAMEA2581885, study PRJEB24529) | metagenome | biome: Human gut stool | place: China | collected 2011
TGACAGCTATGAACAAATATGAATTAGCATTAGTTGTCAATGCAAAGATCGAGGACGATGCAAGAGTAGCTACTGTCGAGAAGGCAAAAGAATATGTCACAAAATTCGGCGGTAACATTACAAATGTTGAGGAGTGGGGCAAGAAGAAACTTGCTTACGAAATTCAGCATATGAAAGAAGGATTCTACTACTTCATCCAGTTTGATGCAGAAGCAGATGTTCCTGCACAGCTTGAGCAGGCAGTCCGCATCATGGACAATGTTCTCAGATACTTATGCGTTAGACAGGAAGCATAAGAAAGGAAGGTGTTTCCTTCATGAACAAGGTTATTTTAATGGGACGTCTGACAAGAGATCCTGAGATAAGATATTCAGCAGGAGAAAATCAGACAGCCGTTGCAAGATATACACTTGCAGTAGATCGTAGATTTAGACGCCAGGGAGATGAGCAGACAGCAGACTTTATCAACTGCGTAGTATTTGGCAGAGGTGCAGAGTTTGCAGAGAGGTATCTCCATCAGGGCACAAAGATTGTAGCAACAGGTCGTATCCAGACAGGAAGCTACACAAACAAAGATGGCAATCGTGTTTATACAACAGATGTAGTTGTAGAGGAACAGGAATTTGCTGAGAGTAAGGCAGCAGCATCAGAGAATGCAGGCGGTGGATACCAGCAGGCTGGGGCAGCAGCTCCAACAAGACCGGAACCTACTCAGGCAGCAGGTGACGGATTTATGAACATTCCGGATGCCATCGAAGAGGAATTACCATTTAAGTGTTAATGTTTATCAAAACATTACGGAAAAATTAAGGAGGATTTCGACATGGCTTACAATAAGAGCGATAGAGATGGCGCAAGAAGAAGACCTATGCGTAGAAGAAAAAAGGTTTGTGCTTTTTGTGCAGATAAAGAGCATGATGTAATTGATTATAAAGATGTAAACAAGTTAAAGAGATATGTCTCTGAAAGAGGAAAAATTCTTCCTAGAAGAATTACAGGAAACTGTGCTAAGCATCAGAGAGCTTTAACAGTTGCAGTTAAGCGTGCAAGACACGTTGCAATTATGCCTTATACAACAGACTAATTTTTGTGTGATTTACACAATTAAAAAAAGAACCATTGTATCTTTTGATATGATGGTTCTTTTTGATTTAATGATAAAGTTATATTATAACTCTATTAAAATGCTTTGATAATAAAAATATTATTGAAAAAGATTGATTATTAATGATATAATTAAAGCGTTGCTTAAAGATATTAACAGAATTTTGAGGGAGGGAGAAGCCCTGTTTACGATTGCGATACATCCACCGTTGTTTTGTGTAGCGTTTTTGGTTGTTTTTATCATAACATTTTTAGTCAGGATTATAAAAAGAGAACACAGGATTAGACTGTGTTATATAGGGATTATTGAGTTATATATCAGAATAATTCCGTCTGAAATGAGAACCGGTAAAAACAGCATCTTGGATTTTTGCCAGTTAATACCCTTTAAGGATATTATTGATATTGTTAAGAATAGTGGAATTATAAATATACAGTTGATAGGAAACATTATACTGTTAATGCCAATGCCTGTTCTTATAGGGTATTTAAGTAAAAAAGTTAATTATAAAGTATTATTTTTTAAATCAATATTATTTTCATTTGGGATTGAGATAATACAGCTTATCATTGACATACTGCTGTCTTATCCGAGCAGAATATTTGATGTGGACGATATTATACTTAATGGAATTGGAATTTTAATAGGTATGATTATTTTTAAAATATTAAAAGAACAGCAAAAAATTTATGATTTCATAGGGGAGAAAATTGTTTGGAATACACAAAAACAATGATAAAATACACGAAAAATTAAATGCGTAATAAAATATTATGGCATTGTTCACAAACTACATATAATAAATTGATAGTGTTATGAGCAAGTCGTAGAGCGTATCAGAAATATAAACTTGATTATAACCAGCCCGGCGGTTTGTCTGCCGGGCTGGCTTTTTAAGTAATAGGAAATTGCTTGGATCATAGAGCGATTCTTGCAGAGGTAAAACACTGTTTTTGCCTTTTTATACATTATCTTGGAATTCCTATAGCACCTCCTTGAAGATTGCTTTTTACTTTTGGATGTGCGAAATAATAGCTGGATGCAACCAATTTTGAATATTCCTTGTGTTCATCAGTTTTTTGTTTGCGTAAATCATAATCGGTAAAAGGTTCATCAAAAGTGCTGAGGTCATAATCGGAAAAATAGTCATCAAGTATAGTTTCACGGCGGAGCATTTCAACTTGTTCAGTAAGGTCTTTGGCTTCATTTATATGGCTAAAATCAACATCATCAAGAAGTTTGCATATCTGAGTCATAACGCCGATTTCACGTTCAAGATTATTTCTGTGCGTATTGCATATTTCAGCAAGCTTTTCAGGTTCAGCAAATAAAGCTTTTATTTCATCAATGGAAAAACGGAGCTTGCGCAGTCCGATAATTGTTTTCAACTGGGTTATTGCTGCTTCGTCATAATCTCTGAAAATTCTGCCTGATTTATTTTGTGTAAGTGGCATTATAAATCCACAATCTTCATAGTAGCGTATGGTTTTCTGACTGACATTAAGTAAATTTGATAATTCTTTGATTTTCATAATAATCCCTCATTTCTGACTGATATTAAACTGTTGTTTTTGGTATCTGTAATAAAATTACCATATAACCTTAGGGAATAAGCAAGCTTTTTTTGAAAAAAATTGAAAAAGTTCGTATCAGACAAAAGTTTGAACTGTTGCAATCTCTTTAGAAAGTAAAAAAATGAGATTAAATACACAAAAATAATGATAAAATACACAAAAGACAATATCTGTAATAAAATGTTATGCTAATGTTCACAAACTATTAACAAAAACAACATTGCATATTCATAATAGTTAGGTAATATATAACCATCAAATGAAACGGAATCATTTGATAAGTGCTTAAATTTTTTTCATACCTTCTCCTTTAAGAATCGCTTCTCCAGGCGATTCTTTTTTTTATGTTCCAGGAAACGAGAAGTTTCCTGGAACATAAAAAATACTTCGTGAGAGTGTCAGTAATAAAAAATTGCACATAGCTTTGTAGTCAGTGATACAAAGCTATGTGCAAATGAACAGCGATAAAATGTTTACTCCTCGTTTTGTTCTTTTAAACTGTGAAAAATCTTATCAACGCCCAGTGACATATTTTGATAAGTTTCGTATAGTTTGTTGTAGTAGTCCCGCCCCTTATCTTCGAGATGGAAATAAATCCTAGTGCGTTTTTTTCCAACCTTTACATTTTTTTCAGTAACAAGACCGCTATCAATCATCTTGCAGGTTGCAGCATATGTTGTGTTATATGAGAGAGAGATAAGACCATCAGAATTTTCTTTGATAATCTTGCAAATCTCATATCCGTAGCTGTCTTTTTCATTTAATATAGATAGTATTAATAATTCTGCAATGCCGGTTGTAAGTGTATTCTTTGCAGCCATAAAATCCCTGCCATTCCTTAAATAATATTTTTTAATATGATACAATGAACGCTTATGCGTTCATATAAGAGTTTCTTTGAAACTCTGCTGTGTGCAAAATTTATGCACATACATTATGATACAATAATGTAATATAAAAACAAGCATAATGTCAATAGTTTTTATGAGATTGTACCATTTTTAGAACAGGTTATCGTAACATTTTTATTTATGTTAGTTTTGCAAGTATTATTGTATGTATGAACGACAACAGCATTTACAGTGGCAGAGTTATCTTTTTTTGATGATGATATGGATTTTATAGTCCAGTTTGTGGTATAGGTTTTTGAGCTATGTGAACATGATACACATTTTGCACTTGAACCATTGTAGGTAAATGTACCTGTAATTGATACTGACCACATACTTTTACCGCTAGCTGATTTATATGTGCTGGTTTTTGTCTTTGTAATCTGTTTTGTGCTTCTTGTAAATAAGCTGATTTCAGAAAGTGGTAATTTTGTTTGCTCGCTTTGAATTTTTGTTTCAAGATAGTCACCATTTTCTAAATATATGAGAATTAAAATCTGTGCTGTTTGTCATTTGTGCAGAAACATTTACCGGTGCAGTTAATATAATGGCTAAAGTGGTTATAATAGTAATAATATTTTTCATGATTTTGACTCCTTGTAATTTATTTGTTGTTAAGTTGTTCAATTAAATTTTTTTCATATTCAAAAATTTGATCGGCTCTGTGATAGTACCAAATTGACGCTGAGGTGACAATTAAAAATGCAATTAGCGAAAATGTCAAAATTCTGATTATCCATTTTTTAACATTTATTTTTTTAAAATATGGTACAATATTATCTGGATTTTCAGACATATAGCTGTTGATTGTTTCCTGTGGAGAACCAAAAATATTGTATAAATCTTCTATAGCAGCATCCGGATTATCAATACAGTAATCATTAACTGAAGTTGAAATGTAATTTATGTATTTCTTTTCATTTTGACGAATTACAGGAAAAAAGCATTTTATCTGCGATATATATTCTTTGCATAGTTTAGTCTTTTTTTCGGAATTCATATTAACCCTCCTTATTATATTGTGTTATTCTATGGTTTCTTCGTAATCGTAAATGGCTGTATCTTTTAAAGTCTTGTAGTCATTATGCAGTTTTATTACTTCGAGAGTTGAAGCAATCATAATAACGGCTATAAGGATGATTGAGATATATCTAAAAGTTCTTGCCCGTTTGACTTTTTTAAAATATGGCTTTAAGGAGTCGGTGGTTGTCATTATATAGTTATTGATGGTTTCCTGGGGAGAACCAAATTGTTCATATATATCCTGTATATTTGCATCAGAGTGTTCTGTGCAGTAATCATCTACTGAGTTTGATATTATTTTTAAAAATTTTCGTTCATTTTTAGCTTTTACAGGAAAAAATGCCTTGACTTGTGACATATATTTCCGGCGTAGTTTATTTTTGAAGATCATGGTAAACTCCTTTTTTTCGTATATGTAGTTTATAATAATACTTAAATATGTATTTATTGTAAAAGAAAATATTTAAAAGTCAATATTTTGAATATAAAAATATTGTTGACAAAAATATTAAAAAGATGTAATATCTAAATACATGGTCATGTATAGTTATTTAATTTAAGAGAGAAAGGATAAGTGAAATTTATGAAAAAAGCAGTAAAAGTAATTATGTCATTAGTAGTAGCATTAAGTATTATGTTGGTTCCGCAGTATGGGTGTGCAAAGACTAAATCAACGATTATACATCTTTCTGAAAAGAATGTATTTTGTAATAGTGAAATAACTAGAACGAGTGCTTCTGGAACTACAGGTAATGATGGATGGATAAAAGTTAAAGTTACATCAACTTATATATGTGCTGTTAATGGTAAACAGAAAAAACCTGTAACAAGTAGTAAATTGAGTTATAGTTCAATTGCGCAAGTTGGGTTTAAAGCCGTTAATAATGGAATAAGCCTTAGTGTTTCATCATCACATTATGCAAGTTATGCGGGTTCGACTGGCACAGGGCATACAGCAGTTGCATATTAAAGAGGAGTAATTAATATATGAAAAAGAAATTAGCAGCAGTTTTTTTAATATCTGCACTTATTTTAACTTCATGTAATTCAAGTGGGGCTGGCAGCAAGACAGCCCCTTTGAAGTCTGATAAAAAGACATCAGACAATGAGGTTGTGTGGACTCTTGAGGATGGGGCAAAAGTACCTGAAGATAATGTAAAAAAGCTAAATGAAGCATTGTATAAGAAAGGTTATGATGTTTCTGTCAGATTTAATTATCTTAAAAATGATTATGTAAAAAACAGTCCGAAAGAATATCATAGTGCATTGGAGAAAACAATCAAAGAAAAAAAGACGGATATTGCATTTTGTGGGTGGGAATATGAAGATTATCCCGGCGAGATGACAGAATTTATCAGGAAAGGATATTTTTATCCTTTGGAAAAGTGGCTTGTATCATCTGATGGCAATGCAGTATATAAGCTTTACGATAAGGAAATATGGGAATGTGCAAAGATTGATAATAAGAACTATTTTCTGCCAAATGAAAATATGTCATATACACCATCAAATGTGATTGGTTTTAATAAAAAGTATCTATCTCAGGATAAGATAGAGTCATGGAATGGAACATGGGCAGGGTTACTTAGCATAATGGACGGACTTAAGCTTAAGGAAGATGCTGCTAAGATTTTAGGCTTTCCTTCAATAAATTCTTTTCAGGATATGACTTCAAGAGAAGTTTATACATATAAAGACGGACTATTTTATAATGTGAAAACAGGGGAGATAACTAATCCTTTTAATACGAAAGGTTTTTATGAGTATTTATCATTTTTACATAAATGTTATCTTAAGAAGTATATTAAACATGGTATGGATGATAATGGTGTGACAGATGATAATGAGTCAGAACAGTATGACACAGGTAAGTTTGCAATGATGTTTAATGTTACGGATGACAGTGGCAATGCAGATATGGTATATAAGAAAAGAAAATTTGTAGTTTCAAATGATATAGGTATTGGAACTGCCGTATGTGCAAATTCTGATAAGAAAGATAAGGCATTATTGCTTCTTAAGGCATTGCGTGCTGATGATGACCTTGCAAATATCCTGTTATGGGGTGAAGATGACAAATCAAAACTCACTGATGCAGACGGATTTGTGGATGAGGATAAAGTGAAAAACGGTATTATATATCAGCCAGCGGCGATTGGTCTTAGTGATGGAACTTTTCAGCTGAAAGGTGCAAAAGCAACAGATATGAGGGTACATAAAAAGAAGTGTCTTTCATCAAAACTTAGGGTAAAGTCGGCTATTGCTGGATTTAATCCGGATTACAGCGATTTAAAGAAAGAGTTGTCGGTTTATACAAAATTACTAGAAATGTATCGGGACTGTTGGCAAAAAGCAGATTTCGGCAAAAAGATGTATAATGAGATAAAATTAAAAATAACAAAGAAGTCAGAGCGACTAGTAAAAGAGTTAAATGCACAGGTGGAGGAGTATAAAGTTGAAAAACAGAACGGGAAAAAATAATAAATTTTTGTTTGTGGCAGTTGGTATTGTTGTAATTGCATTAGTGTGTGTCGTGGTTAAGATAAACTTTGGCAGCAGGAAAAGTACGGATAATAAAAAATCTGAGCAAAAGGCTCAGTTGCAGGACAGCATTACCGGTTATACAGAGCAGTATTTTGAAGATGGGATATTGTATGTAGATGACAATTATATGAGATTTTGCTCTAATGCTGCAAATGAAGACGGACTTATTTGTGCAAGACCGAATTGTAAGCATCAAAAGTCGAGAACAGAGGAATGTGGGGCATATGTAGATAATATAAACGCCACAGGGTTTGCAAAGCGTGGCGATAAAATTTATTATATCGGTGCTGGGGATACAGGTGAGGATTATTCATTATATAGTGAAGATCTTGAGGGACAAAACAGGAAAAAACTTGTTAAACTTCCTAAGGCAAACTATATTTTTGAGGCTTTGTATCATGACAATACGGTATATATTGCATATATGTATAAAAATTATACTGATGATGCTTCTAAAACTATACTTGGAATATACAAATATGATACTGGCAGTGAACAGGGCAATGTTTATTTTGAGACAAAAGCATACGGTTTTTCGTTTGACGGAATGGTTATGGGAAAAGATACATTATATATGTCTTATGTGTGCTCAAATGTATCTAATTCAGATGTTCTGAAACATAAGTCTGACAAGTATTATGAAAGAAAGCACAGTCGGAAATTTGTTAAAGGTCTTGATGTAAAATCAGGAAAAGAAAAAGTTTCGTTAGACGGTTATGGAAATAATAATACGCTTTTATATGTTTCAGGAAAATTATTTTATAATACGGGAAAAGACAATTTATATTATGATGAAAATACCAGAGAGACTCAAAAGATAAGCGGTGACAACCTTATACCTGTAAAAAGCACGGATAAACAGTATGCGTATTTTATGTCATATGATAAAAAGACAAAAAAGAGAACTTATTTAAGATATGATACATCAAATGACGAGATGAACATAATAGCACAGGGAGATTATATCCTTTGTGCCGTTTATGAGGATAAAGTTTATCTGTCAAATGCGGAGGGAGAGAAAACGGAGTATTCATATATCGCACTTTACGATTTTGTTAAAGGTGATATTACAGGTGTGAAGAAGTATAAGTCAATGTGGGGATGATTTTATTATGGGTTTGATAAAGCAGGAATTTAAAAAGGTGTGCAAATTTGATGTTTTTTGCCGAATTATTATTGCAATATTATTATTGTCGTTTTTTATATCTTATTATAATGCGGTAAATGTGCAGGATGCAGCGAAGTGTCAGCCAAAGGACTACTGCCGTATCTCAAAAAGCATATATGAAACCGACATAAATAAGGCAGTTAAGAAACTTGAAAAGGAACAGGAAAAAAGTCTGAATACTGGTTCGGGTTCTTATGCTGCAAATAAGACTGTACTTGAGGAACTTGAAAATATAAAAAGTTATAAGAATTATCTTGATAATCTTAAAAATGGTTCAAGCGGAGGGCTGTTGGCAGAAAAACAGGATAGTTTTCAAAGCAGGGTAAGGGCAAAGTGTAAGAAACTTTATAAGAAACTTGACGCATCAAAGGTCAGATATTCAGCTTCAAGGGGTATTGAACTGTTTATGCAGACTGATACTACGGACTTTGTAATAGCATTTATGGTGCTTTTTATAGTGTTTAGGATTGTTACTATTGAGAGTGAGACAAGTATGGGATGTCTGCTTGCAGGTTCGGTAAATGGAACTAAAAAAACAACATTTGCAAAGTGGGTCGTGGGTCTTTGTCTTGTATGTTTTTTGACCGGATTATCGGTTTTGATAAAACTTATTATATATACAGGAGAGTATGGCTTTTCAAGCTGGGGTGCACTGATACAATCCGTGCGGGGGTATCAGGCAGTTGCGGGAGAGTTTACGATAGCTTTATATACTGTATTTTTTATTATATTTAAGATAATAGGATTTATATTTTTATATACTCTGTTTTTTCTTATAGCAGAAATAATAAAAACTCCGGTTTTGACATTTTTAAGTGAGATTATCATTTCGGCAGCGTTGTTGTTTTTGATGTTAAAAATACCGCTTTCAGGTAATATGGCATTTTTTAGTTATTTTAATCCGTTGAGATGTGTTGACCAGCAGATGCTCATGTTTGGGTATAATGCTTTGAATTTTTTTGAGAAGCCTGTTGATTATATGATGGCATGGCTGATATATGCACTTATATTGTTTGTAGCAATGCTTGCTGTGATATTTAATATAAGCAGTGCATCAGCGGGTGTGTCTTTTCAGGTAAGAACTCTGGAGAAAAATAAAAAAGGCACAAACGGATTAAAAAAGTTTCTTATTTATTTTGAAAGTGTTAAGAGTTTAAAATATGGAGGAGGTCTGGCAATTCTGTTTTTTGCTGTTGTGGCAGTGTTTGTATTTTATTATCCGCCACAGGAGAATTTATCTGCTTCTTCTGATTTTTATTATCGTGAATATGTCATCAAATATCATGGAAATTGCACGGATAAGAAATGTATTAATCTTTCTGTAAATCTTAAAGTTTTTTATAAGCATCAGAAAGATTTGGAATTAAACGGTGACAAATATACTGAACTTGCGGCAAAAGCGGCATCAGATGAACTTGAAAAAATGGAGCCGCTGAAAAAAATCATAGATTATTCAAAGTACCTTAAAACCAAGAAAAATGCACATATTGTATATGAAAAAGGTTATCTTATGCTGCTTGGCAGGAATATACCAGGAAGTTATCTTAGATGGTGTGATATTTTAGGTGTTTTAGTTGTAGTTCTTATCTCTGTTTCAATGGGACAGATGTGTTGTGCCGTTCGACAAAATACGGACTAAAAAGCATAAATAAAAGAAAGATGATATTAAATGTCATATATGGAATTATTGTGGCAGTTATCATTTATGTACCGTGGATAGTTCAGGTGTCAAAGGCATATCAAGTGGGGGATATGGGTGCTTCTGCGGCGAGTATAAGAGCACTTAAAAATATAGAATTTTTGAGTATAGGACAGGTGACATTTTTAAGTTATGTCATAAGAACCGTATATCTGGCAGTTTCAGGTATGGCAGTAAGGGTGGTTCAGAAACTTGTGCACGGAAAGATACTGACAGTTGCGATAAGCTGGATATTGATGACGCTTCCGCTGATAATGTTATGAGCAAATAGCAGGCAGAGCGGATTGCAAATATCTGTTTAAATGTTATGGGATGGTGAGTAAAATGGTATTAGATATAAAAAATATTGTTAAAAGATATAAAGATGTTGTTGCGCTAAATGATTTTTCATTACATATGGAAAACGGTCTGTATGGTTTTCTTGGGGAGAACGGTGCAGGAAAGTCGACACTGATAAAAATATTGTCATGTAATCTCGTACAGGATGAGGGAGTTATACTTGCTGATGGAAAGGATATAAGACTTACTCCCGAAGAATATAGAAAAAGGATAGGTTATATGCCGCAGGAGTCAGTCGGGTATCCCGGTATGAGAGTACAGGAATTTATGGAGTATATGGCTGTCCTAAAGGGGTTGTCGTTAAAAGAACCTTCGGTGAAAGAGCAGATATTACGCTTACTGAGACAGGTGCATTTAGAGGAACATATGAAAAAGAAATTTTCACAGCTTTCGGGTGGTATGAAACGGAGGCTGTTGTTTGCACAGGCTGTTCTCGGAAATCCATCATTGCTTATTCTTGATGAACCGACTGCGGGACTTGACCCGAATGAGCGTATTGCCATGAGAAATCTTATAGCAAAGGAGGCTCTTGACAGGATTGTTATACTTGCGACGCATATTATAAGCGATGTAGAGTGTGTAGCCGATGAAATCGTACTTATGAAAAAAGGACAGTTAGTAGGGTGTAAAACTCCGGAGGTCTGGCTTGACGATGTGAAACCATATGTGAGGGAATTTGTATGTAATCTCGGTGAGATTGAAAAGATACAGGAGGATTATGTGGTAAGCAATATGCGTCAGTGTCAGGAGGGTATAAGTATCAGGGTTATTGGAGAAAAATTTGACGGAAATATTTTTAAACTTGCAGAAACATTGCCTACACTTGATGATGTGTACCTTTATTTTGCATCTGTTTAATTTTATTCCATCAGTCGCATCACAGACATAGATTAACCGATAGTATCGTTCCGAAAAAAGTTTGTGTAAAGCCGGCATAAATCATTGACAAATATTTGTGCTGGTTTAAAATTGTATTGATAGGGGGAAAACGACTTTAGAGAGGAACGAGAGATGGGAAAAAAATTAAGTGAGATGCAGAGTGGTGCAAAAGTTCATCTGACAGCAAGTGCAGGTCTTAATACACTTGAGTTTGATACGAGCATTGTCCAGGCAGGTGAAGGTCATATAATCGTTGAGCCGATTAAGCATGATGATAAGATTTTAAATTTTTCAAATAATGATATTATTAAGAATATAGTTGTCGAAACTGAACCATTACCGGAGAAGTATATAAATGTCGAGGTAGGGATAACGATGCTCGACAATAAAAAATATCATATAGTCCTTTGTGATAAAGAGGGTATTCAAGTAAACAGGAGAGATGATTTCAGAGTATATGTGGGGAGTTATGTCAACGCACAGTTAGCGAGTATCAATGTGACTACGGAAGCTATACTTAAGGATGTAAGTATAGGCGGATTTTCGCTTGTTATAAGAAGTGAGGAAATAGATGGAATTGTCGGCTGGGTAGGGCAGCAGATAAAAGCAGTTTTTTATCATGGTGGTAAGGAGCGTATTCCGATGGTATTTATAGGAGAGGTTGTCAGGGAGGAGAGCCTTGAGGACGGCAGGACTGTTGTCGGATGCAAGAGCCTTAGGCAGCCATTTGGTATCGAAAAGTTTATTGCAGAAAAGCAGCGTGATGAGCTTAGAAGAAAAAATAATGAATAAATAGGATGATACATAATATAATCAGCAATACAATGAGCAGGCTTAGATATTGCCGATTATATTTTTATGGCTGAACTGTTACTAAATTTGATTAAATAATCAGTATTTTATTGTTTTTCGCCATGCATATATGATATACTTCTGATATAGTTTAACATTGTGATGCAAGGGACTATTTATAAAAAGTGAAGAAATGGAGATTATTATGAACGATAGAAATGCAAACTTATTTTTTAACAACAATGGTGAGGAAGTAGCAGTTATCACTCTCAATGATGAGGAGGGAAACGAAGTAGAAGCAGCAGTTATGGCTGTTTTTCAGCTTGAGGAGCAGTATCCTGATTATGAATTTGCCGTGCTTATGCCTATGGAACAGGATGAGGAAGCTATTGAGAGCGGTCAGGGAGAGGTGCTTATCTTTAGATATTTTGAGGATGAGGACGGAGATCCTAATTTTGAACCTATCGAGGATGACGATATTGCACAGACAGCAGTTGAGGCTTTCCAGTCTATGATTGACAACGGCGATATAAACATTGAATTCAGCGAGGATGAATCAGAGGATGAAGAAGAGGTGTCTACAGCTTCAGTTGGTGGAAACTCTATTGACCTCGGAGATGTTGTTGTTCATCTTGATGATTATAAATAGACTGAGCACTATATATATAGTGTATAGGCAGAGGGACATCTTTTGGGTGTCCCTTTTTCAGATAATATATGTACTCTCGAAACTTTTCGTTCAGAAGATACCGGGAGTACATAATATAAGGAAGTGAGGAAATACGATGAATTTTAGAACAGTTGATGAATTTGAAAAGTTTAATTTTGACGAGGCTCATATAAGTGGGATAGAGATTAAAAGCGGTCATGTATTTTTATATCTTGACAATGTTATGATAGCTGCTGACAATTCCTGTAACAGGGATATTCGTGAGATGCGTACAAATGACCTTGTATTGAAGCTTCAGGACGGAGTAGTTACTTCATTTGTTAAAGAGGGAGTGAAAGTTTACAATGCCGATGGTGTGTTCCAGAGGGAGATGACGAGATAATTCCTGTAGATAAGTATCAGGAGACATTTGACCTGCTTGCAGATAAATATATGCTTGAAGCAACGGTTAAGAGGGATGAAATTGCGGGTGAAAATGTTTATGAGTTTGAGATAGAATATGAGGAATTTTCGTATCTGCTTGTAGTGAAAGCAAATCACGATACGCAGGAATGGGATCGTTTTATGAATAAGGAATAGACAGAAAAATTTAAGTAAGTTGATGCATGGAGGACAGTAAAGAATGACATACGATGAATTATTTCAACTTAAGGGACTGGAAAAGGCAAAGCTTCTTGCAGGCAAGTCTATTCTTGGCAGGGAGATTTCGGGTGCTCATGTCGTTGAGATAGTAGAGGCACAGGACTGGGTCAAGAGAGGAGAACTCATTTTTGTGAGTGGTGTTGCTTTTCGTGATGTGAAAAGGGATCTGACAGAAGCAATATGTGAGCTGTCAAAAAAACAGGTGGCTGGTGTTGTGCTTGAGGTTGGACCATATATTAAGGAAGTGACGGATGATATTATCGAGCTTGCCAATGAGCTTAATCTTCCGCTGCTGTCACTACCTTATGAAATTCATGTTTCGGAGATAATTTCACAGATTTATTATGATAAATATAGTAAAGAGGAGACAAACAAATCCGTTGAAAAATTTATGACGGAACTTCTTTATGAAGATGAAAAGAAAGCATTGGAGAGAATAGAGCTTTTTAAATATAATGCAGAGAAGAAGCATATCGCCGTTTATGTGAGTGTTGAGGCGGAAGATAACAGCAGTCAGATAAAATCTGTTGAGAAGGTTAATGAAAACGGTGAAAGTAAGAATGAAAATAGTTCCATTAATTCAAAAAATGACGATATATCGGAACAGCTTTTGAGGGCAGTCAGAATGTCGTTTGTCAGGCAGAACCAGCTTCTTTACCTGAAAGAGGAAGATGGAGTGGCGGCGGTTATCGAGCTTGAAGCCGGTGATAAGGTTCATAAGCTGATGTGTCAGAAGAGAAAGGAAATTGAGGAAAATCTCAGATACAGCAGAAAAAATGTCTCTGTAAGCATGGGAATAGGAAAAGTATTTATTGGAGCAGATTCTATTAAAAAGAGTGTTACAGAAGCGAGAAAAGCGAACAAAGTTATAAAGACAGATGGTGAGACGGGAAATCTCAGATATTATGATGAGATAGGAATATACAGGATATTTTTTAATCTGTCCGATGATAAGGTGCTTCGCAATCTTTTGACGGAGGCACTTGGAGCAATTATGCAATATGACGATGAAAATGGGAGTGACATGGTTCACACATTGGAGGTTTTTCTGGAACAGGGCTGCAATATAGCGGCGGCAACCGACGCTCTTTATGTGCATAGAAATACCGTGAAGTATCGCATAAAAAGAATAGAGGAGATAATGAATATAGACCTTAAAGATGTGACGGTACAGTTTAATCTGCGGCTTGCATTTAAGATAATGCATTATCTGGGATGATTGAGGTCTGGTGTGGCAGGCAGTGTTGATTTTGAAGGTGAAAAAATGATTTGTCCATAGTGAACAAATCGGTGCAAAATACTTTGTATATTATGGCTATATGAAACTATTTGACATGATGATATTATATGTTCAACAAAAACAAAGCAGACGACCAAAGGCGGTTGAGTAACGATAAATGCCTTAGTTGTCTGCTTTTTAAATGTAGAATAAATGAATGGAGGGATAAGATGAGCAGTAATTTTGTTATGCCTAAGCAGATTATTTCAGGTGCCGGAGCATTAAATGATGCAAAAGATGTTTTTAAGAAAGCCGGAAAGAAAGCACTTATCGTTTCCGGTAAAGTTATGGAGAAAGTCGGGAATGTCGCAAAAGTAACAAAAATTCTTGATGAATTGTCGATAGAATATGCCATTTATACAGATATAACCGGAGAGCCTACTGATGTGATGATTGAGGGCGGCTTAAAAGTTTATAAAGAAGAAAATTGCGATTTTCTTATAGGACTTGGCGGTGGCAGTCCGCTTGACTCAATGAAGGCTATTGCAGCACTTGTCACAAACCCAGGAAAAATTCCTGATTATATGGGAAAGATTATTACAAATGAAGTACCGCCGATGATAGCTATTCCGACTACAGCGGGAACAGGTTCAGAAGCGACATGGTTTACTATTATCACAGACAGTGAGAAAGATATAAAAATGCTTCTCAAAGGGCCGGTGCTTATGCCTGATGTTGCGATTATTGATTATACATTTACATTGACCTCACCTAAATCGGTGACAGCGGCACCGGGACTCGATGCACTCACCCATGCGATAGAGGGTTACACTTCAAGAAAGGCTCAGCCGCTTACGGACACATTTGCAGTATCTGCAGTAAAGAGGATTT
>OGNY01001442.1_pt1 | contig 15347 bp, 17 predicted proteins | sample 1573551 | NCBI WGS metagenome assembly OGNY01 (sample SAMEA2581885, study PRJEB24529) | metagenome | biome: Human gut stool | place: China | collected 2011
ATGAATTATATGAGAGTAAAATTGTTTACCGCACAAAGAAATTTGAGGACCGTGTCCGCACATTTTGTATGAATCCTTATGGGCAGGTTGTGAACGAGAACACAAACGGAATTATTACGGTAAATGGACACAGTTTTGAAGACCCGGAAAAGAGAACAGAAAACACTAATTTTGCGCTGCTTGTGGCGAAGCACTTTTCTGAGCCATTTAAAGACAGCAATGGTTATGGTGAAAGTATTGCAAAACTATCCAATATGCTGGGCGGTGGTGTGATTGTTCAGAGATTTGGAGACCTTGTGAGGGGAAGGAGAAGTACGGTAAATCGTATTGAGGAAAGTACAGTGCGTCCGACTCTTGCGGCAACGCCCGGTGATTTAAGTCTGGTGCTTCCAAAACGTATTATGGATGGTATTATTGAAATGATTTATGCACTTGATGCTGTGGCACCCGGTACAGCAAATGATGACACTCTTTTATACGGAGTGGAAGTTAAATTTTATAATATGGAAGTGGATATTGATGAAAATTTGGAAACGAAACATAAAGGTCTTTATGTGATTGGTGATGGCAGTGGTGTAACACATTCGCTTTCGCATGCTTCGGCAAGCGGCGTGTATGTGGCAGACCATATTGTGAATAATTGATAAGGAAAGTGGGAGTAATTGTCCTAAAAAATTCTAGACAAGCTTTTTCTTTTATGCTATAACTAGAATAACAATGAAATAAAACACGACACTTTCCTGCCACCGGGTAGGAAAGTTAAGCGTCAGATTTTCTATCGTTAGGTCTTAGAAGATAGGAAATGCTGGCGCTTTATTTTTTTGAAAATAGGAAGGAGCTTAGGCACTATTATGAGTAATCCAATTAAAAGTTTAACAAAAAAAGAATGGGGGAGTATGGATTGGTTCCCTGCTAATCATTGTGATATCCAATGTTTCATCGGGAAGCTTTGATTTGTATGGCTTTATTAGCTGGAAGAAACGGGAAAAGTGATGTGTATCGGCTGGATGTTTGAATGAAGTAAAAGTGGACATTGAAAGCGGGCTTTCCGCAAAAGGCAGCAGAAGAACCCAATATGAATTTACATCGTACTTTTCACAATTTGCTCGTATTCTTTTTGAATTTCATTTGTGCTTCCTGCCCGTTTGTTTTTAATAAATAGTGTTCGAAATATCAATCTTGCAAGTGGACCAACAAGAATAAGCTGCAACGGAAATGCCATAACAAAATTTTTGCAGTATGTCATGAGATAATCCGGTATGAAATTTTCTGTAAAACCATATCCATGATATACGCCGAGCACGCAATTAAATGAAGTCAAGTATTATTTTTAATTCGATTGCGATTGCAAGAAATAGGAAAAATGTGTAAGATAGTAGGAGAAATGACGAAATGCTCTGTTTAGTTTTCTGAAATTATGACGATACATTATATAGAGTGTTGATTTTATTTGCAAGGAGATTTTTATATGATGATAAATATGAAATATAATCTTCCAGATCGAATATTGAGGGAACTTTCTTTTTTTGCGAAGAAGTATTCTGTCACAAAAATTATACTGTTTGGTTCCCGTGCACGAGGCACAAATACAGAAAGAAGTGATATAGATATCGCAGTATATGGTGGAGATTTTGAACATTTTTATTGGGATGTCAAGGAAAATATGCATTCTCTTCTTATGTTTGATGTCGTACGAGCAGATGTAAAAATTTCAGATGAATTGAAACAAGAAATAGAAAGGGATGGTGTTATAATTTATGAAAAAACTTGAAAACTTTACAAATAGTCTGTCTATATTGGCAGAGGCGGATTTTAAACTTGCAGAAGAAAATGATATATATCGAACAGGGATTATTGGACAATTTAATCTTACTTTTGAACTTGCATGGAAAGCATTGCAGGAAATTATGAGACTGCATAGTGTGGAAGGTACTGCTACCGGTTCGCCTCGTGAAATCTTGCAGCTTGGTTATAAAATTGGATTTATCAATGATTCTGAGGTATGGCTGCTTATGCTGAAAAAACGCAATACTTCTGTTCATATTTATAATGAAGATGAAATTGATGAAATGATTATGCTGATACGTGACAGTTTTATTCCGGCTTTTATTGTTCTTAGGGATATGCTGGTAAAGAAACTGGATGTAGTTGAAAGTGATTGGGTGTAAGATGAGTGGAGGATTTAGTACGGTATCAACAGGAAGAATTACGATAGAAGAAAATGAACAACCCGCCTGAAATGTAGTGGGTACAAATCGTAATTTTAGGAGGAATATCAGTGCGAAATAGAAGTATGGCTTTGGTTGTTAGGAATGACAAGATTTTGATGATAAAAACATTTCGATTTAATAGATATATTTGGAAACTTCCAGGTGGTGGAATTGAGATAGGTGAAACCGCAGAAGAAGCTGCTATAAGGGAATTGAAAGAAGAATGTGGTTTAGAAGGAGTAATTAATAGACCTCTAAACACATTACATTGCAAAGATGGAAGTATAGAATATGTATTTTTAGTTGATGTTTCGGAAGAACAAGAGGCGATTGTGGGAATAGACCCAGAAGTTCCAGTAGGAGAAGAACAATCTATCAAAAATGTATGTTGGAAAAAGCTTAATGAACTTAGTGAAAAAGATAGGGCTTTTTTATGGTCGTATGGATTATTACAAGTAGATGATTATTTTGAACTTGTATTAAGTTGGGGAGACGAAATAAGTTATCCGCTTGATTAGGCAGTTTGTCGGACTGACGAGATACAGAAAACTACATAGGAATAATCAATAGGCAGGTGGTCTTATAACGAGACTGCCTGCCATCTTTTATGCCAGCAATTGTCATTTCTCTAGGCTGTAGATTGCTTTAATTTTTGCAGAAATATTTCAGCAGCCTTTGATTGAAATGCAGTTCTTTTCCAGATCAATGCATAATGTATTTCTAATGGTGGATTTAGAGGACGGAAACAAACATCCTGTTCTAAAATCGTCGGAAGTAAATCCTCAGTGGTCAGATAAAACCCTAATCCACTTTTGATAAATTTTGTTGGAGAGCCATTGACTACATTATATGTGGCAGCGATATTGAAGTTTTTTATATCAGTATCAGCCCAATGAGAAATCAACTGTTGCAGACCGGCTCTCCGATGAAAAATCAGAGGTATTTTCAAAATATCTTTCTTCTCTATAAAATCATTTTCTGCAAGCTTGCAGTCAGAAGGCATTAAAACTCCCCAACGGGATGATTCCGGTAGTGAAATGTAATTATATTCTGAAATGTCAATCGGTTCCAAAAATACAGCAAAATCGATGCTTCCATGCTCCAGACGTTCTAATACATCAATCGCATCGCTGCTGTAAAATTGAAAATGCACATCTGGGTATTTGGAACGAAGACGTGCGGCTGTATTTAATACTGTTATCGTTGGATTGCCACCAATAATAATTTCTCCGCCAATTTGTGAGTTGTTAGAGCTTAAATCATATTCGGTCTTTTCCACTAAGGATAGGATTTCTTCTGCCCGTTTCCTAAGGATAATTCCGTCTTCCGTCAATGTAATTTTGCGCTTGCCACGAATCAGCAATTGTTTTCCGAATTCATTTTCCAGTTCCATGAGCTGCTTGGAAAGATAAGGCTGCGAAATGTGCAGGCTCTCGGCAGCTCTTGTGATATTCTCTTCTTTGGTTACGGCAAGAAAATATTGTAATGTTCGTAATTCCATTATCATCACCTCAAATTTAGTGTAGCCTTTCTTATCATTCCTGTCAATTATGATAAATCATTCTATATAAGTATTTGTTATTTTAATCAGAGAAGATTATACTTTTCACTGATAGAACATAGATAAGAGGATTGAGAAAAATGATGGAAAAGCAAAAACGAAAATCGTTGGATATGTTACACGGCTCCATCTGGAATAAGCTGCCGCTATTTGCACTTCCAGTGGCTGCAGTCGGTTCATACTTCGATTTTTATTGCAATACTGGCAGGAATCGGCGTCGCCATTGCCGGGGAATTGGTTGCGAATCCCTTACTGTCATCCCTTCAGGTGCCGGGGGATGTCTTTCCGGAAGTTCTGCTTTATCTAAGAATCTACCTGATTGGAATGCCGGTCATATTGCTCTATAACTTTGAAGCAGCTATTTTTAGAAGTACCGGAGACACGAAAACGCCGCTTGTCATATTGACAATATCAGGAATCTGTTCTTTGTAGCTGTCTTACAGATGACAGTAAATGGAGTTGCCATTGCAACAGTTGTTTCCAATGCGGTAAGTTCTGCTTTACTGTTTTATGGCCTTGTAAAAACAAAAGAACTGATTCATGTAGAATGGAAGGAACTGAGAATTGACCGGAAAATATTAGGGCAGATCATGAGAATCGGTTTACCTGCTGGAATCCAGAGTGCGGTATTTGCAGCAGCCAATATCGTGATCCAATCGGCTATCAACAGCCTTGGAACGGTTGTTATGGCAGCATCGTCAGCAGCTTACAATATTGAGATTTTTGTGTATGATATATTGAACTCTTTCAGTCAGGCGTGTACGACTTTTGTGGGACAAAATTATGGCGCAGGACAGATCAGAAGGTGCAGAAAAGTTTTGATTTTATGTATTGTTGAGGATGCGGTTGCAACTGCGTGTGCCATTGTTTTGATTTTACTGGCAGGAAGGGAATTACTATCCATTTTTAATAATGACCCACAGGTTATCTCTGTAGGATATACAAGGATGATTATGGTATTTTCTGCATATACGATCAGTATGTTGTATGAAAATATGTCTGGTTATATGAGAGGCTTTGGCTTTTCTCTGATACCGGCTATCGTGACAACGCTGGGAATATGCGGAGTGAGAATTTTCTGGATAATGGCAGTATTCCCTTCACACAAAACGTTTGCCGGAATATTAACTGCTTATCCGGTCAGCCTTTCGGTGACGGCATTACTGATTTTTATAGTATTAGTAATTTATCATCCATCGAAAAGATTTCATACAAATAAAGGAGAAATGTAATTATGGAAAGAAAAGATATTGTATTAAATAACGGAGTAACGATGCCTCCAATCGGTTACGGAGTATTCCGTATGACGAATCTGGAAGAATGTGAAAGTGCTGTTGTGCAGGCAGTTAAAACAGGTTACCGCCTGATTGATACTGCGGCTGCTTACGAAAATGAAACTGCTGTTGGAAAAGCAATCAAACGTGTGATTGCAGAAGGAATTGTTAAAAGAGAAGACTTATTTGTGACAACAAAGCTTTGGATAACGGATACTAATTACGAAAAAGCAAAAGAAGGATTCCAGCGTTCCCTTGATCGTCTGGGGCTGGATTATGTGGATTTATATCTGATCCACCAGCCATACAATGATTATTACGGGGCATGGCGTGCGTTAGAAGAATTGTATGAAGAGGGAAAGGTAAAATCTATTGGAGTGGATAATTTTACGCAGGACAGAATGGCGGATTTTTTGTTCTTTAACAAGGTAAAACCGGCTGTAAATATGATTGAGTGCAATGCGTATTTCCAGCGTGAAGATGAATGTAACTATTTGAAGGAACAAAACATTCTGATGCAGGCATGGTCACCTCTTGCTGCCGGAAAAGAAGATCTTTTTACGAATGAAATATTATGTGAAATTGCACAGAAGCATCAAAAATCAGTGGCACAGATTATTTTAAGATGGCTTGTACAAAGAGGAATTGTCCCGGTTGTAAAGTCTGCAAATCCTATAAGGATGAGGGAAAATCTGGATATTTTTGATTTTGCTTTATCAGAAGATGAAATGGAGCAAATCACATCATTGGATACCGGACATACCTATGCAACCGCACGAAATACCGGAAAAGCAGTGACAGAATTCTTGGAAAAAGCGAACCAGTATCATGTATAAGGAGTTTTGAAGATGAGAAAAAAGATTTTAGGAACAGACTTGGAAGTTTCAGCAGTAGGATTTGTGGCGTTTTCACCACTGGCAAATGGATTTTTGTCTGGTAAATACAATGCCCAATCTGTTTTTGAAAAGAATACAGACTATCGTTTAATTATGCCGCAATTCCAAAAAGATTCTTACGTGAAAAATCAGGAATTTTTAGCGTGAATAGTTTCAATCAGTTCACCATGCCATTTTGTTTTGTGTTATACTGTTTTCAAGGATTTGCAGAGAATTTAATAACAAGATTACGGAGGTAATAACATTGATTATCAAAGATAAAACAATTGATGGCGGTAAAGGTTTTGACTGGGGAAAAGTTTCCTCCGAGTATGCAAAATATCGTGATATTTATCCTAAGATATTTTATCAGAAAATTTTGGCTTTAGGTTTATGCAAGGATGGTCAGAAGATATTGGATTTAGGAACTGGGACGGGTGTTTTACCAAGAAATATGTATTCCTACGGTGGAAAATGGATCGGTACAGATATATCGGAAGAACAAATTGAACAGGCAAAACACTTGTCTGTTGGTATGAATATTGATTACAAAGCAGTTGCAGCGGAAAAGATAGATCTTCCTGCAGAATCCTTTGATGTCATTACTGCTTGTCAGTGTTTTTGGTATTTCAATCATGAAAGCGTTATGCCAAATCTATACCGGATGTTAAAACCCGGCGGAAAACTCCTGGTTTTGTATATGGCGTGGCTTCCTTACGAGGATGAAATTGCCGGCAGAAGCGAAGAACTTGTACTAAAATATAGTCCTGCATGGAGTGGGGCGGGAGAAACGATGCATCCAATCCGGATTCCAGACTGTTATAAAACACGTTTTGATTTGATTCATCACGAAGAATACAAGCTGGATGTACATTTTTCCAGAGATTCGTGGCATGGGCGAATGAAAGCCTGCCGTGGAGTAGGTGCTTCTGTTAATGAAGAAGAACTGCAATCATGTGAAACCAAACATTTGAAATTGCTTTCAGAAATTGCACTAGAGGAATTTGACATTAAACATTATGCCGCACTGGTAGAATTAAAGGTGAGAAAATAATTTTCTATTGTTTCGGTATTACAAGAAATATTAGTGAAAAATAGTGAAAATTTAATGGAAAAGCCACTCTTTTTTTGGAAATAATTGCAAAATTTTCCCGGATAGTATACAATTCAACCATAAAACATCTAAAGGAGGATATGTATGATTATGAAAGGGAAAATGAAGTTTTGCATGCTTGCCATGTTTGTGCTTACCGTGGCGGCAATGTGGTTTGGAACGAAAGAGGCCGGTGCGTTTACGATTGCGGAGGATGGAAAGTATGCATTGGTATTGAATCTAAAGGGGTCAGATAAGGAGGTAGCAAATATTGACGGTCAGTCCGGCAAGGTAATTAAGTTTAACGTAGATGAGGGCGAAACGGTATTAAACGTGTCTGAACTTACAAATGGTGTTGTTGCTTATAATGAGATTAGAAAGTTCTCAGGATGGGCAAAAGGTTCGGCTGCTGTAGATACTATAGAAGAGTTAAGCATCGATGATTTTAATAGTTCAGGAAGCATGGGCGGTGTGCAATTTACAAATGGCTGCAGTTTATACGCATTATTCTTAGGTGACGAAATAGAACAACAGGAAGAGTATCGTGTGCTTTTGAATGGGAATGGCGGAGAAATTACCGGCAGTGCTTTGCCCGGTCAGACCAAGATTCTATTAACATATAAGGAAGACGAGCTTAAATCACTAGATATGTCCAAGTATGCGGCAGAGCGCGAAGGCTGCACTTTCTGTGGATGGGGCTGCAATGGTGAATTTTTAACAAGTGCACTGGATAAGTCGTATTTTAAAAGTGGTGATTCATTGGTGATTTATGCCCTTTATAAAAAGACAACGTTTGAGGGAACATCGTATGTATTAAATCTGGATGCCAACGGAGGTATGATAGAAGACGAATTTGTGAAAAAGTACGATTATCTCGGTGCGGATGATGATATGGCTATGCCTGTTTTTCACTATATTCCACAAAGAAGTGGGTACAGATTTAAGGGATGGAATAGTAAAAAAGACGGCAGTGGGAAAACATATCAGTTGATATCTAGCGAAAGCTGGCGTAAGGATAATGGGGATGACCTGGAAAAAGATGAGTTGCTGGACAATGAGAGCTATTACAAATATGTAACCTTGTATGCACTCTGGGAAAAAGAGCCCAATACACCTAATGTACCGGAGGAAGACGAAGTTACGGTTGTTTCGTGTACCGGAGGAAGTGTGGAACTGGAACTGCCAAAGGATGAAAAATATTCTCTTGAAATGGCTAATATGACGATTCCGGAGACCTTGGCAAAAGAAAATTTAAAATATCTGCTGGATATTAATTTGATGAAAAATCAAGAAATTGTACAGGTGAATGGCTGTCCGATGCGAGTGAAACTTATACTTCCGGACGAGTTGAAGGATTATGATTCCTATGAAGTTGTATATGTAAAAGATGGTAAAATAATGGAGCGTTTTAAATGCACCGTGGAAGATGGTTGTGTGATTTTTAACACAATGCATCTAAGTCTTTACGGTATTGTGGCGAAAAAGAATGAACCGGATAACCCAGGCGGCGGTGAAACAGGTGGCGGAGAAATAAAGGACCCAAACAAGGAAAATGGTGGAACCGGTGATAATGGCGGTTCTAATACAGGTACTAAAGGGAACGGAAATACAAACACAAACAACACGGACACAACGGATAAAAAAGAAACACCGAAAGATAATATCGTAAAGGAAAAGATTACAGTAAAAAGACCATACATCAGCAAAAAACATTTGAAGAAAAACAGAAAGCGGGTCAAAATTTACTGGAAGAAAGTGACAGATGTAAGTGGATACGAGATTCAGTATTCTACATCTAAAAAATTTACCAAAAAGACGACGAAACAAATTAAAGCCAAGCACACCAATAAGTGGATTCGTCTCAAAGGAAAGAAAAAGGCATATTATGCCAGAATTCGTGCATACAAGATTGTTAACGGCAAAAAATATTACAGTAAGTGGAGTAAAAGAACAGTTTTGAGAAAACAAAAGAAATAGGAAAATGTGACGGGGACACCTTGATTTAAGGGGTGTCCCTTTTTTGTGTGTATCTTAAAAAATATGCTGTTGACAAAAAGGGAAAATGCAGGTATATTGATTATGTAAAGTAATTACATTAGGTAATCAAATTGCGAAAGGAGTATTTTATTATGCAGAGAGATAAGATTAAGAAAGTAATGGATGCTTGTTATCTGGCGAAACGTGTAAGGGATTTACTTCCTAAACTGCCGAATGGAGTCACATCCACTCACATTCATTATTTGGATACAATACGGAAATTAGAATTAAAAACAACTAATATAAAAGTAAGTGATATCAGCGATGAATTGGGGCTGCCAAGACCGGGTGTTACCAAAATTACAAAAGATATGGAAAAACTTGGACTTGTTGAAAAGAAGGCAGCAAAAACAGATGGAAGAGTTGTGTTTATTAAAATTACTGCGTCAGGAAAAGACTTAGTGGATAAATATGTAGACCAGTATTTTGGTGAACTTAGTGCAGAACTTGATGATATTTCTGACGCGGATGCGGATAACATGATAGAGACGATAGAAAAATTATATGAAGGGAAGAAAATGAAATGAATCAGAGAGAAAAAGCGGATTTTACACAGGGAAGTATTTTAAATAAATTAATTCCATTTATGATGCCTGTTTTAGGTGCACTTGTATTACAGGCGGCATATGGTGCAGTAGATTTGCTTGTTGTAGGAAGATTTGGAACGACGGTTGGGTTGTCGGCGGTATCTACAGGCAGTCAGATATTGAATCTTGTTACCTTTGTAATCACGCAGTTTGCAATGGGAATTACGGTGCTTATTGCACGGTATATTGGGGCAAAGAAAGTGGAACAAATCGGCGAATTGTTAGGAGGAGCCGTGACGGTATTTACAATCATATGTATTATATTATTTGTTGTGATGGTATTTTTTGCGAATCCATTAGCGGTATTGATGCAGGCACCAGAAGAGGCGCTTGCCCTTACATCCGTTTATGTAAGAATATGCGGAGGCGGAATATTTTTTATTGTTGCCTATAATGTGTTAGCAGCCATTTTCAGAGGCTTTGGTGATAGCAAATCACCGCTTATTTTTGTGGCGGTTGCATGCGTTGTAAATATTATCGGAGATTTGATTCTTGTAGCTGGTTTTCATCTTGATACGGCCGGTGCCGCGATTGCAACAGTTGCGGCTCAGGCGGTAAGTGTCATTCTTGCCATTATTATTCTAAAGAAGAAAAATTATGGTTTTCATATTAAAAAACGGGATTTTAAAATTAATAAACAGTGTAAGAGATTTGTTCGTGTGGGATTGCCATTGGCGCTTCAGGAATTTTTGACACAGATGTCTTTTTTGGCACTTTGTGCCTTTATCAATAAGCTTGGACTGGAAGCTTCCTCCGGGTACGGAGTTGCTTGTAAAATTGTCAATTTTGCAATGCTTGTTCCAAGTGCGCTTATGCAGTCTATGGCATCGTTTGTATCACAGAATGTTGGTGCCGGAAAAAATGAACGAGCAAGAAAGTCTATGTTTACCGGCATGGGAGTTGGTTTGGTTGTCGGTGCGGTAGTATTTATTTGTGTATGGAATTTTGGCGATTACTTAACATCTATTTTTACAACCGATTCGGCTGTAATTCAAAAGGGTGCAGAATATTTGAGAGGGTTTGCACCGGAGACGATTGTTACAGCCATTTTATTTAGTATGGTAGGATTTTTTAATGGAAATGAAAAAACGGTATGGGTAATGATTCAGGGACTGATTCAGACATTGTTAGTGAGACTGCCTCTTGCCTATATTATGAGTATACAGCCACATGCAAGTCTTACTAAAATAGGATTGGCGGCCCCTGTTGCGACATGTTTTGGAATTGTTTTGAATGTGATTTTTTATATTGTTTTTGTGAGGAAGAACACTTGCCGGATAAAGAAGAAATAGTATTGAGGTGATAGAAAGTGAACTGGGAGAAGGCAGTTGTTTTACGGTTGTAATTCCTTTCCGACTTGACAGGCAGGCAAAAGCACAAGAAAAAGAAGAGGCTGCAGATGCAGATATCACCGGTCTTAGAATTTTAGTGGCCGAAGACAATGAATTGAACATGGAAATTGCCCGGTTTATATTAGAAGACTGTGGTGCATTGGTAGAACCGGTATCCAATGGACTTGAGGCGGTACATAAATTTGAAGCATCCGCCGAGGAAGCTTTTGATGTTATTCTCATGGATATTATGATGCCTGTGATGGATGGGATTACTGCGACCAAAACAATACGTGCCATGGAGCGTCCGGACGCTTAGACAATTCCAATCATAGCGATGACGGCAAATGCCTTTAAGGAGGATGAAGAAAAATGCATGGCAGCAGGCATGAATGCACATCTGGCAAAGCCGTTGGAGGAAGAAAAAGTAGTTCGTGCGATTTATGAAAATATAACTGAAAAGAGGTCATAAAATATGGAACAACTCATACTGCTTGTGAAATATCAGACAAAACTAAATAAAAGAAAGGATTTTGTGAAGGAAGTGATTTCCTCCGGAGTTTTAGAAGAAATACGTCAAGAAGACGGCTGTATATCTTATGATTACTATTATGATGCGGTCAACCCGGCTTGTGTGCTTCTTGTTGAACAGTGGCAATCAAAAGGACAGCAGCAACAACATTTGCGGAGTGAGCATATGCATATTTTGAAAGAGATAAAGGAGAAATACGTCCTAGATACATCGGTGCGTGAGATTTCGGTATAATAATTAACTCTTGCATTCGTGACTGGTTATGCTAAAATAACATTAGTTAGACGTGGCTAATCGTGAAAGGAGAAATGTGATGACAGATGAAGAATATAAAAATATGTCGGTGAAAGAATTTACAAAGGCGGCTAAAAATTATGAAAGCGACCATGCGGGAATTTATAAGATGTGTAAAAAAGATTACCCGGATATTTTGGAGGAACTGGAAAAGGAAGATTTTTCAGACCTTTTGGACGCCGGATGTGGACCTGCGCCAATGATTTCTCTGCTTGCGGAAAAATATCCGGATCGTCATTATACAGGACTTGATTTGACACCGGCAATGATTGAACAGGCAAAAAAGAAAAATATTCCAAATGCTGATTTTGTAGTTGGTGATTGCGAGAATTTTCCGTTTGAGGACAATGCGTTTGATGCCATTATCTGCTCGAATAGCTTTCATCATTATCCGAATCCACAGGCATTTTTTGACAGCGTAAAAAGGTGTCTTCGTCCCGGTGGAAGGCTTGTACTTCGGGATGTAACCAGTGATAATAAATTGTTATTATGGTTTATGGATAAGATAGAACTTCCTCTGGCAAATTTGTGTGGGCACGGAGATGTGACAATCGCTACAAGAGAAGTGGTTACGGACTGCTGTAAAAAGGCGGGTTTAAAGGTAGAAAAACTGGAGATTCGAAAGGGAATGCGCATGCATTGTGTGGTGAGTAAATAATCGGAAAGTACAGTCATAATTTTGTAAGAAATTATGAAGAAAGATATCAGAAAGTTGTGATAGGAACTATAAAAATAGCCTTTTTTGTTCTGCTATGATGTTATCAGAAACTGACAAAGGAGGCTATTTTTATGGAAAGAATAAACAGTCAGACAATCCTTGCTAAGAGGAGAAGCAAACAAAGAAAACAAAAATTAGTAAGAGGTCTTGCAATTGTTTTGGCGCTGATGGTGATATGGAAATTTTTTGGAAGTGCAGTAACATGGATTAGACAGTGGCAATCTGATGAAGTATATGATGTGTCTGCTGAGAATATGTCCGTTCATGGTGAAAAGGAGAAAGCACCCAAAAAGTTTAGCGAAGCACAGATTACAAATGAATTAAGCCGTTTGTCCAAGAAAAATCAAACATATGAAAGTATTTATAACAATCGGGCGGAATATCCGACGGTATTATTACGTTCTCTTTGTAATAATTCGGAGATGTTGAATTTTGTGGCTGGATATTTAATAGCAGATAAATCTGCGCACGGTGAATTAACAAAAAAAGAATGTGAGGGAAAGATACCTCTTTTGCTGCAATGGGATAGAAGATGGGGATATGTATCCTATGGGAGCAGTGATATTGGTTTATCGGGCTGTGCTCCGACTTGTTTGTCAATGGTGATTGTGGGGCTGACCGGCAATCGAAATGCAACACCGGATAAGATTGCAGAATATGCACAGGAAAATGGCTATTATCTAAAAGGAACGGGAACGAGCTGGAGTCTGCTTACCGAAGGTGCTTCATATCTTGGCGTTGAGGGACGTGAAATTAGCTTGAGTAAGAAAACCGTTCAAACCGCATTGCAGCAGGGACAGCCGATTATTTGCAGTGTGGGACCGGGAGATTTTACAACAGAGGGGCATTTTATTGTGTTGACCGGGATGAAGTATGGAAAGATTAAGGTAAACGATCCCAATTGTATTCGCAGGAGTTGCTTATGGGATTATGAGGTGCTTGAGCCACAGATAAAAAATTTGTGGGCATATTGCCGGTGAGGACATTTGCAGAAGCTATTTGTTTGTAGTACAATGACCTCAAATGAGTAAATGGAAGAGGTGAATACGCAGATGGCTGAGAATATTCTGGTGGTAGATGATGAAAGGGAAATTGCAGATTTAGTAGAGGTGTATTTACAAAATGAGGGATATACGGTGTACAAGTTTTATAATGCAGGGGATGCTCTTAATTGTTTGGAGACAACACCAATTAGTCTCGCCGTATTGGATATTATGCTTCCTGACATGGATGGATTTGCACTTTGCAGAAGGATTCGCCAGAAGTTTTATTTTCCCATTATTATGCTGACGGCGAAGGTAGAGGACTTAGATAAAATTATGGGATTGACGGTGGGAGCAGATGATTATATTACAAAACCATTTAACCCGTTGGAACTTACCGCTCGTGTGAAAACGCAGTTACGACGTTATACACGATATAATACAGTAGGTTTTGCAGGGGAGCAGGATGAAGAGATTGATATACGGGGTATGCATATTTCTAAGGCTAGCCATAAATGTACGTTGAATGGACAGGAAGTTGCATTTACGCCTTTGGAGTTTGATATAGTCTGGTATTTGGCGAAGCGGCAGGGGAATGTTGTGTCTTCTGAGGAGTTGTTTGAAGCGGTATGGAAAGAAAAATATTTGGACAACAACAATACGGTAATGGCACACATTGCCAGAATACGGGATAAAATGCATGAGATGCCACGAAAACCAAAGTTTATAAAAACAGTCTGGGGGGTAGGTTATACCATTGAGTAAGAATGCAAAGTTAGAGAAAAAACAAGGGGAAAAGCATAATCATAAGGCAAGACAGCTTATGATGCAGTATGTCATTACACTGGGGGTATGTATCGGTAGTCTGGCATTATTTGTTATATTATCAAAACTTGTTTTGTCAGTCAGAGTATGGTATCCGTCGGATTCGTACTGGCCGTTATTACATTGGCTTAATCTGCATATCATTACTGTTTGTGCAGCAATTGGCGGAGCAATCTGGTTGATTGTGACAATCTATTATTTGTATCGTGTATTCCGGCAAATAGATGAGATTGTGGATGCCGCAGGGAAAATGGTGTCCTGGCCGGAAAAGCCATTGGAAATGCCACGTTCTTTGGAGGGCGTGCAAAATGAGTTGAATCTTGTGCGGGAGCAGGCGCTGCGAAATGAGATGGCGGCGAAGGAGGCAGAGCAGAAAAAGAATGATTTGATTGTATATCTGGCTCACGACCTAAAAACACCTCTTACCAGTGTGATAGGATATTTGTCATTGCTTCGGGATGAGCTGCAAATATCGGAAAAATTACGTGAACGTTATACAGAAATTGCACTCAATAAAGCAGAAAGACTAGAAGAATTAATAAATGAATTTTTTGATATTACGCGTTTTAATCTTTCTGTTATGACGCTGGAAAAAGAGACAATCCATTTCAGCCGTATGCTGGAACAGATTGTTAGCGAGTTTGAGCCGATTTTGCAGGAAAAGAGATTATCTGTAGAATCTGTGATTGAGAAAGATATTATTTTGTCCGGAGATGCTGATAAATTGGAACGCGTCTTTGATAATCTGCTTCGCAATGCTGTCAATTATAGTTATCCGGATACGGTCATACATTTGTTAATGAAGCGGATGACGAAAGAGCACAAAGTTTTGATTCGTGTACAAAATCATGGGCGGACGATTGCTAAAGAAAAATTGGAACATATTTTTGAGCAGTTTTTCCGTGTGGACGCATCAAGGTCTTCTGCAACGGGTGGTTCAGGACTTGGCTTAGCTATTGCCAGACAGATTGTGGAGATGCATTACGGACAGATACGGGCAGAGAGTGCGGATGAGACAATTGTGTTT
>OGNY01001451.1_pt1 | contig 15297 bp, 10 predicted proteins | sample 1573551 | NCBI WGS metagenome assembly OGNY01 (sample SAMEA2581885, study PRJEB24529) | metagenome | biome: Human gut stool | place: China | collected 2011
AGGGTCTTGGCGGGGCTGCGGCCCCGGGCTGCGGCATCCCGCAGGGTGCGGCGGCACAGGCGGATATCCTGCGTATTGATGACCCGGCGGCCGTCAATGCAATACTCCTCCCGCAGACCGGCGTAGATGCGGTAGATTTGGTCATCCGGCACAAGGCCGGTCAGTTCCGGGTTGAGGGCATGGATGCCCTCAACGATGCACACACCGCCCTGCAGGTCGATGGGTTCCACTGCGGCAGCACGCTGCTCGGTGGCAAAATCATAGATGGGCAGCTCGGTCTTGCCGGTCTCGCTGAGCTGGTGCAGGCACTGCTTGATGAGGGGCAGATCCAGCGTTTCAAGGCTTTCGTAGTCCAGCGTGCCGTCCGGCATTTTGGGGTAGTAGGCAGCGCCTTTAAAAAAATTGTCCAGACTGACCACCTGCGCCGGGGTGCCCTGCTGCACCAGAGCCTTTGCCAAACAGTGGGCGCTGGTGGTCTTACCGCTGGCCGAGGGGCCGGTCAGCATAACGATCTTTGCCCCGGAGCCGCGCACCTTCTGGGCGGCATACTGCACCCGCCGGGCGTAGCTGTTCTCGCTCAGCTGTGCCAGCGCCTGCGGACTGCGGGCTGCTACGTTATACAGGTCTACTTCAACCAGTCGTTTCGGTACCCAGATTGTGATCATAAAACTCAGCCACTCCTTTTTTCCGTTCCAGTACCTCCGCAAAGCGCTGGATATACTCGTTCGGATACTTAAAATTGAAGATGCGCTGCATCCGTTTACCTCCATCGGCCACCAGTTTGGTGCTGCCGCCCGCACCGGCCGAAAGGATGGTCTGGACTTCCTCCATGATATAGATATTATAGTAACCCTCGTGACCCGGCTTGCACCAGCCCACGTTTTCCAGATTTTGCAGCGTATTCTTCTGCCGGTAAAGGTAATAGGGGCGGTAGCCCGCCTCGGCCAGCAGATGACACTTTTCCAGCATGGCGGCTACGTCCGCGTAGTCGTTTTCCTTCTGGTCCTCGATGACGATGCGGGACGCCCGCTTGAGGGTAAGGGTGTGGACGGTGATATTCTCCGGCTGCAAGGCAATGGCCTGCCGCAGACTGTGCTCAAAGCCCTCTACCGTATCTCCGGGCAGACCGGCAATGAGGTCCATGTTGATGTCCTCGTGCCCGGCGCGGCGGGCATCTGCGTAGCAATCCAGAATGTCCTGTGCCGAGTGCTTGCGGCCGATATTTGCCAGCACTTCGTCCGAGAAGGTCTGGGGATTGATGGAGATGCGGGTAGCGCCGTATTCCTTGATGACCGCCAGCTTTTCGGCGTCGGTGCAATCCGGGCGACCTGCCTCCACGGTATATTCTACGACCTTGCTCAGGTCAAAATTCTCCCGCACAGTGCCCATGAGCTGCCGCAGCTGGGCGGCGGAAAGGCTGGTGGGGGTGCCGCCGCCGATGTAGATGCTGCACAAGGTCAGCCCTGCACGCTCAGCCTGCACCCGGATCTCTGCGACCTCCTTGCACAGGCAGTCCACATAGGGCTGCACCAGCTTGCGGTCGCGGTCCAGATTGCAGCTGACAAAGCTGCAATAGCTGCACCGGGAGGGACAGAACGGGATGCCGATATACAGGCTATACGTCTTAGGGGCGCTGCCCAGCCGCAGGATCGGCTCCTGCAAATCGGCAATTTCCTTCGCCATTTCGTATTTTTTCTCCGAGCAGTCGAACCGCTGCAAAAAGAAGCGGTCGATCTGCTCTGCGCTCCACCCGGCGGCGCGTTTATCGTGGATAAGCCGCACCGGGCGCACACCGGTCATCTTGCCCCAAGGCGGGCGGATGCCCGTCCACTGGCGCAGCAGGTCATAGGTCAGGCTGGCAAGGGCAAACTCCGGGGTTTCGCCGCCCTGCTCCGCCGGCAGCGGCAGCGGGGCCTCCAGCATTTTGCTCTTTTCCCCCTGCCGCACCAGCACCCGCAGACCGGTGTCGGTCTTTTCTGCCCACAGACAGTCCTCAGCAGGCTCCGGCGGGGTCAGGGTCAAGGGTGCCATGGGGTAAAACAGGCGGGCAAGGTGCTCCACCTCGTACCCGGAGGGTAGCCCAGTGATATAGATCTTCATGTCGTTCTCTCTTTAAAAAATGTCGTTGCCGCCGCGCAGGGCGCTGCGGATATAGTAGTTGTTGTCCAGCTCCGCGCCAAAGGTAGAAAATTCGCCATGGCCGGGCAGCACCTGTGTTTCGCGAGGGATGGGCAGCTGTGCCAGCTTGCGCAGGCTGTCCGCCATCTGTGCGCTGCTGCCGCCCTCAAGGTCGGTGCGGCCGATGCTTCCGGCAAACAGCGTATCACCGCAGAACAGATGCTCACCGCACAGCAGCACCACACTGCCGGGGGTGTGGCCGGGGGTGTGCCACGCAGTAAAGTGCAGCTCGTCCACCGCGATCTGCTCGCCTTCTGTATAGCCGCAGTCCGCAGCGGAAAGCGGGTACATCCGGTCGCCGGCAAGGTCTGCCTTTTCACAGTAGAGGGTGGCGTTCCACTCTGCTTTCAGCGCAGCCGCGCTGCCCACATGGTCGTAGTGGCCGTGGGTGCACAGAATGGTGGTGAGGGTGGCGTTGTGCTGCTTTAAGATTTCGTCGTAGCTGTGCACCTCTGCCGCCGGGTCGATGACCACGGCATGGCCTGCATCGGAGATGAGCAGAAAGGTGTTGGTATACAGCGGCGGTGCCGCAGGAATGTGAAAACCTTGCATCGTTACTCCTTCTTTTTCCACTCGTCGGTATCAATGATGATGGTGCAGGGGCCCTCGTTCACCAGCGACACCTGCATATGGGCACCGAACTCACCGTGCTGCACGTCCTTGAGGCCGTGCTTAGCCATCTCGGCAAGGAACAGCTCGTAGGCATCCACCGAGAGAGGCGGCTTTGCAGCCTTGATAAAGCTGGGACGGTAGCCCTTTTTGGTGTCGCCGTAAAGGGTGAACTGGCTGACCACCAGCGCGGAATAGCCCAGATCCCGGGCGCTCAGGTTCAGCTTGCCCTCCGCATCCGGGAAAATGCGCAGACCCGCGCATTTATCGGCAAGCTTGGGCACGATGTCCAGCGTGTCGGTATCCTTGACTCCCAACAGGATCATGATTCCCGGCCCGATAGCGCGGGGTTCGCCGCCTTCCACCCGCACACTGGCGGAGGATACGGCCTGAATAACTGCTCGCATTGCGTTAACTCCTTGTCACCTTGAGCACGTCCCGCACCTTGGAAAGGCGCGCCACCACACGGTTGAGGTGCTCGGTATTGTTGATGCCGATGGTCAGGCTGACCACGGCGCAGTTGTTTTCTACCTGACGGGCGTTCATGGCATAGATGGGCACCCGGATATCGGCCAGTGCGCTGAGCACGTCCTGCAGCAGCTCGTTGCGGTTCAGGGCAATGATCTCCAGCCCGGCCTTGTAGCTGTCCTTCACGCTGTCTGCCCAGTAGGCCTTGACCCAGCGGGGAGCGTTGGAGGGGTCCTTCATGCTGGCAACGGCGTTGGCACAGGTCTGCTTGTGGATGGAAACGCCGAAGCCGCGGGTGATAAAGCCCACGATGGGGTCGCCGGGCAGCGGGCTGCAGCACTTGGCAAACTTGATGGGGGTGTTATCGAAGCCCTCCACCACCACGCCGTCGGTGGCGTGCACGCGGCTCAGGTCTACCTTGGGCAGATCCTCCACCGATTTATTCTCCTCGGCCTCGGCAGCCTTGAGCTTCTGCCACTCTTCCTTAAGCTTTGGCAGACAGTTGGCAATGGTCATGCCGCCGTAGCCGATGGCGGCGTACAACTCCTCCGCGTTGTTCTGGCGCATCCGGCGGGAACAGCTGTCGATAAAGGCATCCAGCTGGTCGTCCGGGATGATGATCATCTCCCGGCGCAGCTCCTTGGACAAGGCGTCCCGTCCCTGCTGGATATTCTCCTCCCGGCGCATCTTCTTGAACCAGTTGCGGATCTTGCTCTTGGCCTCGCTGGTGCGCACGATCTTGAGCCAGTCGCGGCTTGGGCCCTTATCTGCCGGGCCCAGCAGCACCTCAATGATCTCGCCGGTAGCCACCACATGGTCGATGGGCACCATACGGTTATTCACCTTGCAGCCCACCATGCGGTTACCCACCGCCGAATGGATGGCGTAGGCAAAGTCGATGCAGGTAGCACCGGTGGGCAGGTTGATGACATCGCCCTTGGGGGTAAAGGCGAATACCTCTTCCGGCAGCAGGTCACTCTTCAGATCGTGGAGCAGGTTACCGGAATCCTCGCTCAGGCGCTGGTTTTCCAGCAGCTGGCTGACCCATGCCAGACGGTCGTCCAGCTTATCGTGGCCTTCGCGGCCTTCCTTGTACTTCCAGTGGGCGGCAACGCCGTACTCAGCCTGCTCGTCCATTTTGCGGGTGCGGATCTGCACCTCAAAGGGGATGCCCTCGTGCCCGATGACGGTGGTGTGCAGGCTCTGGTAGCCGTTGGGCTTGGGGGTGGAGATATAGTCCTTGAAGCGGTTGGGCAGCGGGTGGTACATATCGTGGATGAGACCAAGGGTGCTGTAGCACTCAGCCAGAGAATCCAGAATGACTCGTACCGCGTAGATATCGTAGATCTCGTCGAAAGACTTATTCTGCATGATGGTCTTGCGGTAGATGCCGTAAATGCTCTTGACCCGGCGCTTGATGGTGGCACCCTCGATGCCGCTTTCCACCAGACGGCGCTCAATGACGCCGGACACCTTGATCAAAAACTCCTCACCGGCGCGCTCGCTGAGCATCCGGCTGATCTCGGCATAGCCCACGGGGTCCAGATAATGCAGGCTGCGATCCTCCAGCTCTTCCTTGACGTTCAGGATGCCAAGGCGGTTGGCGATGGGGGCGTACACCTCCATGGTCTCGCGGGCCTTATCGCGGCGCTTCTGCTCCGGCCAAGCATCGCCGGTGCGCATATTGTGCAGCCGGTCGCACAGCTTGATGATCATCACACGCACGTCCCGGCTCATAGCCAGCAGCATCTTGCGCAGGTTCTCGGCCTGCAATTCTTCAATATTGGAGAACTGGATCTTGGTCAGCTTGGTCACGCCGTCCACCAGCAGCGCCACTTCCTCGCCAAAGGCGGCTTTCAGGTCGTCCAGCGTGGTGGGGGTATCCTCCACTACGTCATGCAGCAGGGCGGCGGCAATGCTCTCGGAGTCCATGCCCAGATCCAGCACCAGCCGGGCGACTGCCAGCGGGTGGCAGATATAGGGCTCGCCGCTGCGGCGGCACACGCCGTTGTGGGCGTTATTGGCCAGTTCGTAGGCCTTTTGAATCATCTCCATATTGTAGGCCTTGCCGCTGGCCTGAATGGCCTCGCACAGCTTTTCCCACGTTACGATCTCCGGGCGCACCTCAGAGGGCAGCGCCCCCTCCGGTGCGTCTGCCAGCAGCGCCGTAGCAGCTACGGTGGCGGTCTCCTGCACCGGCTGGTGCAGATGGGTCTTGGCAGAGTAACCATCCTCGTCCCGTACCGGAGACGGGACCGGTGCAGTATTTTTCTTTCCCTCAGGCATTTATAGTTCCTCCAGACATTTCAGGATGGGGGCATCGGCAAGGTTCTTTTTGCCTGCTGTCGGCACCAGCTCCCAGAATTTTGCCCCGCCTTTTTCCGCTGCGGTGATCAGCCCCACCTGCTCTAAGGCGGCAACTGCCACCAGCGTTTTGCCGGTCTGCTCCTCCCCCAGCTTTGCGCACAGGGGCTGCAAGTCCTCGGCGTGCCAGCGGCGGGACTGCAATTCCCGGTACACGGCAATGATATCCGTGCGGGCGGGGGCGATCTGTTTTTTCTGTTCTTCGGTCAGGGGGGTGCCCCGGCGCAGCGCCTGCACCAATGCAGCCTGCCGCGCCAATTCTGCGCCCAGCCCCGCCGGGTGCAGGTCGATGATGCGGCCGGAAAGCTGCGCACCCCGGGCGGACTCGTAGACCGAAAGGTTCAGCGCTGCGTCCACCACATCGCCCAGAGCGTAGGGCAGCTGTTCGGCGGGCATCCCGAACCAGACTGCGTACAGGCAGCTATTGCCCTGCCGCAGCCGCAGGCGGCTGTGCCGCCCCTCCGATACCGGATATACGCCGTCCACCACGGCGCTTTGCAGCAGGAACACCGGGGTGGGGTTCTCTGCCCCGTAGGGTGCCAGCTGATCCAGATGGCGCACGCTCTCCACCGTGATACGGTCCAGATGGATGGTCACGTCACAGGTAAGGGGCGGAGTGTGCAGCACCGGGCACTCCCGGGCCGCCCACTCGTTCAAGCGGCGGCGCAATTCGGGCAGATTTTCTTCCCGGACGGAAAGTCCCGCCGCCATGGCATGACCGCCGTAACGCACCAGAAGGTCGGCACAGGAGCCGATGCAGGCGTGCAGGTTAAAACCCTGCACGCTGCGCCCGCTGCCCTTGCCCTCGCCATGCTCGTCAATGGTGACCACGATGACCGGGCGTCCGGTGCGCTCCACCAGCCGGGACGCCACAATGCCGATGACGCCGGGATGCCAGTCCCGTCCCCACAGCAGCATGATGCGGTCATCCAGCCGCTCGGGCTGCTGTTCCAGCAATTCCTCGGCAGCTTTGAAGATCTGCTGCTCGGTCTCCTGCCGGTGGGCGTTGATCTCGTTGAGTTTATGCGCCAGCTCCTCGGCTCTGTCCGGGTCCTCGCAGAGCACCAGCTGCAAAGCGGTGACTGCGTTATCCATGCGGCCTGCCGCGTTGATGCGGGGCGCGATAGCGTAGCTGATATTCTCGGCGGTGATGGGCTTGCCCGCAAGGCCGACTTCCTCTAAAAGTGCCCCAAAGCCGGGGCGGTCGGTCTGCTGCAGCTGCCGCAGCCCGGCCTTGACAAGGGTGCGGTTCTCCCCCACCAGCGGCATCACATCCGCCACCGTACCCACGGCGGCAAGGTCGCCGCAGTAATCCAGCATTTCCTCCGGCGGACAGCCGTCCAGCGCAGCACAAAGCTTGAACGCCACGCCCGCGCCGCACAGACCCTTGAAGGGGCTGTGGTCGTCCTCCCGGCGGGGGTCCACCACGGCCACGGCCTTGGGCAAAGTCTCCGGCGGCAGATGGTGGTCGGTAATGATCAGGTCCATACCCAGCGAAGCCGCAAAGTCGGCTTCCTCCACGGCAGAAATGCCGTTATCTACGGTCACGATAAGGGTGCAGCCCTTGTTGTGCATGGACTGGATGGCGTTTTTGGACAGGCCGTAGCCGTCCCCCTCGCGGCTGGGCAGCATACACTTGACGGTCGCGCCCATGCCCTTGAGGTGCTGGTACAGCAGGGCGGTAGCGGTCACGCCGTCCACATCGTAATCGCCAAAAACCGCGATGGTCTCGCCGTTGTCAATGGCCTGCCAGATGCGCTGACAAGCGGCGTCCATGTCGGTCAGCAGGGCGGGGTCGGAAAGTTCCTCCTCCCCTGCCAGCAAGGTCAGCGCTTCGGCGGGGTCGGTGATGCCCCGGGCAGCAAGGATACCCGCCAGCAGGGCGTTTTCCTTTTGCTGCGCAGCCAGCACGGCCTTATATTTTTCGTCTGACCACGGCGCTTCGTCCATGGCCTGCTCTTCCAGCTGTGCCGCTGCCTGCTCGGCAATGGCGGCGGTCAGCTCCCGCACAGCGGCGCGGTCCAGCGGTTTTTGTTCCCAAGCGCGGTAGGTCATTCAAATTCCCTCCCGGTCAGGCCGTCGTTGGCCAGCATTCCCTGCAAAGCGGCGATCTCGGAAGAAATATCCATGGCTACGTCCGAAAGCAGATTGTTGTACAGGTTCTCATACGCCTGATTCAAGGTATGCAGGATGCCTGCAATATCCCGGCGGATGGTCTCGGCGTTTTCGCCCTGCTGCCCCTGCACATCGTTATAGGTGTGCAGCAGCTTGAGGGTGGTGGGGATATAATATTCCGCAAAGCGGCGGGTCTTGGGCTGGCTTTCCGGGTGTGCTTCCAGCCAGTCGCAGATGGCGGTAGTGGTCTTGTACATCGCCGCCAGTTCTTCCCGCGCCTGTGCATCCTGCATGAGCTGCTGCTCCTTTTCCAGCACGGCGGCAAAGCGGCGGGCGGTATCCAGACTGAGCGGAGCATCGCCAGTTTCCGCCTTTTCCGGCTGCGGCTGTGCAGCGGCAGCGGCGACCGCTTCCTTGGCGGCGCGGTAGTCCTCTGCCGTCAGGTAGAGCGTTTCCGTCTCATCGTCCAGCCATGCGTTCAGCCAGCCCTTATGGATGTAGCCGCGCAGCTTTTTCAGCGCTTTTTTCTTGGTCTGGCGGGTCAGGTCGGCCAGCATCGAAACAGGCAGGCCCTTATGGTAGTCCACGCTGTCGGCGTAGTCGGCAAACTGGCCCATCTGTCTGCCCGCCTTCATCCGGGCTGCACCACAGGCCGTCATCCAGCCAAAGCCCGCCGTGGCAAGGCCCAGCACGCTGCTGACGATGCCCAGCACGTTGTAGGCGGTGTTCATAACGTAGTCCGTGCCCGTCATCAGGATGCCGCCGCCCTCAGTAGCCGACACCACAACGTCACCCAAGGCAGCCGGCGAAATAGTGCCCAGCCCGATGAGGCAGCCCAGCGTCCCCAGCCCGAAGATCACCGCAAAGGTGATGCCCACAGCCAGCAGCGTGCAGCCTGCGCTATGGCGTTTTTTTGCGCTGATACGGATACTTTCCACCGGGGTCGGCTCCGGCTTTGCAAAAATCTGCCGGAACCAGTCGGGCATCCCGGCGGTATCTTCCGCGCGAAAAGGCTGCCCGGCACTGCCGCCGGCAGAGTTGTTCCGTCCCCGGAAGGCCTTTGCGGCCTCCCCGATGCCGTAGTTGGCTGCATGGACGGCGGCCTTGCCCACATCCCACGCCCGGTCGCCGATGTCCATGCCCCTGCCCTCAAAGCCGTGGGCAAAGGCATCGGTCATGGTGTCGCCAAAGGCGCGCAGCTGGTCTTCCAGCTCCTGCTGTACCTGTCGGCCTTCGTTATTTCGGTTATCGTTTTCACGATCGTACATCAAAATTTTCTCACCCTTCTGCCGGTGCATACCGGCTGATGATGGCGCGGGCCACCCGCAGGCCATCCACGGCGGCGCTCATAATGCCGCCCGCATATCCCGCACCCTCGCCGCAGGGGTAAAGCCCTGCCAGCTGGGTGCACACAAAGTCCTCTTCCCGCTCGAGCCGTACCGGGCTGCTGGTGCGGGTCTCAAGGCCGGTCAGGATGGCGTCCGGCGCAGTGTAGCCCGCGATTTTGCGCTCGTAGGCGCGCAGACCCGCCCGCAGGGTATCTGCCAGCTCCCCGGGCAGCAGTGCGCCCAGGTCTGCGGCAGTCACGCCGCGGTCGTAGGTGGGCTGCACGCTGCCAATATGCAGCTGCCCGCGCCCTTCCAGAAAGCTTTGCACATTCTCCGCCGGGGCAGCGTAAGCCCCGGCGGCACGACCGGCGGCGTAGGCCTTTGCTTCCAGCTCCCGTTGGAAGGCAATGGCGCGGCGGGGGTCGTTGGCAAAGTCTGCCCCGCCTACACTGACCACCACCGCCGCATTGGCGTTTTTGCCGCTGCGGGCGTGGTAGCTCATGCCGTTGGTCACAACGCGTTCTTCCTCACTGGCCGAAGCCACTACCTGACCGCCGGGGCACATACAGAAGGTGTACACGCACCGGTCGCCGACGTGCTGGGAGAGCTGGTATTCGCCCCGGGGCAGCGCCGGATGCCCGGCAGCTTCATGGTACAGGCTTTTTTCGATCTCGGTTTGCAGGTGCTCGGCGCGGAAACCCACGCTGAAAGGCTTGCATTCCAGCACAAGGCCGCTGTCCATCAGCATGCTGAAGGTATCCCGTGCCGAGTGCCCCACTGCAAACACCAGTGTCTCGCAGGCAAAGCTGCCGTTTGTAGTAGTGATGCCCACAAGTCGTCCGTTTTTTCGCTCCAGTCCGGTGAGCGCGGTGTTGAAGTGCACCTCGCCGCCCAGAGACTCGATCTCCTTGCGGATGGAGGTGATGACACCGCGCAGCAGGTCGGTGCCCACATGGGGCTTTTGCTTCCATGCGATCTCTGCCGGGGCACCGTGCTGCAAAAACACCTCGGTGACAAAATCACACAGTTCATCCCCGATGCGGGTGGTCAGCTTGCCATCCGAGAAGGTGCCCGCGCCGCCCTCGCCGAACTGGATGTTGGCGTTGGGGTCCAGCTGACCGGTGGCGGAAAAATGCTCCACCGCCTGCACACGGGCATCCAGCGCAGGGCCGCGCTCCAGCACGATGGGGCGGTAGCCCTGCCGTGCCAGCAGCAGGGCCGCAAACAGCCCCGCCGGGCCCAGTCCGCACACCACAGGGCGGTGCGCAAGCGGCTGCGTACCCGCGTGCAGGGTAAAGTCTGCCCGGCGGTGCAGGACAGCGTCCGGGCAGCGGGCTGCAAGGGCGGCCTCCTCCCCGGGCTGCTTGAGGGTGACCGCCACGGTATATACCAGTTTGGGCTGGCCGTGGCGGGCATCCACCGAAAGCTTTGCCACGCCGGTGTGCTCTACCTTGCTGCGGGGCACCCGCAGGGTGTGCAGCGCCTTTTCAAATGCCTGCGGCTCTGCGGCAGAGAGGGGTAGGCGGATGTTGCGAACCAGAATCATTTGTTGTGTTTTCCTTTAAATTTAGTTGCTTTCAATGCGGCATTGCAGCACATAGCTGCCCAGTGCAAAAATCTTGCCGTTGGAGGGCACATATAGTCGACAGGCAATGTTTTGCTGGCCAGTGGCCACGGCGAAGTCCTCGGCGTCGATCTCAATGACCACCTGCTCGGGGGTCAAAGTTTCCATAGCGCCCTTGGGGCCGCAGAGGATCACGTTCATCAGCCGCTCGGTCTCCACCGTCAGCTGATAGGTGGCGGGCAGATTGACCACCTGCACACAGCTGGAGGGCAGGTTCATGGTCTTGGTCTCCAGCCCGGAGCAGTCAAAGCTGACCGTAATGGTGGAGATATTGTCCAGCAGATAGATATCTGTCGGCAGCTCGATGGGCATCTCGTACACCTTGTTCAGACTGAATGTGGAAAGGTCGATGGTGCCGATGGACAAAGTGGACAGTGCATCGATCTTTTCTGCCGGGCCTGCCACCTTGAGCTGCTTGCAGCTGAGGGCATAGCTCAGCACCGAGTTATCGAACCCGCGCGGCGCGTTGATAAAATTCACCTTCACCGGCAGGGTCGCCGTCTTGTACACTTGCAGCGTCACGTCCACATTGCTTTCTTCCAGCGTGGTGTACTGGAACTTGACCTCCTTGCCGCCGCTGGTGTAGAAGCGCAGAGGGGTGTTCAGCGTGACCGACTCGGTCAGCTCGCTGTTATAGGATGCCTCGGCGGTGCAGGTAGCCACCTTGCTCAGTTCGCTGCTAGGACCGGACAGGGTGACGGTCTCCTTGGAGACCTCGGTACTGTAAAGGATATAGCCATCCGCAATGCGCAAATAGTTGGTGGTAGCGGTAACAGGCAGGGTCTTTTCCTCCACCACGTCAAATACCACGTCCACCGTGTTGTCGCTGCCTTCCATGGTCACGGTCACACCATTGAGCAGACCGTTTGCGCCGCGCACCAGCAGCCGCAGGGTCTTTTCGCCGCTGTCGCGCACGCTGGACCAGTCCGGGTAGACCACAAAGTCCGACGCGCTGAGCCCGCCGATGGTGTAGCCATCGCCGGAGAGCTTCAGGTTCACGGTCTTGTCCTCGGCACTGACAATGCTTAAACCCCGGGAGGTATAGGCAGCGGAATCGTAGGTATAATCCACCGGCACATTATAAATAGTGTTGGTGGTACCGGGCTGAACGATGATGGTGACCACCATCCATGCAACGATGGCACCCAGCACAGACAGTGCCAGCCGGACGCGGCGGTCATCCAGAAGATTTTTCTTTTTGCGGACGGCAGGCTTTGCGCCATTCGTCTTGTTCGGCTGGTTGCTCATTGCTGCTCGTCCTCCCCCTTCTGGCTGATCCAGTTCCACAGCTTTTTCGCCTGCTCCACCCAGCTGTCGGCGGTGTTCTTTTCCACCGTGGACTCCTTGGGGATCATCTCGTCGATGAGGCGGGTATACAGGCTCTGGCGGTCAAAATGACGGATCAGCACACCATTTTTGGCCATGGAGATGATGCCGGTCTCCTCACTGACCACGATGGCAATGGCATCGGAGTTTTCCGCAATGCCAAGGCAGGCGCGGTGGCGGGTGCCCATATCCTTGCCCAGATCCAGATTGTTGGAAAGGGGCAGCACGCAGCCCGCCGCCTTGATGCGGCCGTTTTCGATGATAGCGGCACCGTCATGCAGAGGTGTGCCCTCGTAAAAGATGGTGCCCAACACCTCCAGATTGACCGCGCTGTTCACCGGGGTGCCGGTGCGCACGATCTCGGAAAGGTTGGTGTGGCGCTCCAGCACGATGAGGGCGCCGGTCTTGGTCTCAGAGAAGCGCTCGGCTGCATCGCAGATGGCAATGATGGCGCTGCGCCATGCGCCCTTGAGACTGGGGTCGTTGTAGCGTCCCTTTACGTTGAACAGCTTGGAAGCCCATTGGTCGGTCTGACCCATGCGCTCCAGTGCGCGACGGATCTCGGGCTGGAACAGCACCACAAGGGTAAGCAGACCGACTTGCAGCAGCGAGTTGAGCAGCCATGTAACGGTGCGCATATTCAGGGTGTTGGCTACCAGATACACGACCATGACCAGCAGCGCACCCTTGGCCAGCTGCCCGGCGCGGGTGCGGTTGATGATGCCCAGCAGCTGGTAGATCAGGAACGCGATGATGATGATATCCAGCAGATCAACGATCTTGAAGGTCTGAAAATTTGCGATGATCGCATTCAGTGTCATGCGTGTGTGCCCCCCTTACACAGCTTCGATCAGGGCGACGGCGTGGGCGGCAATGCCCAGTCCCTCGCCGGTAAAGCCCAGATGCTCCTCCGTGGTGGCCTTTACGCTTACCGCCTCTACCGGCAGGCCGAAAGCCGCCGCCAGATTGGCACGCATGGCCGGGATATGGGGTGCAAGCTTGGGGCGCTGGCACAGCAGAGTGGCATCGATGTTCTCAATGCGCCAGCCATGCTCCTTGAGGATCTGCGCCACGCGGCAGGCCAGCTTCAGGCTGTCGGCACCGGCGTACTCCGGGTCATTGTCCGGGAAATGCTGGCCGATATCCCCCAGCGCCGCAGCGCCCAGCACAGCATCCATCACCGCATGGGTCAGCACGTCTGCATCCGAATGCCCCAGCAGGCCTTTTTCAAAGGGGATCTCCACCCCGCCAAGGATCAGCTTGCGCTGCTCTACCAAACGATGTACATCATAGCCGTGTCCAATACGCATTTCCGTTTCCTTCCTCTGTGCCGGGCGGGGCAGATCCTCCCGGGTGGTGATCTTCAGGTTTGCATAGTCGCCCTGCGTCAGCTGCACCGGGCGTCCGGTCAGCTCAAACAGGCTGCAATCATCGGTAACAAGGCGGGCGCGGGTCTCGTCCAGTTCTTCCAGCGCCGCAAGGTACGCTGCACGATCAAAACACTGGGGGGTCTGCACCGCATACAGGGTGCTGCGGTCCGGGGTCGTCTGCACCGTGCAGTCCGGGGGCACGGTCTTTCCATCGCCCCGGGCAGCGGCTTTGATGGTATCCTTCACCGGCACCGCCGGGGCTGCTGCGCCGCACCGGGCGGCAGCTTCCAGCGCCGCTGTAATGGCCACTGTACTCACAAAGGGGCGGGCGGCATCGTGCACTGCCACCAGTTCTCCGTGCGCCGCCAGCACGCCGTTTTTTGCGCTCTCGGCGCGGGTAGCCCCGCCCGCTACGATCTGCACAGGCTTTGGGCAGTCCGCCGCCTGCTGCGCCACAAACTCCCGGTTTTTGCCCGCCACCAGCACAAGCTCGGTGACCTGCGGGCACTGGGCAAAGGCGCGGATACTGCGGTGCAGCACCGTTTCGCCTCCCAGATCAAAACTGAGCTTATCAAAACCCATGCGGGTCGAGGAGCCCGCCGCCACCAATACTGCCGATACAGTTTTTTCCATCTCTTCCACCTACCCTACCGCTGTGCCGCGCTGCACGCTCACAGCTGCTTATAATAAACCATGTTTTATTATAGCGTATCACAGCGCAAACTTCAACCGATTTTACACAGCAAAAGTGCATCCGTGCTGCATAAAGCCCTGCGGTCTGTCCTGAAAGGGCAGTCACCCAGAGTGTGCGCTTTCGCCCTCTCAGGCGCTTACCCCTTCCGTCTGCTCACTACGTTCGCAGCCACCTTCCCCAAGGGGATGGCTTTTCGCGGTGGCGGTAAACTTTGCGGCACCTCCATATAAGGCTTTTGCTCCGTTCAACTGTCTGCTGAACGCAAAAAAGAGCTGCTGCACAAAACGTGCAGCAGCCCCGCAGATGCTTTGAAATGTTTTTACTTCAGGATGGGCTCAATGGCAGCGGCCAGAGCGTCCTTCTGTGCCTGTGCTTCCGCCAGATCCTTGCCCAGCGTGGTGAAGTAGGTCTTGATCTTCGGCTCGGTGCCGGAGGGACGCACCACCACGGTAGCGCCGTTTTCCAGCGTGTAGATCAGCACGTTGGCAGCGGGCAGGCCGGTCTCTTCCGGCTTCTTATAATCGGTCACCTTGACCACCTTGTGGCCTGCCAGCTCCACGGGGGGCTGGTCACGCAGCTTCTGCATGATGGAAGCCATCTTCTCCATGCCGGTCAGGCCGGGGAACTCAAAGCTGTCCACCTTGTTCAGGTAGCGGCCGTACTGGGCGTAGATCTCTTCCAGACGCTGCTTGATGGAGGAACCGATGCTGCGGTAGTAAGCGGCCATCTCGCAGATGAGCATGGAGCCGATGACGGCGTCCTTATCGCGGACGTAGGGGCCAGCCAGATAGCCGTAGCTCTCCTCAAAGCCGAAGATGAAGCGATCGACCTCACCGGCAGCCTCGAGGTTTGCGATCTGATCGCCGATCCACTTGAAGCCGGTCAGCACATTGCGCATCTCCACGCCGTAATGCTTTGCCACAGCGTCTGCCAGCGGGGTGGACACGATGGACTTGACTGCCACGGGGTTCTTGGGCATCGTGCCCTTCTCAATGCGGCCAGCGCAGATGTAGTCCAGCAGCAGAACGCCCATCTCGTTGCCGGACACCAGCTCGTAGCTGCCGTCCGGGCACTTCATGGCAATGCCCACGCGGTCGGCATCGGGGTCGGTAGCCAGCATCAGGTCGGCACCGGTCTTGGTTGCCAGTTCCAGGCCCAGCTTCAGCGCCTCGAAGATCTCGGGGTTGGGGTAGGAGCAGGTGGTGAAGTAGCCGTTGGGGT
>OGNY01001454.1_pt1 | contig 15268 bp, 7 predicted proteins | sample 1573551 | NCBI WGS metagenome assembly OGNY01 (sample SAMEA2581885, study PRJEB24529) | metagenome | biome: Human gut stool | place: China | collected 2011
TCCGCCGACAAGTGGAATTACGAGATTCACCACTTGTCGGCGGAACAACCCGAAAAACATTTTTCCGTATCTTTGGACAAGGAAAAACAGCAGGGACGCTTTTTCTGGAATCCCGAAAATGCACCCGTCAGGATACGGGTCAGGGCGCGCGAGATCCCGACTTGGACGCTGTATAACGAAATGGCCGGGCCCCTGCCGTACTCGGTTTGCGCAAGCCCCTGCCCCGAGGAGGAGATCGAACTGATACCCTACGGTTGTACGACGCTGCGCATCTCGGAATTCCCCCTGGTACGCTAACCCTTCCGTAACGTGTTGTTTGCTAATACCCGGACTTATGAGAATCATCTATAAAACCTGCTTTTTATTGCTCTCCGTCATGGCCGCCCGCGCGGCCTTCGGCCAGGTGGCGGCCGTGCCCGATGCGGAAGAGCTGCGCCGTCCCTTCGGGGCTGACGATATTTCCAATTTCCGGACGCCGCCCCGGATCAACTATCCCCAGACGTGGTTCCATTTCATCGGCGGCAATGTATCTGCCGAGGGAATTACCGAAGACCTCGAGGCGATTGCCGGAGCGGGGATTTCGGGCGTGCAGCTGTTCCACGGGCAGTTCGGCGGCCCGTGGCCGGGCGTCGAACCCCAGATCACGGCGCTGAGCCCGATGTGGGACGACGTGGTGAAGCATGCCGCAAAAGAGGCGCACCGGCTGGGGCTGCGCTTTACGATGCAGAACTGCTCGGGATGGGCGACCTCGGGCGGCCCGTGGATCGAACCGTCGAATGCGATGCGCCATCTGGCCTGGAGCCGCACGGATGCCTCGGCAGGGGACAGGGGCGTGGTGCTGCCCCTTCCGCAGACGGGGCGGGAGGCATGGCGCGATTACCGCGACATTGCTGTGCTGGCCTTTCCCACGCCGCTGGACGATACCGGCGATTTCCTGAAGCCCCTCTCGGCCGAAGGGAACCGCGACCTGCCGTGGAAGGAGGTGCTCTCCGGTACGAACCGCAGCCCGGTGCACCTGCCGCCGTGCGGCGACGGCGAACCCGTGCGGATCGAGGTCACGTTCCCCGAGGCAGTCACGATCCGCACCATCGAACTGCCGAGCATGAACAGCATCAACCATCCCCGCTGTTACGAGCCTGGCATCACCCTCAGCGTCGAAGCCATAGCCCCTGACGGGCATGCCACGCGGGTCATGCACGGTGCGGTGCCCTCGGCCAATTCGCAGGATAATACCCCGGTCTCGTTCGCCTGTGCCGACGGCGGCGCAACCGCCAGGTACCGTATTACGATCGAAAACAAATACGACATGACGCTCTGGTCGCTCAAACTGTATACGGCAGCCCGGAAAAACTGCTGGGAGTCCGAGGCGGGATGGACGCTCCGCAACCTGGAGCGGGCGAACGCCCACCCGCAGCAGAACCCTGCTGCATATGTTGCCCGGGATCGGATCGTGGACATCACGGATGCGATGCGCGAAGACGGTACGCTGGAGTGGACGGTGCCCGAGGGACGCTGGACGATCCTGCGCATCGGCCATGTCAATACCGGCCGGCGGAATTCACCGGCCCCTCCCGAAGGAACCGGGTGGGAGTGCAATAAATTGTCGCCCGACGGGGCCCGGGCGCAGTTCGCCGGCTACATCGGACGCCTGCACGACGGCCCTTTGTCCGGCGGGCTACTCGATGGCATGCTGCTCGACAGCTGGGAATGCGAGACCCAGACCTGGACGGACGATATGGAGGCCGAGTTCGCCGGGCGTAACGACTATGCGCTGCGCAGCTGGCTTCCGGCCGTCATGGGCTTCGTGGTCGACGACCAGGAGACCACGGCGCGGTTCCTGCGCGACTGGCGTGCGACGATTTCGAAACTTTTTTCCGAGAATTTCTACGGGACGATGGCTGCGCTCGCCCGGGAGAAGGGCCTGACTATTTCGTATGAAACGGCCGCCGGCGACGTTTTCCCGGCCGACATCCTCGAATATTACAAATATGCCGATGTCCCGATGTGCGAATTCTGGCAGCCTTTCACCGACGGCTTCGTCGGGTCGCTGAATTTCAAGCCCATAAAACCGGCCGCCTCGGCTGCCCGTTTCTACGGCAAGCCTCGGGTTTCGGCCGAAGCCTTTACCTCGTTCACCCATACGTGGGACGAACAGTGGAGTATGCTCAAGGAGGTCGCCAATACCAACCTGGCCGAGGGCGTCACGCACCTCATATACCATACCTATACGCATAACCCGCAACGGCCGTTCCTGCCTCCCGGGACATCGTTCGGCGGGCCGGGTATCGGCACCCCTTTCCTGCGCGGGCAGACCTGGTGGAAACACATGCCCGTCATCAACGATTATTTTGCCCGTTGCAGCTATATGATGGAGCGGGGGCGGCCCGTTTCCGACATCATCTGGTACCTGGGTGACGAACTGAGCCCCAAGCCCGACCAGGATCCCGCCTTCCTGCAAGGATACAAATACGACTATTGCAACCCCGATATCCTGATGAACCGCCTCCGCGTGGAGGAGGGAATGTTCGTGACGCCCGATGGTATCCGTTACAGCGTGCTGTGGCTGCCCGACAACTGCCGGATGCTGCCCGCAACACTCGAGAAGATCCTCTCCTTCGTCCGGGCAGGCGCCACCGTTATCGGCGAGGCCCCCGAGGGGTTGGCGACGCTCAGCGGCGGGATGCAGGCGCAACGGCGTTTCGACAAAGCCGTAAAGGCGATTTGGGGAAGGCGTACCGCAGGCGTGCGGAAAGTCGGCAGGGGTCGTGTGATTTCGGGGCTGGCGATTCCTGAGGCGCTCGCTGCCGCCGGCATAACGCCCGACGTCCGGGGCGATGTGCTTTGGGCGCACCGCCGTACGGAAGGGGCGGACTGGTATTTCGTGTGTCCTCCGAAAGGTGCGGGCTTCGCCGGAACGCTGGATTTCCGTTGCAGCGGCATCGTCGAAGTGTGGGATCCCGCGACGGGCGGCAGAACGCGGGCACAGGCCGTCGCCTGCGGGGATCGCACCCGCGTGTCGCTCGAACTGCCGCAGTCAGGGTCGTGCTACGTCGTATTCCGGAGGGATGTCCCGGAGTCCGATCTGCCGCTGTCGCACGTCGCCGCAGGGGCGCAAGCCGCCGCGATCCCCCTGCGGGATTGGACGCTTCGTTTCCCGGCGGGTTGGGGTGCCCCCGAAAGGCTGGAACTGTCGGAACTGAAGCCCTGGAAAGACCTCGGCCTGTCCGAAGAGGGGCGGGCGTTCTCCGGCACGGCGGTTTACGAAACGACGTTCGAAGCCCGGGAGCCGGGTGCTGCCTATACGCTCGACCTGGGGCGTGTCGGGATGATTGCGGCAGTGACGGTGAACGGCCGCCCTGTGCAGACGCTTTGGGCGCCGCCTTACCGTACGGACATCAGCGATTATGTCCGTCCCGGAACCAATGCGGTTGTGGTCGAAGTGACCGGGAGCTGGTTCAACAGGCTGGTCTACGATGCGGCGCAGGAGCCCGCGGCACGCAAAACCTGGGTGATCCGCTGGCCCTCGGCCGATGAACCGCTGCGGGAAAGCGGACTTCTCGGGCCTGTGCATATAAACGTCGGAAAGGAATTGTAACCAGTGCTTTGTGCAATTTTGGGCGTGGCGCGAGCCGGCCGATTGTGCGGAAATAGCTGACAATATAATGGAAAGGTTCCGGCAGCTATGGCTGCCGGAACCTTTTTTCCGTATTTGCCGGGGAGGGTTATTCGAGCCGAATGATGAGGCCTGTATTTTTCGTTTCGTCCCATAGCCAGACCTTGCCCTGAGATATTTTCAGGACTAAGGCTTGCAATTCCTGCGAGTGGGCCCCGAAAGCATCGTAAAACTCAACCGTCACCTTGACGCAATAAGCTATCCAGCGCAAAACATCCCGCACCGGACCAATCGACCACGGGAGCCGTTTCCAGCATGCACGCCATGTAACGGCTTTGGGAGGTATTCTGTATCCGGAAACTGTGCCGGCTGGTGTTGTAGGCGTATTGGTAGAGGTCGTTGTCGTAGATGAACAGGCTGTTTTCGTTTTCGTATACACCCGGCACATCCTTTTGTAACAGGGCGTACGAATGGCCCGATTTGTCGGTGTCGCTCTTGCTGCAGGCCGTAACCACGGCGAAGAGCATGGTGAGGATGAGGATTCTTCTGAGCATGGCCGTCTCTTTTTATTTCGTGATTTCCAATTCTTTGATTAATACGTCGGTCGTGCCGTCATCGAACGTGACCTCGGCACGCAACTCGCAGGTGCCGGGTTCTGCGAATACGTGTTCGTCCCCGTCGAGCGTCGTGCCGTTCAGTTTCCAGGTGATTGTGTAGTCGTCGCAGGCGATGTTCGAGACGACCAGCGGTGCGGCCTCCCCGACGGCAAACCTTTTTTTGTCGAGGGCGATTACGGCATACTTCGATGTTAGAGGCTTCGTCGAGAATACAAACTCGACGGGCGTGGCTTCCTCGCTGTCGGAGGATGAGATGCTCCCTTCGTACTCTGTGTCGGGTTGCAGTCCTCTGATATAGAGCGAGGTCTCGGTCTGCGCGGGTGCCGAGGCGTAATCTTCGCCTCCTTTCTGCCGCCAGCTTACCAGCCATCGGTAGTCGGGGTTGTAGCCCGGCCAGGATAATTTCACTTCCCGCTGGTAGGGAATGATGTCGACCATGTCGGAACTCATTTTCACATGAACCCGGCACTCGCCGTATACCTCGGGGTTTTGTACCGAGGTCGCCGTGATGACGGCATTGCCCGTGGCAAGCGCCTTTAGTTTCCCGGTCGCATCGACCGATACGACGGCCTCGTCGCTGCTCTCCCAGGTCACTTTGCGGTTGGCGACTTCGAGGGGCCGGACGTTTGCATGCAGGGTCATTTCATCACCCACGGCCAGTTCGATCTCGGGTTCATCGAATCCGACGCTTTCCACGGGAACGTCGACCTCTTCGTGCAGGACGATCGAGATTACCCAATTGACCCCAAGGTCGTTCGACAGGTACCAGGTCTTGCCATTGTCGGTCGAGATAAGGCCGCCCTTGCCGTCAACCTGCGGGCCGCCGTCGGCCGTCGAAGGCCAGTCCGCGGCAGAATGCAGCAGGTAGCCCGTCTTGAGGCTTCGGCCCGCTTCGATGACGATATTTTCGGCCGAGAGGTCTATGGTCGTCACGCCATTCGCGACGATATTTTCCATGGGTTTGCAGTATACGATCTGGTCATCGACGAAGACGTACAGGTCGGCGACATTGTTGTCTCCGCCCAGCTGGATATTTACTTTCCGGAGGGTCTGTCCCACATACGGGGCGAGATCGCTGCTGTCCCAGCCCGCCGCCCGGATCTGTCCCGGGACGAAAAATATGCCTTGCAGGTTTTGTCCCGTATGCCATTTGAGCTCCGTCCCGCCGGCCTCCTCGACTGCCTGCAAAGTGATTTCGCAGGTATTGTCACCCTGCATTACCTCTACGTATCCGGAGTATATCAGGTAGCCTTCCTTGTCCGCTTCGATCCGGTATTTGCCTGTGGGTATCTCTGCAAACAGGCATATCCCGCTCAGTCCCGTGTCTCCGGTTATTTTCTTTCCGGAGGCTACCAGGCTCCGGGTGACCATGACCGATTGACGCTCGACCTCGTCGACGGGCGTGAGGCTGATGTAGGTGTTGGTTTGCAATTTCCCTGCGCTGTTTTTTACTGTCACGCTGAGCGATGCCGCGTCGGATTTCTTCACCGTGAAAGTGATGTTGCCGTCGGCTTGCTGCCGGATGTCGTCGATTTCGATCCCGACCGGAAGCCCGGCCCAGGTCTTGAATTCCGCATGAGTCTGTGAACTGAGCTTTGTGACCTGCCGGGTACCCGGGAAATACATGCCGGCGCGGTAGGATGACGGGTTGTTGTCGTTGTCCGCCTCTATCAGCTCGTGACAGGGGTGTGAAGGCGAGCCGTTCGGGGCGTTCATGCCCCACATGCCCATGGCGGTATTCGAGTGTGTGCCGCTGCCGTCCGACCAGGTCACGATGTTTTGGGAGCGGTCGATGTGCCACACCAGCATTCCCCCGTATTCGAAATAGGAGTCCCACGGGGTGATGTCGCCGCTGTTGCTCCGGTTCTCGAAGAGGAAATATTCGTCCGGGTTGTTGGTCTTCAGCAGCAACCCCTTGTTTTTAGCCAGTGGTTCGAGCGTATATTCGCCCTCCCGGTCGATCACCTCGTAGTCGAGCCAGCCGAGCATCAATCGCTCCATGGCGTTGAAGTTGACCGGGATGATCCCGCCGTTGAACGTTCCGTCACAGTAGATCGAGAAGCGTCCCAGGCGGCCCGAATAATCGTCCGTGAGCCCTAACGTATGTCCGAATTCATGGAGGAAGGTGGTATAACCGCCCCGGATCGTTTCGGACGCCATCTCTTGCGAGATCGCATAACTGTCGACCAGCTTTCCATCGAGCACCAGGCCGCCACCGGCTACGCCCGACGCATGCGGCCACGGGGTGGGAATCGTGGTATCGTTGGGCCCCGAGTAGAAGAGGTATACGTTGTCGACTTTGTTGTCGTTGTTGTAGTCGAACTGGGAGAAGTCTATGCCGTGCAGTTCCTTGGCCATCTTGCACGCTTCGATGACCATCTTGCCTACGTCGCCGTCGTTTCCCTCGCCGGGCTGGGGCTTCCCTCCGTAATATCCCATGGATTTCGACAGCGTGAGGGGGCCTACGACGATGAATTCAGGGCTGAATTTCCCGCCGGAGTTGTCGATCAGGAACTGCCGCGCGCTGCCTGCGCAGCCGAGGCCCGTATAGTTCTCGCCGTTGAGCATCCGGTCGTACTCTTCATTGGCGTTGGGTGTGTAAAACGGCCTCTCTTTCGTTTCCACGAGCAGGATGAGCCGTTTGGCGTTCCCTTGCCAGACCACCTGGTTGATGGTCGGTTCCCAGGGGACGGCGGGGCATGTTTGCCCGATGCCGAGGAAAAATAGCAGCAGGACGAGGATTCTGCCTGTCAAGTCGATGATTTTCATGTTGGTTGATAGTTTGGGTGAATCTGAAATGAGGTGGGATGATAAATCGTCATGCCGTCGGGGGAATCCGACGGCTGTCCGGCAGCGCTCCGTTGGTCTGAGGCAAATTTAGAGGCTAAATCCATTATGGATAGCATAGAATTTGGGATTAACTTATAGTAAATTGATATTCGCGCGCCTTTTTAAAATATCATTTTCTTATTCATTACGATCATTTGACCTGCGTGGCCGCCGGGCATTTGGATTTAATTTTGTATACAACAACCAACTACCTTAAAATCAGATGCCTATGACCTATTACCTATTATAATAAGCTTTGTTCCCGGAAGCGTTCCCGGTTGTGTCTGTCTGTTTTACAACTAACCTATTTAATTACTAACCCTTATCAATGTTATGTTTAAAAATCGCATTTATGGTGAAAGGTTTACGAATATTGGTATGATTTTCCGCCCGGCAGATTGTGCCTGGGGCAAACGGGCACTCCTATTGTTTGCCTCGTTCGCTTTTGGCCTGACCGCTGCGTTCGCGGCCGCCACCCCGTTTGAAAAAATGTCTGCAAACCCGCTTCCCGACATTTCCGGTGCGGGTTTCGCAAATGCACCTTCCCCGCAAAAGGGGTTTCCCATTTCGGGCTCGGTCGTGGATGAAGACGGCAACCCGGTTTCTGGTGTGACCGTTGTCGAGAAGGCGAACCCGGCCAACGGCACCGTTTCGAACAGTAACGGTGAGTTTTCGATCCATGTTCCCGACCAGAATTCCGTGCTCGCATTCTCGTTCCTGGGCTACGAACCCCAGGAACTGGTTGTCGGAGACCGCCGTATCCTTTCCATTATGCTCAAAACGGCTGCACAGGAGATGGAGGATGTAGTGGTTGTAGGCTTCGGCACCCAGAAGAAGGAGAGTCTCGTCAGTGCCATCGCCACGGTCAAGCCTTCGGAGCTGAAAGGCCCGACGAGCAACCTTACGACGATGATCGGCGGTCAGGTCGCCGGTATGATCTCCTATCAGCGCAGCGGTGAACCCGGGCAGGACAATGCCGAGTTCTTCATTCGTGGCGTCGGTTCGTTCGGTGCCGGTAAGGTCAATCCGCTGATCCTGATCGACGGCATCGAATCGTCATCGACCGACCTGGCCCGTCTCCAGCCGGACGACATCGCCGACTTCTCGGTGCTGAAGGATGCAACGGCCTCGGCGGTTTACGGTGCCCGGGGTGCCAACGGCGTGGTGCTGGTCAATACCAAGAGCGGCCGCGAGGGGAAGACGCAGTTCAACTTCCGCGCCGAGAACTCCATTTCGACCAATACCCGCAATTTCCGTTTCGCCGACAACATTACCTACATGCAACTGGCCAACGAGGCCGTGCTGACGCGTAACCCGCAGTCGCCGCTGACCTATTCGAAGGACAAGATCGAACATACCCGCCGTGGGGACAACCCGGTGCTCTACCCGAACAACGACTGGATCGACCAGCTGATCAAACCCTCGACCATGAACCAGCGGTTCAATGCGAATATCTCGGGCGGCGGGCGTGTCGCACGCTTCTACCTGGCCGGTACGTTCAACATCGACAACGGTGTGTTGCGGAACGACAACGGAAACGATTTCAAGAATAACATCAGCCTGAAGAACTATTCGATCCGTTCGAATACGGATTTGCAGCTGACCAAAACCACGGTGGCGACAGTGCGCGTCTATGCGCAGTTCGACGACTATCACGGCCCGATCGGCGGAGGTGAAAAAATCTTCAATTCAGCCATGGCCGCCAACCCAGTGGCCTTCCCGGCCGTCTATCCGCAGAGCTATTCGCCGACGACCACGCACCCGATGTTCGGCAGCGCGCTGACCCCCAATTCGACGGGCCAGCTTTACACGAACCCCTATGCGCAGATGGTTTCGGGCTACCAGGTTAACAATGCCTCGACCATCAATGCCCAGATCGAGTTCAAGCAGGACTTCGGGTTCTGGGTGCCCGGACTTACGGCACGCGCCATGGGATATACCCAGCGGTACTCCTTCTTCTCGACTACCCGCCAGTACAATCCTTTCTATTACAAGGCAGACCTCACGTCGCAGGGCGTCGTGCTGACCCCGTTCAACGATGGCGGGAACGCTTCGATCGGGACGCCGGGTACCGAATACCTCAATTACAACGAAGGCGAAAAGAAGGTCAGCACGGCCTATTACGGCGAAGCCGTCATCAATTACGACCGCACCTTCGCCGACAAGCACCAGGTGACGGGTATGCTCATCGGGACGATCCGCCATTCGATTGTCGGTAATGCCGGCACGCTCGAAGGGTCGCTGCCGTCGCGCAACCTGGGACTCTCGGGGCGTTTCACTTACGGCTTCGACTCCCGCTACCTGCTGGAGTTTAACTTCGGTTACAACGGATCCGAGCGTTTTTCGAGCAACAAGCGGTGGGGTTTCTTCCCCTCGATCGGCGGCGGTTGGGTCGTCTCCAACGAAAAATTCTTCGCCCCGCTCAAGAAGGTCATCTCCGACATGAAACTGCGTGTTTCCTATGGCCTGATCGGTAACGACCAGATCGGCGATGTGAACGACCGTTTCTTCTACCTTTCGAACGTGAACCTGAACCAGACGGGCGACCGCTCGCAGGTCTTCGGCGAGAACTTCCTCTACGGGCGTCCCGGTGTGGAAACGACGCGTTACGCTAATTACGACATCGGCTGGGAAGAGTCGCGCCAGTTGAACCTCGGTTTGGATATGAAGATCGGTGGTGTGAATATCATCGTCGAGCCTTACTGGCAGGAACGTTCCAACATCCTGCTGGATCGCACCTATATTCCTGCGACGATGGGTTTGTCGGCGAAGGTGAAAGCCAATACGGGCAAGGCCAAATCGCACGGCGTCGATGTGTCGGTCGATTACAACAAGTTCTTCCGGAGCGGCCTTTGGACGACGCTGCGCGGGAATTTTACCTATGCTACCAACGAGATCACGGTGTACGACGAGCCCAATTATCCCGCCAACGAATACTACCGTTCGCGCCTGGGCTATCCCTTCGCCCAGACCTGGGGCTACGTGGCCGAACGCCTTTTCGTCGATGACGAGGAGGTCGCCAACTCGCCGTCGCAGAAATTCGGGGATATCCCGGTGGCTGCCGGTGACATCAAGTACCGTGACATCAACGGCGACGGGCAGATCACGGAGGCCGACAAGATTCCCATCGGTTTCCCCACGACACCCGAGATCAACTATGGTTTCGGCGGTACGATCGGCTACAAGAATTTTGACCTGAGCCTTTTCTTCCAGGGATCCGCCCGTTCATCGATCTTCATCGATGCCGGGGCCATTTCGCCGTTCGTGATGAAGACCGATCAGCCCGGCAATCAGAACGGCCTGCTGCGCGTGGTCGCGAACGACCACTGGTCGGAGGACAACCGTAACCTTTACGCTTTCTGGCCGCGTCTGAGCGACCGCGCCAACGAGAACAACACGCAGGTCTCGACATGGTGGATGCGTAACGGCGCGATGTTGCGCCTCAAGTCTCTGGAACTCGGTTACAACCTGCCGGAAAAGGCCGCCCGCAAGATCGGTATGACCAAGCTGCGCGTCTATGTGAACGCATCGAACCTCTTTGTCATCAGCAATTTCAAGTTGTGGGATCCCGAAATGGGCGCCAACGGCCTGGGATACCCGTTGCAACGCGTATTCAATATCGGCCTTTCTATCGGATTATAAATGGGAATTTAAAACTGAGCGAACTATGAAAAAATACAAGTTTCCCGTTTGGAGGAAAATAAAGATCGGAGGCTGGGTCGCATGCTGCGCTTTGTTGTCCGCATCGTGCAACAGCTTCCTGGATATCGTACCCGACAATGTCGCCGTCATCGACCATGCCTTTTCGAATGCGATGGAGGCGGAGAAATACCTGTTTACGTGTTACTCTTACTTGCCGGGCACCGGCGAGCCGTCGGGCAATATCGGCATGACGGCCGGCGATGAGATATGGCTGAATATGCCTAACCACGTGCCTTCGCCCGCCTGGGATTATATCGCCAAGGGCGTGCGCAGTGCCGACAGGTCGCAGCCGGACTGGTGGAAGGGTAGCGATTATGCCTTTTCGCTGTTCATGGGGATCCGTGACTGCAATACATTCCTCGAAAACATCGAGGATACCTCGAAGGTGGCCGATCTGACGGTGGACAAGCGTGCACGCTGGATCGCCGAGGCCAAGTTCCTGAAAGCCTATTATCATTACTATCTGCTGCGCACGTACGGCCCGATCCCGATCGTCGACAAAAACCTGCCGGTGTCGGCATCGCCCGAGGCGGTGCAGGTGAAGCGCCAGCCGTTCGACGATTGCGTGAAGTATATCGTCGGCCTGCTCGACGAATGTAACCCGGGCCTGCCCGCCGTGATATCCAACCGGCAGTCCGAGCTGGGACGCATCACCAAGCCGATCAACCGGGCGGTTAAGGCGCAGGTGTTGTTGCTGGCGGCCAGTCCGCTCTTCAACGGCAACAGCGATTTCTCCAATTTCCGGGATAACGACGGCGTGCTGCTCTTCAATTCCGAATACGATGCCGGCAAGTGGGCTTTGGCGGCAGATGCCGCGAAGGAGGCGATCGAAAGCGCCGAAGGTGCAGGGCACGAGCTCTTCTATTACGATGACGCCCCGTTCGAAATCTCCGAGACGACTAAGACCCAGTTGAGCATTCGCCAGGCAGTGTGCGAACGGTGGAACGACGAGGTCGTATGGGGACGTTCCGGTGGCCGCGGCCGCGCCGGGGCAATGCTCCAGCAGGGATGTATGCCGCTGCTCGACGCCGGGATGAACATCAATACCGTACGCGGTTGTGTGGCGCCGACCCTGGCCGTCGTCAAGGAGTTTTATTCGAAGAACGGTGTGCCCATCGACGAGGACAAGACGCTCGACTTTTCGGAAATCAACGAGCTGCGCGTGGCGACGGCCGACGAGCGGTATAATTTCCAGGAGGGGTATACGTCGGCGCGTATCAACTTCGACCGTGAGAACCGCTTCTATGCCGACATCGGGTTCGACGGGGGGAAATGGATCATGGAGTATCATCCCTCGCGTTCAGACGTAGATACATACGTGTTGCAGGCCAAGAAAGGGCAACTGGGAGCCGGACAAGTGCAGGGGGCGACCTCTTCGACCGGTTATTTCACCAAAAAACTCGTCCACTGGGAGTCGGGTTTCGGTAATACGACAACCGGGGTAGTGGAATATGCATGGCCGGAAATCCGCCTTGCGGAGGTCTACCTGATGTACGTCGAGGCGCTCAACGAGGCCGAAGGCCCCGTTTCGGACGTACACCACTACCTGAACGAGATCCGGAAGCGAGCCGGGTTGGGTACGGTCGAGGATTCGTGGAAGAAGTATTCCAAGAACCCGGCCAAGCCCGATACCAAGGAGGGCATGCGTGAGATCATCCGGCGCGAGCGGCTGATCGAACTGGCGCTCGAAGGCCACCGTTACTGGGACATATTGCGTTGGAAACTTGCGCCCGATTATTTCAATCAGCCGATCTCGGGGTGGGACGTTTCGCAGTCCGATGCGGCGGCATACTACCAGGTGAGGACGATTTACAACCGGTCGTTCGTGGCACCGCGTGATTATTTCAATCCGATTCCGAACAGCGAAATGAATGTGAACAGCAACCTGGTTCAGAATCCGGGGTGGTAATTGTCTGGGAAAATCGATTAAACAGTATGAAAACGAATATCTTTGGAATTATACTTTTGGCAATCCTGTTTATGGGTTGCAAGGAAGACCGGCTGGAACCGATGGGGCACGACTCGACCCCTCCCGGCCAGGTTTCCAACGTCGGGGTCGAGAGCCTGCCGGGCAAGGTAAAACTGACCTATACATTGCCCGGAGACCCGAATTTGCTCTATGTCAAGGCGGTGTACCGGCTCAACTCGGGCGCGATGCGCGAGATCAAGGCCTCGTATTACACCAATACGATGACTCTGGACGGTTTCGGGGACACGAATGTCCACGACGTGCAGGTCTATGCGGTCAACCGAAGCGAGGTCGCCTCTGACCCGGTGACCGTACAGGTACAGCCGCAGGAGAACCCGATCTGGGACGTGCGGCGGAGCATGGTCGTGTCGAACGATTTTTCGGGTGTCCATGTCAAGGCCGAGAATCCGGCGCGGGAGACCGTCGCCATCGAGATTATGCGTAAGGATTCGCTCGGCAACTGGCAGAACGTCGAGGGTTACGAGACGAGCAGCCCTACTATCGAATTCGCCAAACGCGGGCTGGATACGCTGGAATACGAATTCCGGTTTACGGTGCGCGACCGTTTCCTGAATTACACCGATACGCTTTACACCACGGTCAAGCCCCTCTTCGAACGGATGCTCGACAAGTCCAAGTTCAAGGCCTATAACCTGCCGGGCGATGCGACGGCCGAGCAGCCCGGGTGGCTGGAGATGGATCGTATGTGGAACAACATTTACACCTACACCAACCATGAACGCTGGCTGATTGCCACGCCGATCGGGGAGAATGCGGGCAAACCCCAGATCAGTACGTTCGATATCGGCACGCCCTCCAGGCTGAGCCGTCTTACGCTCTTCAATTGGGGATATGAAATGTCGTACGGCAGCGGTGCGGGTGACCGTCTATTCTATACGGGCGAGCGTATGCGGCGCTTCGAGATATGGGGTACGATGAGCCCCGACCCGGACGGTAGCCTCGACAGCTGGATCAAGCTGGCGACCTTCGAAAACAAAAAACCCTCGCAGCTGCCCTATGGGCAGCAGTCGCAGGAGGATTTCGATACGGCGGTCGCCGGGTTCGATTTCCTCTTCCCGGTCAGCGAGGACATTCCGAAAGTCCGGTATGTGCGAATCCGGAACCTGGAAAGCTGGGACGGCACGACGAAATTCGGCATCGAGGAGATCGACCTCTTCGGCGACCCGAGGTGAAATCCCAATGAAACCGGTAATTATTATCTAACAATGTGATTGACATGAAAAAGAATACTGTGATATCCGTTTTGCTGTCGGGCTGCATCGCATGCGGGATGTTGGCCTGCACGGATATGGATGAATACAAGAAGATCTCCGGCGACGAGGAGATCGTCTATCCCGGTAAAATCGAGGAGGCGATCGTGTATACCGGTGACGGACGGGTCGTCGTGGAGGGACTCTGCAAATCGGATCCCAAGATCGTGAGCTGCCGTGTTTACTGGGGGCTCGGCAGCGAATATGTCGAAGTGCCGGTGGATATGTCCGGCGGCCCGTTCCGGGTTCGGCGGGAAATCGCACTGCCTGAAAATTCCTACAATTTCGACATCTACACTTATGATGCCGAGGGTAACCGCTCCATTCCGGTCAATGTGACGGGTAAAAGTTACGGCGAACAATACAAGGCGTCGCTCACGAACCGTCTGGTAAAGTCGTTTACCCTACAGGACGGCCAGGCCGTCATCGAATGGTGGGATATCGACGCGACGCAGGGCCCCTATGCGACCGAGGTGGTATATACCGACAAGCAGCATGCCGTCGTGGAAAAACTGGTTCCCGTCGAGGAGAAAAAGACGGTGCTCGAGGATTACGACATGGCTACGGCTGTGGAATATACTACGCTCTACAGGCCCGATACGCTATGCGTGGATGTCTTCAGGTCTGTGCCCGATCGGGTGAAGCTGGAATAGGCTTCTTTCGCCGGGCCTCCGGATGCCGGCCGCGGATTCCCCGCGGCCGGCTTTTTTGATCGCTGCACAGCCGTTTGCCGGGCCGGGGTTCCGGCCCGTGTCCATTGTGAAGGTTCGTGCTGGTTGACGTTCGTTTGCGTGTGTCGGCACCGGTTTGCTTCCGGATGCACCTGTTTGCAGGCATGTGCCGGTTTGCGCAGTTCGTACCGGGGGGCGGAAAAAATTATCCCCGGGAGCATTCAAAACTCCCGGGGATGAACAAGCCGGGCGGGAGGATTACTCGATCACCGCCGCCCAGCCGCCGTTGCGGGCTATCTTCAGGGTGGCTTTTCCTGTGCTGTCGACCCGGCGCTGCGTTTTGCGGTAATCCATCGCCTGCCGGAATGCGTTGATTCCGTCTTCGAAGCCGGTCATCGTATAGTTTTTGCCCGGCGTGAGGAAGTCGAGCGAGATTTCGAGTTCGATCCCCTCGTTGCTGCCGTTTATGGCGCCGACATACCATTTGTCGCCTTTCCGTTTGGCGACGACGGCAAATTTTCCGGCGACGGCTTTCAGTGCCCGGGTTTCATCCCATGTGACGGGTACCCGGCTGATGAACCGCGTACATTCATCGT
>OGNY01001461.1_pt1 | contig 15202 bp, 7 predicted proteins | sample 1573551 | NCBI WGS metagenome assembly OGNY01 (sample SAMEA2581885, study PRJEB24529) | metagenome | biome: Human gut stool | place: China | collected 2011
ATGATCGCCATTGCGCTGGCCTGTGAGCCGAAGCTGCTGATCGCCGACGAGCCGACCACCGCGCTGGACGTGACGATCCAGGCGCAGATCCTGGAGCTGATGAACGACCTGCGCCACAAGCTGGGCATGTCCATCATCATGATCACCCATGACCTGGGCGTTGTGGCCCAGATGTGCGAGAAGATCGCTGTCATGTACGCCGGTCACATCGTCGAGTACGGCACGACGGACGAAATTTTCTACAACCCCCAGCATGAGTACACGAAGGGCCTGATCAACTCCATCCCGAAGCTGAACGCCGAGGAGAAGGAGCGTCTGGTGCCCATCGAGGGTCAGCCCGTTGACCTGCTGAACCCGCCCGCAGGCTGCCCGTTTGCGCCGCGCTGCAAGAGCTGCATGAAGGTCTGTCTGAACAAGATGCCGCCCAGAACCGAATTGAGCGACACCCACTACACCTATTGCTGGCTGCGCCAGAAGGAAGAATTTGAGAAGGGGGGCAAAGCCTGATGAGCGAGAATCTCGTTGAAGTAAAGCATCTGCAGCAGTATTTCCCCGCCGGCGGCATGGGCAAGAACAAGCAGTACGTTCAGGCCGTGGACGACGTGAGCTTTGCCATCCGCAAGGGCGAGACGCTGGGCCTGGTCGGTGAGTCCGGCTGCGGCAAGACCACGACGGGCCGCACCCTGCTGCGCCTGTATGAGCCTACCGACGGCACTATCATCTACGACGGCAAGGTCTTGTTTGACAAAAAGGAAAAGATCGCCGTTGATATGCTGCCCTACCGCCGCCGTATGCAGATCGTGTTCCAGGACCCCTACGCGAGCCTGGACCCCCGTATGACCATCGGCGACATCGTCGGCGAGGGCATCGACATCCACCACCTGTGCGCCAACGCCAAGGAGCGCCATGACAAGATCATCTCCCTGCTCGAGCGCGTCGGCCTGAACAGTGAGCACGCCAACCGCTACCCGCACGAGTTCTCCGGCGGTCAGCGCCAGCGCGTCGGCATTGCCCGCGCCCTGGCTGTGGACCCCGAGTTCATCGTCTGCGACGAGCCGGTCTCCGCGCTGGACGTTTCGATCCAGGCGCAGGTCGTCAACATGTTTGAGGACCTGCAGCAGGAGATGGGGCTGACCTACTTGTTCATCGCCCATGACCTGAGCGTTGTCAAGCACATCTCCAACCGCATCGGCGTTATGTATCTGGGCAAGCTGGTGGAGCTGGCCGACAGCTTTGAGCTGATCGCCCACAGCGTCCACCCCTACACCCGCAGCCTGATTTCGGCCATTCCCGTGGCGGACCCCGTCACGGCCCGCCAGAGCCACCGTATCGTGCTGCAGGGCGATGTGCCCAGCCCGCTGAATCCGCCGAGCGGCTGCCGTTTCCGCACCCGCTGCCCCTACGCCGACGAGCGCTGCGCCGCCGAGGTGCCGGAGTTCAAGGAAGTGAGCAGCGGCCACTGGGCAGCGTGCCACCATCTGGACAAAGTAAAGTAATGTAGGGGGCGCTGCCGGGCGTGGCGGACACTGTTTGTCCGCCCCTCGACTCCACCCGACATATAAACTCATACTTATACAGGGCGGCTCACCGCAGCCGCCTTGTGCTTGACCCCAAAATGTGCGTGTGAGGCGAACATTCATCCGCGGAATATAGAACTGTACGCAATAGAAATACAAAAGGACTTTCTATCAAAACAGTTACAAAAGTTACAGACCACTTGAAATTTCGGATTCAGAGTGGTAAAGTATAAATATTCATTCCGTTGGGGGCTTGTCTCCCGGGGGGATTGGGTATAAAGTATATTACATTTGGAGGGAATATTCATGAAGATGAAGAACATTGCTGCCGTGGCTATGGCCGGCTGCATGGCTGCTTCTCTGGCTGCGTGCGGCGGCTCTGCAAGCTCCGCTGCCAGCAGCGCTGCATCCACTGAGGCTGCGACCAGCGAAGCCGCCGAGGCTACCGGCACTTCCGCCAACGGTTTCACCGTCCAGCTCGGACCTAACCCCGAGACCCTGGACCCCGCGCTGAACAGCGCTATCGACGGTGCCAACACCATCATCACCACCTTTGAGCCGCTGCTGCTCATCGACGAGAACAACGAGGTTGTTCCCGGCCAGGCAGAGCTGCCCGAGGTCTCCGAGGACGGCTTGACCTGGACCTTCACCATGAAGGACGGCCTGAAGTGGAGCGACGGCTCCGACCTGACTGCGAAGGACTTTGAGTACTCCTTCAAGCGTCTGGCCTGCCCCGACACCGCAGCCCCCTACGGCGAGACCGTTGTCGGCATGATCGACGGCTATAAGGATGCCATCGGCAACCCCGATGCAGACGGCAACACCACCACCGATCCCGACTGGGATGCCCTGAACGTCCATGCCAGCGAGGACGGCAAGACCCTGACCGTCCAGCTGTCCTATCCCTGCTCCTACTTCGATAAGCTCTGCGCCTTCGCGGCTATGAGCCCCGTGCAGCAGGCTACTGTTGAGGCCAACGGCGATGCCTGGTGCACGCAGCCTGACACCTTCGTCTGCAACGGCCCCTACATGATCAGCGATTGGATCCCCTCCGAGCGTATTGTTCTGTCCAAGAACCCGAACTACGTCGGCGGCTGGGATTCCTCCAAGATCGTTTCCGACACCATCACCCTGCTCCTGCTCGAGGACTCCAGCGCTGCTTACGCCGCCTACAACAGCGGTGAGGCACAGCTCATCAAGGATGTCCCCACCGATGAGATCCCCAGCCTGACCAAGGCAGAGGACGGCGGCGACTTCTATGTTGACACCATCCTGGGCACCTACTACGTCAGCCTGAACCTGCAGCGTGATGCCTTCAAGGATGCCAAGGTCCGCAAGGCTCTGAGCCTGGCCATCGACCGTGACTACGTTGCCAACACCATCATGCAGGGCACCTACTCCGCCGCCGACAGCATCGTTGGCCCTGGCATCGTGGACGAGAGCGGTTACTTCCACGACAACGGCAATGCTCCCTACATCTCTGCCGACTACGAGGCAAACCTGGCCGAGGCTAAGAAGCTGCTGGAAGAGGCTGGCTACCCCAATGGCGAGGGCTACCCCACCATTGAGTACAGCACCAACGACGCTGGCTACCATGTGCCTCTGGCAGAGTACCTGCAGCAGGCTTGGGGCGATCTGGGCATCACCCTGACCATCAACAAGATGGAGTGGTCCTCCTTCACCCCCGCTCGCCGTGCAGGCGAGTACGACGTTGCCCGTAACGGCTGGGTCATGGACTACAACGATCCCTCCAACATGCTGGATCTGTTCTGCTCCGGCAACGGCAACAACGATGGCAAGTACTCCAACCCCGACTTCGATGCTGCCATCGATGCTTCCCGCGTTGCTGATTCTGCTGAGCACTTTGCACAGCTGCACAAGGCTGAGGACATCCTCATGGAGGATATGGGCTGCCTGCCGATCGCTTACTACAACGACTACTGGCTGCAGAGCCCCACTCTGAAGGGCACCTGGCACAGCCCCTACGGCTACTGGTACCTGCAGTACGGCTACATCGAGGGCTAATCGCCCCGGTGCGGCGTACAGCGTGAGCTGAACCGTAAATCACAGGCACCCCGCTTACCGGAAACGGCAGGCGGGGTGCCTTTTTGCGTGCAGGACCGAAAAACGGACGTCTTGCACACCCCGGTGGGCTATGATACAATAAAAGATGATCAAAGCACAAAGGGGAGAGAAGAATGGAGCAAAAACGCCTGTGTCCGTACTGCATGGGGGAGCTGCCCCCCGCCGCCGACAGCTGTGTGCACTGCGGCAAGGTGTTTGCGGGGCGCAACCCCGCCGGCTGCCTGCCCGTGGGCACGGTGCTGGCCGGGCGCTACACCGTGGGCGAGATGCGGAGCCTGGACGGGGAGGGCATCCTGTACCGGGGCGTGGAGAACCTGGGCTGCTTCCGGGTGACCATTAAGGAATATCTGCCGGTGACCCTGTCTGCCGAGCGGGGCGCGGACTGCATCCTGCAGCCCAAGACCGGCAGCGAGGTGCTGTTCAAGACCACCCGCATGGACTTTGCCGACCTGTACCGGGCGCTGGAGCGCATCACCCCGGCCACCGGGCTGGAAGCCGTGCTGGACGTGGTGGAGGCCAACAACACCGTGTATGCGGTGATGGAGAACCTGGGCGGCACCCCGCTGGACCAGTGGCTGGAAGCGCAGGGCACGCCGCTGCGCCCGGACGACGCCTGTGCCATGCTGCAGCCGGTGTTTGAGGGCGTGGCCGCCATGCACAAGATCGGGCTGGTGCACCGGGGCATCTGCCCGGAGAACCTCCGGGTGATGGCCGACGGCCGGTGCCGTCTGGCGGGTTACGCCACGGTGGGCCTGCGCACCGCCGGAAGCGGCCTGCGCGAGCAGCTGTACGAGGGGTATTCGGCCCCGGAGCAGTATTCCACCGCCGAGTTTGAGGGCCGCTACACCGACGAATACGGCCTTGCAGCGGTGTTCTACCGCATGGTGTGCGGGCAGGCCCCGGTGCCGGCCGCCCAGCGTATGGTGTCGGACTCCAACCCGCGCGCCCGCACCGTGAACAGCGCCGTGCCGGGCTATGTGTCGGACGTGCTGCAGATGGGCCTGCGGCTCAAGCCCATGGAGCGCATCCAGACCGTGCCGCAGCTGGTGCAGGCGCTCTCTTCCAAAGAGTACACCGAGGAGCTGGGCCGCACCATGAAGCCCGAGACCCCGGTGGGCCAACCGGAAGAAAAGGCCCATCTGCTCAGCATCAAGGGCCTGCTGGCGGGCATCCTGATCCTGCTGGCCATTCTGCTGGTGCTCATGGTGTGGACCATGGTGAGCCACAGCCTGCCCTCGGCGTCATCGGGATCGGTGGAGCCGGAACCGGCCAGCAGCGAGGTGCTGGAGCCCCAGAATCTGGTGCCCAGCTTCATCGGCATGGATTACGCCCAGGTGCAGAACAACCGGGAGTACACCGGCATGTACCTGTTCTACGTCACCGAGGAGTACAGCGACACCGTCCCGGCCGGGCAGATCATGACCCAGGAACCGGCGGCGGACACGGTGCTCAAGGCAGGGGAGACCATTCGTCTGGTGGTCAGCAAGGGCCCGCAGAAGGTGGAAATGCCCACCATCATCGGTTTCAGCCAGGACGCCGCCGTGCAGACGCTGCAGAGCCGCGGGCTGATCGCCAGCTGCTTTATGGTGGTGAACGACGGCTCCTATGCCGCCGGATGCGTGGTGTCGGCCAGTGAACCGGCGGGCGCACAGGTGGACGTGGGCACGGTGATCACCGTGTATATCGCGGCGGACCCCAGCGTGGAGATCACCACCCCGCCCGAGGAACCGGCAGCCACCGAACCCACCACGGCCCCGGCTGACCCGGAGACCCCCGCAGACGGCGGGGACCCTGCCGCCAACCCGGAGCAGGGGACCAAGTGAGCACGGAAGGATCGTTTTAAATCTGCAAATCCGGCAGGGCTGCGGCCTTGCCGGGTTTGTTTTTTGCCGGAGGGGAGCGCCGTTGCTGCGGCAGGCAAAACGGCTTCTGCGGGCAGAACGGGCGGCGGCCCCGGTGCTCCCCATAGTTCCGGGGTGGGAAACTGCGGCGGGTCATTTGTCCGCTCGTTTGTGTTGCAGTGCAACAAAAACGTTCCCGTCCGCAACAAATGTGCAATTCAAAAGCCGTGAAAATCGTTCATTTTTTCGTGCAATTTTGCCATTTTGGGGCCGGTCCGTCCGTCAATCAGCCGAAATTTCCGTACAGGCTTTTTTTCGTGCAATTACCCCCTTGAAATTTTTGGAAAACGTATATAATATAGGATTATAAGGACTGCCCAGCGGGCGCCTATTTTGTACTATAGGTTTCTGAAAAGTTGTGCGAGGAACACAGTCTCTAGTGAAGTGAGGAGGACGATTATGAGAAAAAAGTCCAAGAAGAAGCAGATCGTTGCGATGACGCTGGCCCTTTCGGTGCTCAGCAGCTCGGTTGGCATGTGCGGTGCCGCTGCAGCTACCGACCCCCCCCCCGGATGCTGATGGCTCTAACCTGCAGGTGACCATCGTCCCGCTGGCTGACAATACCGAAACCCCCGCCCCGACCGCCGAGAGCAAGACCCCGGCGCAGGAGGAGGAGACCCCTGCCGAGAAGGACCAGCCTGCCGCTTCCACCGGCGACAACACCGACCAGACCACCGAGGGCGAGGGCGAAGGCGACAACAACACCTCTTCCGACGATAAACCCACCATCGAGCGCCCGGAGCAGTCCGAGACCGTCGAGACCCTGCCCGGCACCGCCAAGGATAACATCGACCACATCAAGGGCGAGGACAAGGACGAAACCGAGGACAAGGGCGAGACCGGCGAGGAGACCCCCGGCACCGGCGATACGGACACGGAGGAAAAGGGCGAGACTGGCGAGGAGACCCCCGAAGAGACCCCGGAAAACCCGGAGGAAACGCCCGAGGAGACCCCGAAAGAGGATGACACCGACTACAGCTGTGCCTATGACCCGGACACCGGCCACTTCAAGGTCACCTTCAACATCAAGGAAGATGCCGAGGGCGACCAGACCATTGAGCTGAGCAAGGTGCAGGAAGTGGTGCGCAAGAACGGCGAAAGCTATCTTGACACGGACGAAGGCAAAGCAGCGCTGGAAGAAGCCCAGATGTGGGGCGACAAAACCATGAAGTACACCCATAATGGTGTTACTTACATCTATACGCTGGCCACCGGCACCGTGAGCCTTTATCAGGAACCCGGCTGCACCACGATTTTTGACATCTCCCTGTCCAACGGCTCCAAGCATACTTATGTGTACAAGGACAACAGCCTGACTGTTGCCACCCCTGACGTGAGCAATACCGACAAAACTGGTGTCACCGGCTTTGACGGACAGGAGTTGCCGAAGGAATATGCTGGCAATACGAACCTTGAGCTGAAGTACGATAAAAACGCTGCGTCCGGCTGCATGGAGGACTTGGTGGATGCTGCGCTGAAGGAGTACGGCGGCAACCATGATCAGAACCAGTTTCTTGATTCGGAAGGAAAGCTGACCACTCAGTCTACCAGAACGGATGTGCCTGCTGGTACCGAGGTGGAACTGATCAACGGTAAGTACTATGTAAAATCCGGCGATCACTACTATGGCGGCTTCAGCAAGAGCGATGTTCAGACCACTGAGGATGGAAAGACCGTTCTGATCAACGACAAAAACACTTCCACCCTTGCCTACAAAAAGACCAAGAACGGCAAGAAGGTTGAAAAGGACTATTACGTTGGCCCCTTTACCCACTCCAGCGGTGCTCTGATGACCCAGGATGTCCAGAAGGCACTGAAGCCGTACATGGAAGAAAAGGGTTACACTACTTACGACGACTACATTCTGGACTACTACCGGAAAGCTGATGGCTCCAAGTATGACAGCGTAAGTGAACTGCTGAAAAACGATTCCAAGGCTCTGAAGGAGCTGAGCCGTTCCGGAAAGAGTATGCCGGACAACCCCTCTACCGGAAACAACACCGTTAAGATGGACCCCTCCACCCTTTACGACAACTTCTACAAAAACGTTCTCAGCTTCAAGGTCGGCAATCAGGATACTGTGGATTCTGAGGCAGGCGGCAATGTGGATCACAACCACAGCCACGGCCAGTGGGCTGCCGACGGCACTCAGGAAACCATCGGTGACTACATGGCTGGTAAGCTGAACGAGACCGGTGCATGGGACAAAGCCAACGCCTACTTCAACACCCTGCTGGCCAGCGGCCTGACCGCTGACGAAGCCACCTGGGCTGCATTCGCCATGGCCACCAACATCGACTTCCAGAATGCAGGCAACGACTACCAGAACACCGCCTGGAACTGGTACGCCTCCATGGTGCTGCATCAGGCAGACGGCACCCTGGACCTGACCAAGACCGACGCCGACGGCAACGTCATCGGTGACGACGAGGGCGAGGGCCAGACCAGCTTCTACCTGTGGAAGTACGAGACCGACAAGAAAACCGGTGAAAAGGACACCATGTACTGCACCTATGTGGAGCCCACCTACACCACCAATGAGGATGGCGAACAGGTGCTGGAGAAGGACGGCTTCTACTGCTGGGTCAAGTACGACCCCTCCAAGGACAAGCTGACCTACACCGTCACCACCACCAACGGAAAGCTGAACATCGACTATGCCCTGCTGGAAAACGTGGTGTACTACCTGCAGGAAGCCATCGCCCCCGACGGCTACGACACCGACCCGGAGATCTACGTCATCTGCGATGAGGAGTCCTACAAGGAGCTGGAGGGCACCGAGGTGACCAACCCCGCTACCGGCGCTACCAGCAAGGTGACCGCAGACAGCTGGCTCGGCTCCATCCTCGGCGGCAAGACCCTGTCCATCAACTTCGTCAACACGGCCACCGTGCCCGATCCGGAACCCACGCCGGACCCGGACCCCGTGCCGCCCGTTGATCCGGATATCCCCGTGGACCCCGCCAACCCGGACAATCCCCCGGTGCAGGACGAGACCCCGAGCGATGAGACCCCTGTGACCCCGGAGAACCCCCAGAACCCCGCCGTGCAGGACGCCACCCCGGACGCCGCCGCCCTGCCCCAGACCGGCACCACCAGCTGGATGGCCGGTGTGCTGGCAAGCCTGGGCTCCCTGCTGCTGGCCTGCGGATGGTTCTTCACCCGCAAACAGTATTCCCCCAAGCACTGAGCACCCCTGAACCGCAGGAATCTCCGCACTGACGCATAAGAACCGCCGCATCCTGTGCCTTGCAAAAGGCCGCCGGGTGCGGCGGTTTTGGTTGTGTGCCGCGCACAGCTGCGGGGGTTCGCGGCGTTTCGCACAAGAAGCGGTGCAAAGCGGCTGTTATATTTGGCGCAGCTGTCACTTGAACATTTTTCAGTGCAGGGTATAATAAAGCTATCGGAACAAAGGCGTTCCGCAGGGGCATCGTCTGCCCTTGCGGGGCGCTTTTTTCGTTTTCCGGGGTGCGGAGGGTGCCGCGCCCGGCAGAGCACAATCTGGAGTGTCAAAAGGATGGGAAAGACTATGCAAAACTTTACAGAGCAAACGCACACCCTTGGCCTGTACGATCCACAGTTTGAGCACGATGCCTGCGGCATCGGCGCTGTGGTGGACATCAAGGGCCGCAAGAGCCACCAGACCGTGGACGACGCTTTGCGCATCGTGGAGCGGCTGGAGCACCGCGCCGGGAAGGACGCCGAGGGCAAGACCGGTGACGGCGTGGGCATTCTGCTGCAGATCAGCCATAAATTTTTCTCCAAGGTGGCCGATGAACGCAACATCCGCCTGGGCAACGAGCGGGAATACGGCGTGGGCATGTTCTTCTTCCCCCAGAACGAGCACATGCGCGCCCAGGCCATGAAGCTGTTCGAGGTGGTCACCCGCAAGGAGGGGCTGGAGTTCCTGGCCTGGCGCAAGGTGCCCGTGGACCCGGACGCCGTGGGCCAGAAAGCCCGCGACTGCATGCCCTCCATCTGGCAGTGCTTCATCAAAAAGCCCGCCAAGGTGAGCAAAGGCATCGACTTTGACCGCAAACTGTATGTGGTGCGCCGGGTGTTCGAGCAGGCCAGCAACGGCACCTATGTGCCCAGCCTGTCCAGCCGCACCATCGTCTACAAGGGCATGTTCCTGGTGCACGACCTGCGCCGGTTCTACGCCGACCTGCAGGACCCCGACTACGAGTCCGCCATCGGCATGGTGCACAGCCGCTTCTCCACCAACACCAACCCCAGCTGGATGCGTGCACACCCCAACCGGTTCATCCTGCACAACGGCGAGATCAACACCATCAAGGGCAACACGGACGCCATGCTGGCCCGGGAGGAGAGCATCTCCAGCCCCATCCTGCAGGACGACATGAACAAGATCCTGCCCATCATCAACACCTCCGGCTCGGACTCCGCCATGCTGGACAACGCGCTGGAATTCATGGTGATGAACGGCATGGACCTGCCCCTGGCCGTGATGATCACCATCCCGGAGCCGTGGGAGAACAACAAGAACATCAGCCCCAAAAAGCGGGACTTCTACCAGTATTACGCCACCATGCTGGAGCCGTGGGACGGCCCCGCCGCCATCCTCTTCTCGGACGGCGACGTCATGGGCGCGGTGCTGGACCGCAACGGCCTGCGCCCCAGCCGCTACTACATCACCAAGGACGGCCGCATGATCCTGTCCTCCGAGGTGGGCGTGCTGGAATGCGCCCCGGAGAACATCCTCGTCAAGGACCGTCTGCGCCCCGGCAAAATGCTGCTGGTGGACACCGTCAAGGGCGAAGTGGTGGATGACGAGAAGCTGAAAGAGTTCTACGCCAGCCGCGAACCCTACGGCGAATGGATCGACCGCAATCTGGTGGAGCTGGCCAAGCTGCGCATCCCCAACGTGAAGGTGGAGGGCTACACCGGCGACCAGCTCACCCGCCTGCAGAAGGTGTTCGGCTACAAGTACGAGGACGTGAACACCCTCATCCTGCCCATGGCCCGCACCGGCGCGGAGCCCTCCGGTGCCATGGGCACCGACACCCCGCTGGCCGTGCTCAGCAGCCAGCATCCGCCGCTGTTCAGCTACTTCAAGCAGCGGTTCGCACAGGTCACCAACCCCCCTATCGACGCCATCCGCGAAAAGGTGGTCACCTCCACCAGCGTGTACATCGGTGCCCACGGCAACCTGCTGGAGGACAAACCCGAGAACTGCAAGGTGCTCAAGGTGCACAACCCCATCCTGACCAGCACCGACCTGCTCAAGATCAAGTACATGAACGTGCCGGGCTTCAAGGTGGCCACGGTGTCCATCAACTACTACAAGAACACCAGCCTGGAAAAGGCCATCGACCGGGTGTTCCTGGAAGTGGACCGCGCCTATAAGGACGGTGCCAACATCATCATCCTGTCCGACCGCGACGTGGACGAGTACCATGTCACCATCCCCAGCCTGCTGGCCGTGTCGGCGGTGTCCCAGTACCTCATCCGCACCAAGAAGAGCACCGCGCTGGCCCTCATTCTGGAGAGCGCCGAACCCCGGGAGGTGCATCACTTTGCCACCCTGCTGGGCTACGGTGCCTGCGCCGTCAACCCCTATCTGGCCCACGAGACCATCGGCCAGCTCATCGACGAGGGCCTGCTGGACAAGGATTACTATGCCGCCGTGGAGGACTACAACAACGCCATCCTCAACGGCATCGTGAAGATCGCCTCCAAGATGGGCATCTCCACCATCCAGAGCTACCAGAGCAGCCAGATCTTTGAGGCCGTGGGCATCTCGCAGGAGGTCATCGACAAATACTTTACCGGCACCGTGAGCCGGGTGGGCGGCATCACCCTGGCCGACATCCAGGCCGATGTGGAGGCCACCCACAACGCTGCCTTTGACCCGCTGGGTCTGGACATCAACATGGAGCTGGCCGACGGCGGTGCCCACAAGTTCCGCAGCGGCAAGGAAGAACACCTGTTCAACCCCCAGACCATCCACCTGTTCCAGAAAGCCTGCTGGACCAACGACTACGGTGCCTTCAAGCAGTTCACCAACACCGTGGACAACATGGGCAAGGACGGCGTGCACCTGCGCAGCCTGCTGGACTTCAACTTTGACCCGGACGGCGGCATCCCGCTGGACGAGGTGGAGCCGGTGTCCTCCATCGTCAAGCGCTTCAAGGGGGCCGCCATGAGCTACGGTGCCCTGAGCAGCGAAGCCCACGAGACCATTGCCCTGGCCCTGAACCGTCTGGGCGGCCGCAGCAACACCGGCGAGGGCGGCGAGCCGGAGGACCGCTACCACAGCGAGAGCAATTCCAAGATCAAGCAGGTGGCTTCCGCCCGCTTCGGCGTCACCAGCAAGTATCTGGTGTCGGCCGAAGAGATCCAGATCAAGCTGGCACAGGGCGCAAAGCCCGGCGAGGGCGGCAACCTGCCCGGTGCCAAGGTGTACCCGTGGATCGCCAAGACCCGCCACAGCACCACCGGCGTGGGCCTCATCTCGCCCCCGCCCCACCACGACATCTACTCCATCGAGGACCTGGCCGAGCTGATCTACGACCTGAAGAACGCCAACCGCAGCGCCAACATCAACGTCAAGCTGGTCAGTGAGGCCGGTGTGGGCACCATTGCGGCCGGTGTGGCCAAGGGCGGCGCACAGGTGATTCTGGTGTCCGGCTACGACGGCGGCACCGGTGCCGCGCCCCGCACCTCCATCCAGAACGCGGGCCTGCCCTGGGAGCTGGGCATCGCCGAGACCCACCAGACCCTGATCCTGAACGGCCTGCGCACCCGGGTGCGCATTGAGAGCGACTCCAAGCTGCTCTCCGGCCGTGACGTGGCCATCAGCTGCATGCTGGGCGCGGAGGAATTCGGTTTTGGCACCAGCCTGCTGATGGCCGAGGGCTGCGTGATGATGCGCGTGTGCAATCTGGACACCTGCCCCATGGGCATCTGCACCCAGAACCCGGAGCTGCGCAAGCACTTCCACGGCAAACCGGAATACATCATCCACTACCTCACCTTCGTGGCACAGGAGCTGCGGGAGTACATGGCCAAGCTGGGCGTGCGCACCGTGGACGAGCTGGTGGGCCGCACCGACCTGCTGCGCGTGAAGGACGCTGCCCCCGGCAGCCGTGCTTCCAAGATGGATCTGGACTGCATCCTGCACAACCCCGCCATCGCCAACAGCAACGTGCACTTTGTGCCCGCTGACACCTACGACTTCCATCTGGAGAACACCCTCGACATGAAGGTGCTCATGAAGAAGTTCAAGCTGGGCAGCAAGAACCCCCAGAGCGTGACCCTGAACGTGTCCAACACCGACCGCGCCTTTGGTGCCATCTTTGGCAGCGAGATCACCCGCAAGTACGGCAGCACCCTGCCGGATGACGTGTTCACCGCCCACTGTGTGGGTGCCGGCGGCCAGAGCTTCGGCGCCTTTATCCCCAATGGCCTGACGCTGGACCTGGTGGGCGACTGCAACGACTACATGGGCAAGGGCCTGTCCGGCGGCAAGATCGTAGTGCGCCCGCCGCAGGGCATCCCCTTCAAGCCGGAAGAGAACATCATCACCGGCAACGTGGCCCTGTACGGTGCCACCAGCGGCAAGGCCTTCATCTCCGGCGTGGCCGGTGAGCGCTTTGCCGTGCGCAACAGCGGTGCCACCGCCGTCGTGGAGGGCGTGGGCGACCACGGCTGTGAGTACATGACCGGCGGCACCGTGGTGGTGCTGGGTTCCACCGGCAAGAACTTTGCGGCCGGCATGACCGGCGGCATCGCCTATGTGCTGGATGAGAACTGGGACTTCTACCAGCGGGTCAACAAGGAGACGGTCAGCCTGGAACCGGTGGAGCACAAGTACGACGTGGCCACCCTGAAGGAGCTGATCCGCGAGCATGTGGAGCTTACCGGCTCCCCCCGCGGCAAGGAGATCCTGGACAACTTCAGCGAGTTTTTGCCCAAGTTCAAGAAAGTTCTGCCTTACGACTACGACCGCATGCTGCGGGTGATCGCCTCGGTGGAAGAGCGCGGTCTGGACGGCGAGCAGGCGCAGATCGAAGCATTCTACACGGTGCAGAAGAACAAGTAAGGAGGGGAACATCATGGGCAAGACCACAGGATTTATGGATTATTCGCGCAAGACCAGCACGGACGTACCGCCGCTGGAGCGCATGGAAACCTTTGACGAATTTCACATCTGGCTCTCCCGCGAGGAGCAGCAGACCCAGGCGGCACGCTGCATGGACTGCGGCGTCCCCTTCTGCCAGGCGGGCATGATGATCGGCGGCATGGCCTCCGGCTGCCCGCTGAACAACCTGATCCCGGAGTGGAACGATCTGGTGTATCACGGCAAGTGGGAGCTGGCGCTGCATCGGCTGCTGGCCACCAACCGCTTCCCGGAGTTCACCAGCCGGGTGTGCCCCGCCCTGTGCGAGGCCGCCTGCACCTGCGGGGACGTGACCGGCAGCAGCGTGACCGTGCGTGAGAACGAGCACGCCATCATCGAGACGGGCTACGCCAAGGGCTGGCTCCACGCCGCCCCGCCCCCGGCCCGCACCGGCAAGAGCGTGGCCGTGGTGGGCAGCGGCCCGTCCGGCCTGTCGGTGGCCGAGTACCTGAACAGGCGCGGCCACGCCGTGACCGTATTCGAGCGCGCCGACCGGGTGGGCGGCCTGCTGATGTACGGCATCCCCAACATGAAGCTGGACAAATCGGTCATCGAGCGCCGCATCCAGCTCATGCAGGCCGAGGGCGTGGAGTTCCGCACCAACATGGATGTGGGCGGCATCCTTGCCGCCGAAGAGCTGCTGAGCAGCTACGACGCCGTGGTGCTGTGCTGCGGTGCCAAGCAGGCCCGCGACCTGAACGTGCCCGGCCGGGACGCCAACGGCGTCCACTTTGCGGTGGACTACCTCACCAGCGTGACCAGGAGCCTGCTGGACAGCAAATTTGCCGACGGCAAGGCCATCGACGCCAAGGGCAAGAACGTGCTGGTCATCGGCGGCGGCGACACCGGCAACGACTGCCAGGGCACCGCCCTGCGGCAGGGCTGCACCGACCTGGTGGCCCTGGAAATGATGCCTCAGCCGCCCAAGGAGCGCGCGGCCACGAACCCCTGGCCGGAGTGGCCCCGTGTGCTGAAGGTGGACTACGGCCAGACCGAGTGCCTGGCCAAGTTCAACAAGGACCCGCGCATCTACCAGACCACCGTGAAGGAGTTCCTGAAAGACGATGCCGGCAACCTGACCGGCGCGGTCATCAGCGATCTGAAGCCGGAGCGCGACCCGGAGACCGGCCGCACCAGGATGGTGCCCACCGGCGAAGAATTCACCTACGACTGCCAGCTGGCGTTCATCGCCGCAGGCTTTACCGGCTGCGAGAGCTATGTGGCCGACGCCTTTGGCGTGGACCGCACCCCCCGCGGCAATGTAGCCGACCAGAACTTCAAGACCAACGTGGACAAGGTATTCGTCTGCGGCGACATGCGCCGGGGCCAGAGCCTTGTGGTGTGGGGCCTGCGGGAGGGCCGCGACTGCGCCGCCGCCGTGGACCGCTACCTGATGGGCTACACCAACCTCTGATCAAGCCATTCTCTTTCCTATCCTAAACAAGCAGAAGCGGGAGCCTTTCCGGGCTCCCGCTTCTGCTTTTGTGCGGAGGAAAACAAGAAACCGCCGCACCCGGCGTTGTGCACGCGGGTACGGCGGTTTGGAGGAATTTGCC
>OGNY01001480.1_pt1 | contig 15005 bp, 10 predicted proteins | sample 1573551 | NCBI WGS metagenome assembly OGNY01 (sample SAMEA2581885, study PRJEB24529) | metagenome | biome: Human gut stool | place: China | collected 2011
GGCTGCTTGCCTGTGCGCGCTCGCCCCAGCTCGTCGCGCAGCCCGCCGCCAGCGTCAGCGCCAGCACGAGGGCGACAACGCCGAGGCCGCGCTTTTTCTGCGCGCCCAGTACGTTCGTGATGCGGCGCTTGAGCCGCTCGACTGTCCCGCCGAAGCACGTGGTCGCGGGCAGCGTCCGCACGTTGGACTGCACGGCGGCCAGCAGCGTGCGGCTGTAGGCCGCGCGCTCGGCGCGCTCCAGCCCGTCGGTCGCCGCGCTGTCGCAGGCGAGCTCGATGTCCTCGTCCGCCTGACGGAGCATCAGGTAGACGATGGGGTTGAACCAGTGCATCGCGTTGGCCGCAAGCAGCACGAGCTTGAAGAGCATATCGCGCCGCTTCAGGTGGCACAGCTCGTGGCGCAGGATGTAGCGCAGCTCCTGCACGTCGTAGCGCTCGTGGGGAAGGAGCAGCCGCGGGCGCAGCAGGCCCGTCACCGCGGGCGTCGTGACCGCCTCGCAGACGATCATCTCCGGTGCGCTCACGCCTAAGTCGCGCGCCGTGTCAGAGAGCATCGCGGCGTAGTCCGCGCGGGCGACGTCGCGCTTCCAGCGGCGCACCGTGCGGCGGAAGTGCACGTAGCAGCCGCCCTGATAGAGCAGGAACGCTGCCGCGCCCGCAAGATAGCCGCCAAACAGGAGCGCTGTTACGGGGATGTAGCGCGTCGTCTTCTGCTCGGGATTCGTCACGGGGCGCTCGATGATGGCATCGCGCACCTCGGCGGGCGTTTGGCCGCTGCTCTCGGCCATGTCGCCGAAGAGGTTGTCGGTCGCCATGACGGTCGTCTTGTCCGTGCCGACAAACAGGGTGTAGTCCTTCGGCGGCGCGGCCTGCACGGGCGCGTTTTCCAGCGAAAAATCGACCGGCAGCAGCAGGAATACCGCGAGACACAGCCACAGCCAGCAGCGCGTTTTGGCGCGGTAGCGCTCGCGCCAGAGGGGTTTCAGCGCCAGCATCGTCAGCACGGCGAGCGAGCCCAACAGGGAAGTTTTCAACAGATTCAGCAGAAATGTTTCCATGGTGCGTCCTCCTTTTTCCGCCGTTTACCGGCTCATGTCGTCCAGAAACTGCCGCAGCTCGTCGATCTCGTGCTGCTCGAGCGGCTGCTCGGCATTGAGCGCAGCGACAAAGCTGCCGAGCGACCCGCCGTAGAGCCGCTTCAGAACGCTGCGGCTTTCAAATTCAAGGTATCTATCTCTTGAGACGAGCGGCGTGTACAAATTGTTCCGACCCTCGCGGCGGCTTGCGAGAAAGCCTTTGTCGCAAAGGCGCGTGAGGTAGGTGTTGACGGTGTTGGCGCTCCAGCCGTGGCTTGCCAGCGCGCCCTCGATATCGCCGCGCCGACCTCGCCGCCGACGTCCCAGACGGCCTGCATCACCGAAAGCTCCGCGTCCGGCAGTCTCTTTTTTTCGTCCATGGGATGACCTCCTTGCGAACTACTACATTTGTCGTTGATAACTATATACTACACTTGTCGTAGTTTGTCAAGCGAAATATCAGAGAAGCGCGGGCGCAAAAAAGCGGACCGCCTTCCCTTGCGGGAAAGCGGTCCGGCGATGCCTGATCTCAGGGAAAGGACCTGACTTAGAACTTGGGCTTCTGGGCCTTGACCTTGGGCTCCTGACCGTTGCAGACGGCGACGATGTCGTTGGCAACGGAGGTGCAGCAGTTCAGAACGCTCTGCTCGGTGGTGGCGGCCATGTGCGGGGTCATGATGACGTTGTCGAGGTTGAACAGCTCGCGGCTGGACTCCTGGATGGGCTCATGCTCGAACACGTCGAGACCGGCCTGGAACAGGGTGCCGTCCTTCAGGCATTCAACAAGCTCGTTCTCCTTGATCAGAGCGCCGCGCGCGCAGTTGATGAAGGAAGCGGTGGGCTTCATCCAGCTGAACTGCTCACGGCCGATGGAGTGCTCGGTGGAGGGAACGACAGGCAGATGCACGGACACGAAGTCGGCCTGCTCCCAGACCTCCTTGGCGGTGGCCTTCAGCTCGCACAGATCGCCGATCTTGTCCTGCGTGAGGTACGGATCGTAGCCGATGACGTTCATGCCGAAGCCGTACTTGCACTTCTGCATGGCGAGCTGGGAGATACGGCCGCAGCCGATCATACCGAGGGTCTTGCCGCCGAGCTCGTAGGTGTGCTCCATGCCCATGCGGACAAGGAAGTTGCCGCCGCGGAACTGGCGGTCAACATAGGTGAAGCGCTTGGCGCACATGAGCATCAGCATGACGGCGTGCTCGGCGACGGCGTTGGCGTTGCCGGCGGGCGCGTAGACGACGGTGATGTCCTTGGCGTGGGCGTGGTCCATATCGATGTTGTCGAGGCCGGCGCCCTGCTTGCCGATGACCTTCAGATTCTTGCAGGTATCCATCATCTTGGCGGTGATGGGCTCGGTGCGGCACATGATGGCGTCGGGCTGGAACTCGGCGAGCTCCTTGACATAGGTCTCCTCGTCGTTGTGGCTGCACAGCTTCACCTCAAAGTCGTTGGACTCGAAGATGTGCGTGGCGACCTCGTTGAGCTCGATGGTGTAGTATACTTTGAACTTTGCCATGATAAAGATCTCCTCTCAAAATATTAGTTATTGATCCCCTCAATGATTTCATACGGTTCTTCCATTATAGCGTTGCCATTTCACAAAAGCAAGGGATTTTCAGAAACTTTTGCAAGAATTGATTCAATTATTTGATGACGACAATTCATTTTGACGATTTGCCGTCATGCAATCTGCACGTTACATCAAAACGGGGAGAAAAAGGGGAATGTAAACCTGAACTTGCTTGCAAAGTACCGCCCCCTTTGATACGATGAGGCTGACCGGAGAAGCTCCGGGAGAGAAAAGAGAGAGTATTGAAGAGAGGAGCAGCAAAAAATGGAAAATGAATTTGTTCCCCATGAGGACCCGACCTTTACCCCCATCGCGCCGCCCGTGCTCATTCCGCCGCATGAGCGGCCGGAGGCGCCGCTGCTGCACATGGGTTTTGCACGCCTGTTCTGGCTGGGCATCGCGTCGATGCTTGTCAACCTTTTGAGCAATTCCCTCCGGCTGGGGGAGCGCATCCCCGCGCTGCGCGTGCCGCTGGTCCTTGCCTCGTTTGTCGTGGGTGCGCTGATGATCGCCGTGCTGTGGAGGATGGCCGATGCCGTGCCGCGCTTCCGCAAGGCGGCGCTGTGGAACATCGTCTCCGTTGCGGCGTCGCCGCTGCTTGCCTGGATCGATCTCTCGGACATGACGGGGTCACTCGGCGAGACCGATATCGGCGCGGTGAGCGCCGCCCTCATTGCGCTGCTTGCCGTCGTTCTGGGCGTTGACATCGCGGCGCGGTATCAGGAGTTTACCGCCTGCGCCGAGGCCTTCAACGGCTCGGACGAGATCTTTGCGGGCAAATGGCTCGTGCTGCGCACCTGGACGGTCGTACTCGTTGTGCTGTTCGGCGCGTGCCTCGTCCTGATGCTGATGCTCACCGTGTCGCAGGGGATGTATTTCATCGTTTTCGGCAGCACGTCCCTGCTGCTCGTCGCGGCGGCGGCCGCCGTCGGGATGGCGGTGCTGAGCGTCATGGAGCTGGTGTACCTCTACCGCGCGGCAAGCCTTTTTGCGTGAGATGCCTTCCGCCTTTCCGCACGAGAAAAGAAAAAGGAAACGACCGCCGAAGTGGTCGTTTCCTTTTTTGCAGCTTCCCGGGGGAAGCAAAGCGTTTTTTAGCACTTCTCGAACACGGTGGCAACACCCTGGCCGCCGCCGATGCAGAGGGTGGCAAGACCCTTCTTGGCGTCGTCGCGCTTGAGCATCTCGTGCAGCAGGGTGACGATGATGCGGGCGCCGGAAGCGCCGACGGGGTGGCCGATAGAGATCGCGCCGCCGTTGACGTTGACCTTGTTCATGTCGAAGCCAAGCTCACGGGCGACAGCGATGGACTGCGCGGCGAAGGCTTCGTTGGCCTCGACGAGGTCGATATCGTCGATGGTCACGCCGGCCTTCTTCATGGCCTGACGGGAAGCGGGCACGGGGCCGACGCCCATGATCTTCGGGTCGACGCCGCCCTGGCCCCAGCTGACGAGCTTGGCCATGGGCTTGAGGTTGTACTTCTTCACGGCCTCGCCGGAAGCGAGGACGATAGCGGCAGCGCCGTCGTTGATGCCGGAGGCATTGCCGGCGGTGACGCGCTGGACGTGCTTCTTGGTGTCGGCCTCGTGGATGCCGGTGGGCTCGAAGGTGTGGACGATCTCGTCCTCAACGCCCTCGGGACCGACAGGGAACGCGCCCTTCAGCTTGGCAAGACCCTCGGCGGTGGAGCCGGCGCGGGGGAACTCGTCCTTCTTGAACTCGACGATCTCCTTCTTGACCTTCACGGGGACGGGAACGATCTCGTCATCGAAACGGCCGGCGGCCTGCGCAGCCTCGGTCTTCTGCTGGGAAGCGGCGCCGAAGGCGTCGAGCTCTTCGCGGGTGATGCCCCAAACATCGCAGATGTTCTCGGCGGTGGTGCCCATGTGGTAGTTGTTGAACGCATCCCACAGGCCGTCCTTGATCATGGTGTCGACCAGCTTCTTGTCGCCCATGCGAGCGCCCCAGCGGGCATCGGGAGCGGCGAAGGGAGCGGCGCTCATGTTCTCGGTGCCGCCGCAGACAACGATGTCGGCGTCGCCGGCGAGGATGGCGCGGCCGGCCTCGATGACGGACTTCATGCCCGAGCCGCAGACCATGCCGACGGTGTAGGCGGGAACGGAGTAGGGAAGACCGGCGCCCACGCCGACCTGACGGGCGACGTTCTGGCCGAGGCCGGAGGTCAGGATGCAGCCGAACATCAGCTCATCGACGTTCTCGGGAGCGACATTCGCGCGCTTGAGGGCTTCCTTCACGACAATGGAGCCGAGCTGAGCGGCGGGGGTGTTCTTCAGGGAACCGCCGAAGGAACCAACAGCGGTACGGCAGCAATTGACGACGTACAATTCTTTCATGTTTGTTCTCCTTAAAATAATTTCAGATCCGGTTGGGGAATACCGGTTTTCTTCGACTCCGATTATACACACGCAAAAATGAAAAATCAACTGCAAAGTTGCGCAAAATTGTATAAACTATGATTTTTTTCTTTCATTTCGTTAATGATTTAACAAAAACGGTGAATAAATTGCACCAAAGGCGGATTTTCGCGCCCGAGGGCCGCAGGACGCATCAAAGGGGGCGCTCTCTTTTGCAAAAGAGAGCGCCCCCTTTGGGTCATATGTGCTGTCGCGGAGAACGATCATTACTCCGCTTGTGCGGCGACGATCGCCTCGTACAGTGCCTGCGGGTCGAGCTTGTCATAGTCTGCGCTCGTGGCGGCTTTGGCCTTGTCCATCTGCTCGTCGATGAGGTGCGAGAAGTAGTCCTCGCGGACGGTCTCGGCTGCGGCGGCCTTGTCGAGCGGCAGGCGGAGCAGGATGTGGTAGCCGAAGCTCGACTCCACGATATCGCTCACCTCGCCCTCGGAGAGGGCGTAGGCTGCATCCTCAAACTCCTGCACCATCGAGCCGGTGGTGAAGGTGTAGCCCGAGGGATAGGAGGCGCGGCCGGGGTCCTCGCTGTACTCGTCGGCAAGCTCGGCGAAGTAGGAGGCGAGATCGTCGCCCGTGTAGCTTCTGAGCTTTTCGGCAAGCTCCTCGGCAAGGGCCTTCTTTTCGGCCTTCTGCTCGTCGCTCAGCGCCTCGCCCGTGGCGGTGTCCTTGGTGGCGAGCAGGATGTGGTCGGCCGTGATGTAGCCCTGGTCGGCAGCGTAGACGGCGAGGTCCTCGTCGGAGGCGTACAGCGCGCTGCCCTCGGTCTGGTAGAGCTGATAGAGATTCTGATAAAGGTAATTGGCGCGGGTGATGCGCTCGTAGGTCTCGCGGCGCAGGCCGAGCTTGGCGAGCTCGGCGGCAAAGCCCTCCTCGCCGCCGTACTGCTCGATGAAGCTCTGCTCGTCGGACTCGATGGCGGCCTTCTGCTCGTCGGTGAGCGTCACGCCGTACTGCTCGGCGAGATTTTCGATGACGAGCTCCTGCTTGACGGTGGCGAGCACGTCGTTTTTGATGTAGTCGGACATGGTCGTGCCGTCGGACATGGTGTAGCTCCAGTCGAGCGCGCCGCCGCCGTAATACTGCATATATGTGTCGAGATACGAGGCGCTGTAGCCGATCCAATAGGTGATCAGGTCGGCGGTCGCGCCGTTGCCGTCCACAGAGGCGACGACTGCGTCGGGCGAGACGCCGCAGGTGTCGTAGCTCATGCCCTCCTGCAGCGAGCCGGAGGTGAAGCCGTTCGAGGGAGACACGCTCACGACGGCGAAGGTGAGCGCCGCGGTGACAGCCGCTGCGCCGAGGAATGAGAGAATTCTCTTTTTCAGCATAATGTTACCTCTTCTTTTCGTTTTCTTCCTTATTTACACGCAGGTCTCCGACCAGCGTCAAGGCACTTTCGAGCGCGTCCTCGTTCGGCGCGAGGCGCAGCAGCAGCTTCGGCCCCGCTCCGGTGGCGGACAGGGTGAGCCGGCGCTTGTTTTTCGGCAGCGAGCAGAGCGCCATCACAGCCTCCACGGGCACGGCCTCGGACGCGGCAAAGGTGAAGGTGATCTCACTGCCGCGCTGCGAGATATCGCAGATGCCGGTCTGCGCCGCCTCCGCGCGCAGAAGCGCGACGTCCATGAGCTTCAAAACAGGCTGGGGCGGCTCGCCGTAGCGGTCGATGAGTTCATCGAGCAGCTCCTGCGCGCCTTCGCTCGTGCGCAGCGCCGCGATGCGGCGGTAGATATCCATGCGCTGCTCGCCGGAGGAGATGTAGCTCTCCGGGAGGTTCGCCGAAACCGTGAGGTCGGCGGAACATTCGGTGCGCTGGGGGGCTTTTTCGCCGCGCTGCTCGAGCACGGCTTCTTCTAAAAGCTGCAAGTACATATCGTAGCCGACGCTCATCATGTAGCCCGACTGTTCGGGGCCGAGCAGATTGCCCGCGCCGCGGATCTCCAGATCGCGCATCGCGATGCGGAAGCCCGAGCCGAACTCCGCGTACTCGCGGATGGCGGTGAGGCGCTTGGCGGCGACCTCGGTGAGGATTTTGCCCGCGCGGTAGGTCATGTAGGCGTAGGCTCTTCTTGCGCTGCGGCCGATGCGCCCGCGGATCTGATGGAGCTGGGCGAGGCCGAGGCGGTCGGCATCCTCGATGATGAGGGTGTTGACATTCGGAATGTCGATGCCCGTTTCGATGATGGTCGTGCAGACGAGCACCTGAAGCTCTCCGTCCGAGAGCTGCTGCATCACGGAGGATAAGCCCCTTTCGTCCATTTTTCCGTGGGCAACGCCGATGGAGACCTCCTCGCCGAGGAGCTTTTTGAGTGTCGCGGCGCAGCGGTCGATGGTCTCCACGCGGTTGTGCATATAGTAGACCTGCCCGCCGCGGGCGAGCTCGCGCCGGATGGCGTCAGCAATGATGCCCCAGTTGTGCTCGAGGACATAGGTCTGCACCGGCTGGCGGTCGACGGGCGGGACCTCGATGGTCGACATATCGCGGATGCCCGAGAGCGCCATGTTGAGCGTTCTGGGGATGGGCGTTGCCGAAAGCGTCAGCGTGTCGACCTGGCGGGAAAGCTCCTTGAGCTTTTCCTTGTGCGTCACGCCGAAGCGCTGCTCCTCGTCGATGACGAGGAGCCCCAAGTCCTTGAAGTGCAGGCTCTTTTGCAGCAGCGAGTGCGTGCCGATGAGCAGATCGATCTTGCCCTGCGCCGCATCCTGCAAGATCTGCTTTTTCTGCGCCGGCGTTTTGAAGCGCGAGAGCACCTCGATGCGCACGGGGAACGAGCGGAAGCGGTTGATGGCCGTTGCGTAATGCTGCTGGGCGAGCACCGTGGTCGGCACTAAGATCGCCGCCTGCTTGCCGTCGAGCACGCACTTCATCACCGCGCGCAGCGCGACCTCGGTTTTGCCGTAGCCCACGTCGCCGCAGAGCAGGCGGTCCATCGGCGTACTGCGCTCCATGTCGGCCTTGATCTCGGCGATGGCGCGGAGCTGATCGTCGGTTTCTTCGTAGTCAAAGGCCTCTTCAAACTCCTTCTGCCACGGGGAGTCGGGCGAAAAGGCGAAGCCCGGGCGACGCTGGCGCTCGGCGTAGAGCGCGATGAGTCCCTTGGCAAGGTCCTTCGCCGCGGCGCGCGCCTTCGTCTTGGCGCGCGACCAGTCCGTGCCGCCGAGCTTAGAGAGCTTCGTGCGCTGCTGACCGTCCTCGTCCTCGCCGTGGCCGCCGATGTATTTCGACACCATGTCGAGCTGCGTGGCGGGGACATACAGGCTGTCGTTGCCCGCGTAGCAGATCTTGATATAGTCCTTATCCACGCCGTCCACGCGCATCCGCTCGATGCCCGCGAAGCGGCCGATGCCGTGGTGCACGTGCACGACAAGATCGCCGGGGGAGAGGTCCTCGTAGGACCGCAGTGCGGCGCGCGCGGACGTCTCCTTTTTCGGCTTTGCTTTTGCCCGTTTGCCGGAAAGGGGAGCGGTGAGCTGGCCCTCGGTCAGGATGACGAGCTTTAATTGTGGATATTCGCTGCCCGCGCTCAGCGCGCCGAGGCCGATGACGGTCTCGTGCGGGGCGGGCAGGCGGTCGTTTTTCAGGTTGAGCTGCGCGCGGATGTTTCGCTCCTCCAGAAGGCGCTGGAGGTTCTTTGCGCGTGTTTCGTTGCCGCAGAGAACGAGCACGCCGCAGCCCGCGCCAAGATAGCGCTCCATGTCGCCTGCGGCGGTCTCAAGGCTGCCGCCGTAGCTCGGCAGCGAGCGCGCGTTCATGCTGAGCAGCACGCGCGGCGCGAGCAGATTGCGCGAGGTCGGCAGCGCGTCGAGCAGCAGCACGGGAAAGTCCGCGAGGCGGCGGCTGAGCGACTCCTGCGTGAGCGCAAGAGAAGCAAACTCTCCGTAGAGAACACCCTCTTCGATGAGGGGCTTGACATCTTCGGAAAGCTCCCAGTGGTAGTTTTTGCCGCGCTCCAGCACGCGCATCCCGTCGCTCACGACCGCGAGCGTATCGGGCGCGAGATAGTCGAGCGCGCAGATCTCCTCGGGGTAGCAGACGGCAAGGTAGCGGTCCATGCCGCCAAGCGGCAGGTCATTGGAAAGGCGCTCCATGTCGCCGCGCAGCGTCTTTACGATGGGGCTGTCTGCGGCCTTTTTCTCGATCTTCTGCGCCGCGCGGGAGAGGCGCTCGAGCATCTTTTCGCGCCCGCCGTCCGAGAGCGCGGGCAGCACCTCCGCCGCGGGCAGGACGGTGAGCGATTTGACGTTCTGCGTGCGGCGCTGGGTCGCGAGGTCGAATTCGCCCATCGCGTCGACCTCGTCGTCAAAGAATTCGACGCGCACCGGCGCGCTGAGCGGCGAGTAGATATCCAAAATTCCGCCGCGCAGGGCGAACTGGCCCACACCTTCGACCGTTTCCGCGCGCGTGTAGCCGCTTTCGATAAGTTTTTTAGAGAGCGCATTCAACTCGAAGCGGTCACCGAGGGAGATCTCCGTCACCGCGCCGCGCAGGACGTCGGGCGGGAGCGTGCGCTGCATCAGCGCTTCGACCGTTGCGACCAGAATGGGCGATCGGCCGACGGCAAGGCTGCACAGCGAGCCGATGCGCTGCTGCTCCCAGCCGTGGGAGGCGAACACGCGGTCGCGCAGCTGCCATTCGCGCGCGAAGAGAAGGCTCACATCCTCGCCCAGCAGCTCGTGCAGGTCGCCCGCCATGCGGTTCGCCTCATTTTCGTCCGCGCAGATGACCAAAAGGGCGCGCTGCGTCTTCTGCCGCACGGCGGCGGCAAGCTGCGCGCGGTGCACACCAGAAAGGCCCGACACGGCGATGGGAGAGGTGCCCGCGTCGAGCGAGAGCAACAGCTCGCGCACCTCGGGCAGCGAGGCGAGCGCTTCATTCAGCTTCTGCATTCCCTGTGCCATGCCGTATCCCTCCTTCCGCAACGCGCAAAAGGGCCGATCCGCCGCGCACGCGGCGGGTCGCACCCGAAATGTTATGATGATATTATATGAGCTTTTCGCAAAAAGTCTATGGCGATTTTATAAATTTTAGCGGCAAAAGCGCTCAGCCGTTGCAGCGATTCTGCGCGGCGAGCACGCCGTCGGTGATGATGCACTCGGCAGCCTCGAGCACGCGGTCGAGCACGCCGTCGATGACCTTGCGTTCGGGGGCGGAGAACGGGCCGATGACCCAGTCGACGATGTCGTGCTCCGGCGCGCCGACGCCGACCTTCACGCGCGGGAACTTGTCGGTGCCGAGGTGGGCGATGATGTTCTTGAGACCGTTGTGCCCGCCCGCGCTGCCGCTTGCGCGCACGCGGACCTTGCCCAGCGGCAGGGAGATATCGTCGGAGATGACGATGACGTGATCGGCGGGGATTTTGTAAAAGCGCGCTGCCTCGCCGACAGCCTCACCCGAGAGGTTCATATACGTCTGCGGCATCATCAAAAGCACGTTCGCCCCGCCGAATTCGATGACCTCGGTCAGCGCGCGGAAGCGCAAGCGGTTGCAGCGAAGATCGTGCTTGTCGATCAGACGCTCCGCGGCCATGAAGCCGATGTTGTGGCGGGTGTTTTCGTATTCCTTGCCGTAATTGCCCAGACAGACGAGCAGCCATTCCGGTGGGCCGGACTTCTTAAAGATCATAGGAGGTTCCTCACTTTTCCAGGGAGAGTTTTTGCCCGCGCGCCGCGCGGGGAAAGGGGGTGCTCTCTTTTACAAAAGAGAACACCCCCCTTGAGCGCCATCCCCACACAGAGCGGGGAAGGAATTTTAGTTAAAGAGCTTCGCGATGGAGATCTCCTGATAGGTGCGCTCGATCGCTTCGGCGAACATGGGCGCGACGGTCAGGTACTTGATGCGGGACTTCTTGAGCTCTTCCTCGCCGACGGGGGCGGGGATGGTGTCGAGCAGGGCGAGCTCTTCGATGTTGCTGTTGGCGAGGCGCTCGAGCGCGGGGCCGGAGAGAACGCCGTGGGACGCGCAGGCGTAGACCTTCTTCGCGCCGCCGACCTCAACGATGGCCTTGGCCGCGTTGCAGAGGGAGCCGGCGGTATCGACCATATCGTCGAAGAGGATGCACTCCTTGCCCTCCACGTCGCCGATGACGTTCATAACCTCGCACTGGTTGGCCTTCTGGCGGCGCTTATCGACGATGGCGAGGTTCATGTGCAGCTTCTGGGCGAAGGTGCGGGCGCGGGCGACGGAGCCGACGTCGGGGGAGACGACGACCATGTCCTCGCACACGGAACCGAACTTCTTGGCGTAGTAGTCGACGAAGATGGGGTTGCCGAAGAGGTTATCCACGGGGATGTCGAAGAAGCCCTGGATCTGGTTGGCGTGCAGGTCCATCGTCAGCACACGGTCAACGCCCGCGGCGACGAGCATGTTGGCCACGAGCTTGGCGGAGATGGGGTCGCGGCTCTTGGCCTTGCGGTCCTGACGGGCATAGCCGAAGTAGGGCATGACGGCGGTGATGCGGCCGGCGGAAGCGCGGCGGCAGGCGTCGACCATGATCAGAAGCTCCATCAGACTGTCGTTGACGGGCTTGCAGGTGGACTGAACCAGGAACACGTCGCTGCCGCGGACGGTTTCGTACAGGGAGACGGAGGCCTCGCCGTCTGCGAAGCTCTTGACCTCGCTCTCGCCGAGCTTGGTGCCGATGATCTTGCAGATATCCGCTGCCAGTTTGGGGTTTGCGTTGCCGGTGAAAATCTTGATGTCCTTACCGTGAGAGATCATGTTGATGTACTCCTCTGTTTATAAAAAATTTTCTGAAGTTACTTTTTCTCGTGCGCCGCGCGCCACTGTTCCGCCCAGCCGGGCTTGTTGACCTGACGCTCGCGCGCGATGGCGAGGGAATCGGCGGTCACCTCGTCGGTGATGGTGGAGCCGGCGGCGATGTAGCTGCCGTTTCCGACCTTGACGGGCGCGATGAGATTGGTGTTGCAGCCGATGAACGCATCGTCGCCGATCGTGCAGCGGAACTTTTGGAAGCCGTCGTAATTCGTCGTCACCGTGCCGCAGCCGAAGTTGATGCGCTCGCCGCAGTCGCTGTCGCCGACGTAGGTGAGGTGCGAGATCTTCGTGCCGCTGCCGATGACGGAGTTTTTGATCTCGACAAAGTCGCCGACCTTGACATGGTCGCAGATCGTCGAGTGCGGGCGCACATAGGCGAAGGGGCCGACCGTCGTATGGCTGCCGACGGTGCTCTCGTTGAGCTGCGAGGCGTTCACCTCGGTCTCGTCGCCGATCGTGCAGTCGCGGATCATGGCGTTCGGGCCGATGGTGCAGTTTTTGCCGATGACCGTCTTACCGCGCAGAATGGTGCCGGGGAGAATGACCGTGCCGCTGCCGATCTTCACGCGGGGGTCAATGTAGGTGTTGTTCACATCCATGATGGAAACGCCCGCGGCAAAATGCCTATCGGCGATCTTGCGGCGGCACATATCCTGCGCGGAGCGCAGCTCCTCATCGTCACCGACGGGGAGAAAGCCCTTGCTGATCTCCGCCCCCTTGGGGAAGGCCGCGAACGCGCCGTGCTCTTTGAGCACCTTGCAGCACTCTTTTGCCTCGGCCGAGTAGACCGCACCGCCGGAGAACACGCCGACCGGCAGCACCGCGCCGTTGACGATGAGCACGCTGCCCTTCTCGTTTTTCAGGAGCTTCAGCAGCTCTTCGCCGTGCCGGGCGCCGTCAACATAGGTGACGTCGGCCTGTTCGGAGACGTAGGGGCGCATCGTGTCGTGCGCGCGCACGTCGGACACAATAAAAAACCGCTCAATGCCCTGTCCCATCAGCTCGTCGATCATCCACGTGAGGATGGGGCAGAACAGAATGGGCCTGAGCATCAGCGGCGTTTTCTCTTTTGTCAGGGTCATATCGTCCGGCATGAACAGGACGGCCAGCTTCTGATCCATTGGAGACATCTCCTTTCATCGAAAGTCGTTCTTTACGGGTATTATATCAAAGAGAATCAAAAAATCCACCTTTTCTCGCAAAAAAGACAAAAACTTTTTTCGCTTTGGGCCGCTTGGCGCGCTGATTTGGAAATTTCGTTTCAAAAGGCTGTATTTTAGGTTGAATTCGCAATATTTTTGCGGTACAATAATTAAACTTTCGCGTGGAGGGGACGCCATTATGCTCAACATCGTGCTCGTGGAGCCGGAGATCCCGCAGAACTGCGGCAATATCGCGCGCACCTGTGCGGCAACGGGGGCGCATCTGCACCTCATCAAGCCCCTCGGATTCGACATTTCCGACCGTGCTGTCAAGCGCGCGGGACTGGACTACTGGTATCTTGTGGATATCAGCGTGTATGAAAATCTGGCCGATCTTTTCCAAAAGCACCCCGAAGCGGAGCAGAACTGCTGGCTCGCCACGACCAAGGCCCCGCAGGATTACTGTCAGGCAGAATTCCGCGACGGCTGCTGGCTCTTTTTCGGAAAGGAGACGGCGGGCCTTCCGGAGGACTTCCGCACCGCGCATTACGAGCGCTGCATCCGCCTGCCGATGCGAAAAGAGGCGCGCAGCCTGAACTTATCCAACTCCGTGGCGATCCTGACCTATGAGGCGCTGCGGCAGACCGGATTTCCCGGCCTCAAGCACGAGGGCGAGATGCTGGAGCGGCAGCCCTGAGCGAAGACCGGGGGCGGCGAAAAGCGGTAGAAGACCAAATCGTATTTGTGTATATGATGAGGAGGAAACAACATGAATTATAACAAGAAGACTGTTCTCGATGTGGACGTGAGCGGCAAGAAGGTGCTGCTGCGCTGCGATTTCAACGTGCCCCAGGACAAGGAGACCGGCGCGATTACCTCGGATAAGCGCATCGTGGCCGCTCTTCCGACCATCCGGTATCTGCTCGACCACGGCGCGGCGGTCATCGCCTGCTCGCACCTCGGCAAGCCCGAGCCCAAGTTTGAAAAATGGGTGAAAAAGCAGACCGAAAAGGGCAAGGACCCCGCGTCGCTGACCGAGGAAAAGTGGCAGAAGTCCCTGAGGAAGCTGACGCTTGCCCCCGTTGCCGAGCGCCTTTCCGAGCTTCTCGGCAAGGAGGTCATCTTTGCGCACGACGTCGTCGGCGAGGACGCCAGGGCCAAGGCCGCGGCGCTCAAGGGCGGCGAGATCATGCTGCTGGAAAACACCCGCTTTGAGCCGGGCGAGACGAAAAACGACCCCGAGCTTGCCAAGGCCCTTGCTTCGATGGCGGAGCTGTACGTTTCCGACGCGTTCGGCACGGTGCACCGCGCGCACGCGTCCACCGCAGGCGTGGCGGCCTATCTTCCCGCCGTGTCCGGCCTGCTTGTGGCCAAGGAGCTCGAGGTCATGGGCAAGGCGCTCGACGATCCCAAGCGCCCGTTTGTCGCCGTGCTCGGCGGCGCAAAGGTGAGCGACAAGATCGCCGTCATCAACAACCTGCTCGACAAGGCCGACACCGTCATCATCGGCGGCGGTATGTCCTACACCTTCTCCAAGGCGCAGGGCGGCGAGATCGGCAAGTCGCTTTTGGAAGAGGACAAGTGCGCCTACGCGCTCGAAATGATCGAAAAGGCCAAGGCCAAGGGCGTCAGGCTCCTGCTGCCGGTCGACGCGGTCGCGGCGGCGGAGTTTTCCGCGGACGCCGAGCCCCACGTTGTCGACGCGATGCACATTCCTGCCGGCATGATGGGCATGGACATCGGGCCGAAGACGGTCGAGCTTTTCTGCGCGGCCACGAAGGGCGCGGGCACGATCGTGTGGAACGGACCCATGGGCGTTTTCGAGTTCCCGGCCTTTGCAAACGGCACCAAGGCCATGGCCAAAGCGCTGGCCGAGAGCGGCGCGGTCACGATCATCGGCGGCGGCGACAGCGCGGCGGCAGCCGAGCAGCTCGGCTTTGCCGACAAGATCACCCATATCTCCACCGGCGGCGGCGCTTCGCTCGAATTCCTGGAGGGCAAGGAGCTG
>OGNY01001486.1_pt1 | contig 14963 bp, 7 predicted proteins | sample 1573551 | NCBI WGS metagenome assembly OGNY01 (sample SAMEA2581885, study PRJEB24529) | metagenome | biome: Human gut stool | place: China | collected 2011
GACTGCAACCTGATTTAGTGTAACTTCATCGACTTCTACTTTTCCTTTGATAAGTGGCCACGCCTGCACCCGCACATTCAAGCTCTCTAAAGACAACAAAGTATCCGGCTGTTGAATGACTTCTACACCACGAACTAACAGATTGAGCGGAAAACGAAGGTCAATCCGTTCCACCTGAATCTGCATACCGGTTGCTTCAGAAGCGTATGCGGTCACTTCCCGGCGTAAAAGATTTTGTACGGGAGGAATATAAAGTAATACCATCAGTATTACAAAAAGTATTATAGGAGTAAGCAATATCCAGCCCACCCGTCTTATCCATTTTCGTTTCATGCAGGATGTGTCAGTGTAAAAGTGATACAAAGTAAACAAATTACTTTGAAAAAAGGTTTGTCCAAAAGCTAAAATGTGAAAAAGCCGGAGGTTATGGTTGCATTTAGCGCAATTTCATCCCGTTCATTCCGTTCATTCGGAAGGTGAGATATTTGTCAAGGCAGCACCTTCTCACTATGCTACGAGCTTATGCCCGTGCCATTACGTTGGCACGCTTGTGCCACCGCAGTGGCACGACTGTGACATGCCTTTGGCACAACTGTGCCAACAAGGTGGCACAAGCATGGCACTATATAGGCTGTTCCAAAGGAGCTGCCGGGAGAGATTTAATGTAAACCGAAACTATACTCCTCAGCAGCACGAACAACTTTACGCACCGCCTCCAAAGTCTCCAACGTAGTCTTTTCTATTTCTTCGGAGAATTCTTCCCCCCGGCAAGACTCCAGCCATCTTAATGAAGCAACAGACTCAGAAGCTCCGATCAAGGTGAAAAGCGGAAGGAGTTTATGAGCCATAGCGGCTATTCCATCCACCTCCCTGTCAGTTAATGCCTGTTGCATCCGGTCGGCATTCTTGCCGGTCTCTTCGATAAAAGTCCGGATAATAGAACACGCCGCTTCCGGATCATCTTCCGAGAAGGCAGTCAGTGCAGAAAAGTTGAATAAAGTATCTTCAGGCAGCGCATCTGCAATCAATTGCATATCATGTGTTATATGCGCCTCATCAGCTGACATTTGTCCTTCATTCAGAGTTACCAGCAATTCTTTCACCGTAAAAGGTTTGTGCAGGCATCCGGCAAAGCCATGTTCATGCAAAGCCTTCTCATCCATTTCGCTACGTGCCGTGACAGCAATAACAGGAATATTGCGGGCTTGCGGAATGTTAGAGGCACGCAATAATTTGACCAGATCAAAACCGTTGATAGCAGGCATCTGTATATCGGTCAGCAGCACATCAAACGTCGAGGAGCGCAGTTGCTCTATCAGTTCTTCCAACTGCTCGCAGCAAACAGCATCGATGTTGTGCTGTTTCAGCATGGCAGCAGTCAGGTTCAGCTGAATCTTATCATCATCAATCAGAAGCACACGGATCACCTTCATGACCGGTACAGCATCTGTCTCTTCTGGAGAAACATCTGTTTCTTCCGGAGAAGCATCCGTATCTTTCGACGCTTTCTTGATTCTGCTTCCAAAAGGTTTATTTTCCACTATTGACTTACCCACCGGAAAGAGTGGCAACACGACAGTAAAGCAACTTCCTTTTCCTAACGTGCTTTGTACATCGATCGTACCTTCAAGCAGAAGAACCAATTTATGCACAATGGACAATCCCAGTCCGAATCCTTCTTCTCCCTGCGCACCGGGGAGGCGGGTAAATTCCTGGAAGATGCGTTCCCGATCTTCCGATGCCATCCCTTTGCCGGTATCCGCAACCGCTATTGTCAGCTTCGAAGCGTTATAACCAACAGTTAATGTGATCTTGCCCTGCTGAGTGAATTTCACCGCATTGGACAAGAGATTATTCACTATCTGCTGAATACGTAAAGGATCACTGATATATTTCTCCGACAATTCCGGAGCGATATGACATTGCAAGACCAAGCCTTTAGCCGCCGTCAGAGGTTCAAAGCAAACACGGATTTCTTCAAACAGCTGAGCAGGATTAAAAACAATCCGGTTCACTTCCGCTTTATTGAGGTCAAGACGGTGGAAATCAAGCAAATCGCTTACTAACTTCAGTAAATGCTCTGAAGAACTTTTCATGTTGTCCAGATAGAATCGCTGCCGTTCATCTTCGGTCAGGCGGGACAAGAGTTCCGTATATCCCATTATCGAGCCTAATGGCGCCTTAAAGTCATGGGTAATGGCAAGCATCAGTTTCTCACGGGCAACAAGCAAGTCTTCCGCCCGCTTATTCGCTTCTTCGAGCTGACGCCGATAACGGTTGCTACGAGTAATATCCCGCATAATTAAGATCAGGAAAAAGGCGGATAAGAATACGGCACCAATGGCAATTCCGGCAATGATATTAGCCGAACGCATCCGCACCTCTTGCTGAAGTTCCGCATCTTGACGGGCACGCGCAGACATTTCCTCCTCGTATCCTTTTATCAGACTATCCATTCTTGCGGTCAGCTGTGTATTCATCCGCTGATACCTCGTACTGGTACGCCGGATCGTTCGCCTCCGCTGCAACCGTTTCTCTTCGGTAGCCATGCGAATTTTATGCTGAAGGGAGTCCGCCGACTTGACAGGTTCCAGAATCGTATCGGTGGCAACTTCCAGAGAAGTATTGACCAGCACGGCAGTATCTTTCTTAGAAGGCGCGAACACTTCCCCCAATCGTTTGAAGAAGCCTTTCTTCTTCGGAGTAGTGATCAGAGAATCGCGTTTGGTAATGACCCGGTGTTGTACCCGTTGCTGAGTAATCACCGAGTCCTGCTGTTCTGATATGATTTCTTCAATCTCCGAGGCAGAGAGCAAGCTGTCATTCGCCTCGCTCAGCACCCGCAGCATCTGAAGGGTATTCTGATCTTTCTCATGGAGAAGACTCAGCAGACTGTCTGTCCGCAGATTCTGCTGATCGTCCGCAGCCGACAGCGTCTCCATCTCCTGATGCACAAACACCAGAGAAAAAAGAAGAATCGCCAGCAGCAATATATAGCCGATGGTTATTTTCAGTTTGGTGGAGCGAAAGGAAGCCATAGGCAATTAATATTTTAAATTATGAATTTTGAATGGAAGGCGGTAGTTTCGTCTTGTGATGGAAACGCCACCATAACATCAGACCGGCACTGGTCAACCCAAAAGGAAATGCCATCCAGACACCTATGATCCCCCACTCCAACACGAATCCGCAAAAATAGCCGACCGGAAGCGAAATAAGGAAATAAGCAATGAAGGCAATCAGCATCATCAGTTTTACATCTGAGATTCCACGCAAGGCATTGGCAAAGGTTATCTGCAATCCATCTCCAAACTGATATACAAGGAACGGAAGGATAAGCGAAGTTACCATAGCCGCCACTTCGGTACTATCGGTAAACCAGCCTCCCAGATAATTGCGGCAAAGGAATACGATGGAAGAAAGCACAACGCCCAACGCCATCATCACATGAAAACCGGCATAAGCCGAACGACGTACATTGAGTATATCGCCCTGCCCGTTAAAGTTACTCACACGGACAGCCACAGCTGCCCCCATCCCGTAATACATCATAAACGTAAACTGGGAAATAGCCAGCATGACCTGATGAGAAGCCAGCGCAATGGTACCCAGCCAGCCAATCATCACCGCACTCAGACTGAACGAAGCTGTCTCCATTCCCATCTGAAAAGCAATCGGCCAACCCAGCGAATTCAATCGTCCGAATATAGCCTTCGACCATCCCAGACGATAGAAGCCGAGCTTAAAACGAAGAAAACGCGGACTCCGCATAAAGACTATGATAAATACGACTACCATCATGATACGCGAGAACAGCGTACTGATACCTGCTCCCAGCAAGCCCATTTCCGGCAAGCCCAGCTTTCCGTATATCAGGATATAATTGCCGATAATATTCAGCACATTTCCGCCGAGCAATATCCACATAGCGGTCTTAGTATCCGTAATTCCATCCGTAAACTGCTTGAAGCCATTGAACAGCATCACAAAGACGAGCGAAGCCAGCAGAACCAGATAATAAGGTTTTATCAGGGGAATAAGTTCTTCCGGCTGTCCCAGATTTCCCACATTAAAATAAAGGACAGTCATACCGATGGTAAGCAAGAATGCCACCAACAAATTTGCCAGCAGGCTGTTACGCAACGCCTGCCCCGCCGAAGCATACTGATGAGTTCCATACAAACCTCCCACGATAGGAGTCAGCCCGTACGAGAAGCCTGTACTGAAAATAATCACCAGATTGAATACATTATTGACGAAGGAAGCAGCACCCAGTTCTATCGTACTATGATGACCGATCATCAACGTATCGGCAAACCCCAGCACAATAACTCCTATTTGCCCGATTACAATGGGCAATCCGAGAGAAATCAGTGCTTTGTAATGCTCCTTATATATACTATAGATATTTCTCATTTATTTTTCCGTAGTTAATCGCATATTCCGGCAACTCCGCATCCTGCCGTTGCCTCCAATAAATATCCCGCCGGTAAGGAGAAGTCAGGATATTTGTTTCTTATAATAAAGTATCACTCCATTCTCCTTCCTGAAAGCAGACTGAGCTACCTTTTGCAATTGTCCGGCAGTAACAGCGCGATAACGCTCTACCTCCTTTTCCATATCTTCCGCCCTGCCCAACAGTTCAAACCAAGCAAGATTGGTAGCGACATTCAAATAATTGATATTGCCGAATATCTGCGTCGATTCGAATTTATTCTTCACTTTTTCCAGTTCCTGTTCGTCAACAGGTTCTTGCTGCAAACGTTCCAATTCTTCACGTACGGCCGCTTCCGCCTGTTCCAGCGAAACACCTGCCGCGGGTTTGCCCGAGATATGGAACAATCCGGCATCCACACTACCGGAAATATAAGCGTCAATACTCGAAAACAGTTGTTTTTGCTGTACCAGGCGTTGATTCAGACGACTGGAACGTCCGTTGCTCAACAAATCCGACAATATATCAAAAGCGTAATAATCCGGATGATCATGACTGCACATATGATACGCCATGAATAGTGAATCAAGGGGTACGTTACGCTCTACTGTCAACCGTCGTTCTTCTGTCTGCTCCGGTTCCTGCGGCAGATTCCGTTGAGGAACCTCCCTGCGAGGGATGGGACCGAACCATTTTTCCGTCAATGCGACTGCTTCCTCAAAAGAGATATTTCCCGTTACGGCGAGCACTGCATTGTTCGGCGCATAAAAACGGAAGAAGAATGCTTTCACCTCTTCCAGCGTCGCATTGGCTATGTGCGACAAATCTTTTCCGATGGTAGGCCACTGATAAGTATGCGCCCGATATGCCAAAGGACGCAAAAGATGACCGACGTCTCCGTAAGGCTGGTTCAGGCAACGCTGCTTGAATTCTTCCATTACTACTCCACGCTGTACTTCCAGACTCCGTTCACTGAAATCAAGGCTCAGCATACGGTCGGATTCCAGCCAAAAGCCGGTCTCTACATTCTGCCGGGGTACAGTGAGGTAGTAATTGGTTATGTCATTATTGGTCCAGGCATTATTCTCGCCGCCTGCCAGTTGCAGCGGCATATCATAATCGGGAATGTTCACCGAACCTCCGAACATCAGGTGTTCGAACAAATGAGCAAAGCCTGTATGCTCGGGATGTTCGTCGCGGGCTCCCACATTATATAATACATTAAGAGCTACCATCTGCGTACTTTCGTCCTGCGAATGTACCAGACGTAACCCATTGTCCAAAATATGCCTGTTAATCTTCATTCTACTTAATCCAGTACTTCTACTTTTACAATCTTCACGTCCTCTTCGGGGCGGTCGCTACGATCGGTTTTCACCTGCTGAATCTTATCCACGATGTCCATGCCTTCGATTACTTCACCGAAAACCGTATACTCACCGTCCAGATGAGGAGTACCTCCTACAGTCGTATAAGCTTCGATCTGTTCCGGCGTAAAGTGAAATTCCGGTTGCTTGGCAGCTTCCGCTTCCGCCTCTGCAAAAAGCTTCTCCTGCAATTCATACAAACCGTTTTCATCGTTTTCCTTCCGCATCTTATAGATTTCTTTCATGTGCTTCTGAGCCAACGTATTGAAAATAACATTGATCTTATTCTCATTCATCTGGCTTTCCATGCCCAGCAATGTAGAGTCGTTGTACACTTTGCCTGTCACAATGTAGAACTGGCAACCGGATGATTCTTTCTTCGGATTTACATTGTCTCCCTGACGGGCAGCAGACAAAGCGCCTTTTTTGTGAAAATACTTCGGATAAACAAATTCGGCCGGAAGGGTGTAACCCACATCTCCTGCACCCAGCATCTTTCCTTTCGGTGCATTCTTTGAATCCGGGTCACCTGCCTGAATCATAAAGTCTTTGATAACACGGTGGAACAGCGTTCCTTCATAAACGCCGTCTTCTGCCAGCTTAATGAAATTATCACGATGTTTCGGCGTCTCATTATACAACTTAACCTTGATGTCTCCCAAGGTCGTTTCAATCTTTACCAACGTTTCGTTGTCCATATTTCCTCCTTTTTTTGTTCCGGTTTTGCAGGCAGTAAGTCCGCAAAACGATATGGTTAATAGTAAGTATGCAATCTTTTTCATAACACTTTTATTTAATTTAAGTTTGCAAATATACTACTTTCGCCCAAATCCTCTTACCTTTGTAGCATTAAAAGAGGCAAAAGAGAGTATGATGAAATCCATATTGATAATAGAAGACGATATCACTTTCGGAATGATGCTGAAAACCTGGCTAAGTAAAAAAGGGTTTGAGGTGTCGTCAGTCAGTAACATTGCCCGTGCCCAGAAGCACATTGAAGGACAAGGGGCAGACTTAATCCTGTCCGATTTACGCCTGCCGGATCACGACGGAATCGATCTTTTGAAATGGATGAACGAAAAAGGAATCGATATTCCTTTGATCATCATGACCGGTTATGCCGATATCCAATCGGCAGTGCAGGCGATGAAACTGGGAGCACGCGACTATGTTGCCAAACCGGTGAATCCGGAGGAACTACTCAAAAAGATGTCGGAAGCTTTGCAAGCGAAAGAAGCACCGACTACGCATACCGCAGCCAAAACTTCTGCAAAGAAAGGTTCTTCCGCCTCGTCCGGAAATGCCACCGAAGCCCATCATGCTTATCTGGAAGGAGAAAGTGATGCCGCCAAGCAACTCTATAATTATGTAGGTCTGGTAGCTCCCACCAATATGTCCGTACTGATCAACGGTTCCAGCGGAACGGGGAAAGAGTATGTGGCGCACCGCATCCATCAACTGAGCAAACGGAATGACAAGCCGTTTATCGCGGTAGACTGCGGTTCGATCCCCAAAGAATTAGCTGCATCCGAGTTTTTCGGCCATGTGAAAGGCTCTTTTACAGGAGCACTGACGGACAAGACCGGAGCGTTCGTTGCCGCCAATGGAGGCACTATCTTCCTGGATGAAATAGGAAATCTCAGTTACGAGGTACAGATACAGCTTCTTCGTGCCTTGCAAGAGAGAAAGATTCGTCCGGTCGGTTCCACGCAAGAAGTTTCGGTTGATATCCGTCTGGTATCCGCCACCAACGAGAATCTGGAACAAGCTATCGAGAAAGGGACTTTCCGTGAAGACCTTTTCCATCGTATCAATGAATTTACCCTGCGGATGCCCGACCTGAAAGAACGGAAAGAGGATATCCTTTTGTTTGCCAACTTCTTCCTCGATCAGGCAAACAAGGAACTGGACAAGCATCTGATCGGTTTTGACTCGAAAGCCTCACAAGCCTTACTCAATTATCACTGGCCGGGCAACTTACGCCAAATGAAGAATATCGTAAAAAGAGCGACCTTACTGGCACAAGGCAGTTTCATCACTCTTCTTGAGTTAGGAACCGAATTACTGGAAACAAGTACCGTTTGTTCCGCAAGCATGGCGCTACGCAACGAAGAAACAGAGAAAGAACACATTCTGGAGGCATTGCGCCAAACCGGAAATAACAAGAGCAAAGCGGCACAATTACTGAATATCGACCGGAAGACATTATATAATAAGCTGAAACTATATAATATCGACTTGTAGGTTATCGATCAGTACTACCCATATATTTAGAAGGAGATACGCCGAACTGCTCCATGAAGTGCTTGCGCAAAGTACGGGTATCGGAATAACCAACCATTTCCGAAATTTCCTGAATAGAATAGCGATTCTCCAGAATCAATGTCGCCGCCTTGCTTATACGTATACTGCGAATCATATCTATTACAGACAAATCACTGCGCTGTTTCACCTTCCGGTACAAGGTAGGCTGACTCATATTCAATTGCTCCGCCAACATTTTTACATTAAAGTCCGCATTGGAAAGGTTAGCTTCTATGATATGAATCAGTTGTTGCAAGAAGGCATCTTCTTTCTCCCCCTCTTCCGATTCCTGTTTCAGCATCAGGGCTTTCGTATAAATCCGCTTCAATCGCTCACGCTGCAAAATCAGGTTATCCACTTTGGTCTTTAATATCTCCGGATTAAAGGGTTTCATCATATAATCATCCGCTCCGCTATTACAGCCTTGCAGGATGTCAGCATCTTCTGCTCTGGCAGTCAGTATCAAAATAGGAATATGCGCAGTTTCCTGCTGCATACGAATTTCCCTGCAACAAGCAAAGCCGTCCTTTACGGGCATCATCACATCCGAGATAATAAGATCGGGCAACTGTTCTTTGGCTATCCGCACCCCTTCCTCACCATTGCAGGCTTCACTGACTACATATCTGGAAATGAATAAGCTCCGAATATATTCGCGGACATCCTCATTATCTTCGATAATCAGCAGACTTTTTTTAGCCGCTGTTTCCCGTGTTTTGTTTTCCGTTATCGAAAGAAACGATTCCGGTTTCAATTCTTCATTTTGCTTTGTCTTTTCCTGACGGCTGTCAATAAGTTCATAAGAATCTTTTGCAAAATGCGCTTTGCCTTCGGGAATATAAAGGGCAAAGGTACTTCCTTCGTCCGGCACACTCTTCAGCGTTACCAAGCCATGATGCAAGTCCATCGTGTTCTTCACAATATGCAGTCCAATTCCTGCCTTCGTTGACATCTCAGGTACATTATCTCCCGTTACGAACGATTCAAAAGCATGTTTCTGCAACCATTCCGGAATCCCTGCGCCTGTATCCGAAACGGTGATCCGGCAATAACCCTGCCCACTTTTCATCAGATGAGAGACGGAAAGCAGGACACGACCTCCCGATGGGGTATACTTAAACGCATTTGAAAGAAGATTTTGCACGGCCGAAGCGATCTTTCCCTCATCTACCCAATACAGGAACTTCCCTTCGGGCAAATCAATATCAAATTGCAAACCTTTGATTTCAGCCATCTGCCGGAACGGTTCCGACACATTGCAGACCAGCTGCACCAAATCAATCTCGGATAACTGAAGTCTGACCATCCCGGCCCCTATCTTTTGTACATAAAGCAACTGATCGACCAAGGTGTGCAGTGAGGCCGCATTCTTATACATGACCTGCAATTTCTTATAAAAGTCTTCCAATGGATTGCACTGTTTCATCAATTCCTGTAACGGGGCAAGGATCAAAGTCAGCGGAGTACGCAGTTCGTGGGCAACGCCCGTAAAGAAGTTCTCGCGTTCCACACGTATCTGACGTTCTTTCTCACGCTCCATACTGACCGTCAACAGTTCATGCTTCATCTGCATTTCGTGTTCCATCCGTTTCTGCCGTAGTCTGATCAACCGTACTCCATAAGCCACTCCTCCCAACAATAACAGGGAAACGAAAAGCCGGAAAGCAAAAGTCTGACTCCAATGAGGTAGAATTATGATCTTCAGCGAAGTCACCGCCCCTGTCTGACCGTTCGGATGTATATTCTTCACTTCAAATACATACTCACCGGCTGGGAGGTTGGTATACGAGGCTTTCTCTCCCTCATCAGAAATCAGCCAATTCCCCTGATAAGGCAAAAGCCGGTAATTATATTTTTGTTGTTCGTCCGAGTAGGACAGGTTATTGAAAGTCAAGGAGAAATCTTTGTTATCATTATCCAGTACAATGCGATCCGTAAAAGGGATGAATTGATTGAGGATGATCTGATTATTAATCTTTTCTCCGGTCCCGACAGGATGGTTATCCACTTCCAAACCGGTTATCAACACCCGTCCGTTGGTCGGATAGGCATTTATATCCTCCGGATTGAAATAAGTCAGGCTCTGATTATTTCCGAAGAACAAAGTCTTGTCACTGAATAAGGCAGAACGGTTACTACCTGCTATGTAGTAATTGTAAAAGAGATGCTGACGACGACCATACCGCGATATGCCGGAGTTGCTTCCCAGCCAGATATGCCCTTCGCTGTCTTCCGCTATGCAGCCGATAAAATTACTGCACAGTCCGTCATTCGTGGTATAACGGGCACTGATCGTGTTCTGTCGTGGAGACAGGATGGCAAAGCCATCCGTATATCCTATATATAAATTCCCATCCGAAGATGCCAGCAACGAACGTACCGAACGATATTCCATCTTCATCTTCCGCTCATATCCATTTTCTACGGAGATACCTCCGGAAGCAGATTCAACTACTCTGCAAACTCCCATATTACTGGTCCCCAGCCATATCGTTCCATCTTTTGTCTGAGCAATCGCACGAATGAAAGGTTGTCTTTTCTCATTTAAATAATGTGCTGCTGATAATTTAACGCATATACCTGTCTGACGGTTATACAATAAAAGCCCGTCTTCCGTACCTACATAGAGCCTGTTCTTATCGTCCATATACAAAGCCCATACCGAAGCCCTGTTGGCAACACCGTCTACCAACAGCGAATGAATCACAAAACGACCGGTCCGGACATGATAAACAGTCAACGTACCGTTTATATTTCCAAACCACAGATTGCCGTCTACATCTTTCAAGGCACACAACATCGTTTCTTCCGATTTCCCGCTGCCTGTATCGACTTTAGAGAAACTAAGTTTTTTCCCTTGTGCGTACGGTATGTCACTTCGCATGATTCCTTTGTGATAGGTCGCCAACCATAACCGATGACTATCATCCATGAGGATATCACATATTTCGTTATGCCTGTCCTGATAGTAACGGTCATAAAACTGTGACCTCAAATCAGAATACATCACTCCTCCACCATTAGTACCAATCCAAAGAAGGCCGTTAGGGTCGTAACAGGCAGAAATCATACGTGTTTCGAGGTTCCGGTAAATCTGTGTATGCGTATTGTTATATATCTCTGACGTCAGCTCTTCCGGCTGCTTTTCATCCGGCATCAACAGTGTATAGCCACCCCATGTCACTGCCAGATAGCGGTTATTGCCGATAAATATAGTCTGATAAACATCTGTATGAGAAAGGAGATTCTCTTTTCCTGTCCCGCCATACGAAATCCGGTCCATATTCCCCGACTTCGTGTGATAACGGACAATGCCTTTGGCGATGGTAGAAATCCAGACAACTCCGTCTCTGTTCAAGATGGAAGTGACTTGTAATGGTTTTCCGTCTGTCAGCGGTATCTTCTGATACGCCTCCGGAGTATCCGGATGAAACAGGATCAGATTGCCCCGGTTGGTTGTCAGCCACATTCCGTTCCCGGCTTTTTCATGATAGCACAGAGAAGAAAAGACTTCTCCTTTTTCTTCTAATAACTGAAAGGTCTTTTGTATGCGTACCCGAACAGCCGTTTTTTCTTCTTCCTTGCCTTGTTGTATCTCCCATTGGCAGAGTATCAGTCTGTTTCCCGATATTCCCCAAAAAGAAGAATCGTCGGCGGGCAGGACATTAAATACACCTATGGCAGTATCTGATTCAGTATGTATCGGAAAAAAAGTTTCCTGCTTCCGGTTGAAATAATAGAGGTATCCATCGGATACAATTCCTAAAAAGTCATCTGACAGTCGCACAATGGCAGCAATCGAAACATATGTATTCGCAGGCTTGAAGTTCTGAATTGTTTTGCCGTCATAACGGCTTAATCCGTTATCCGTCCCAAACCACATAAATCCGTCTTCATCTTTATAGATGCAAGGAATCGTGTTATCCGCCAATCCGTCCCTCATTGTCAGCAGCCGAATATCTTTATCTAAAAAAGCATAGACAGGATGCAGCGGGCAACAACTCAGAATCAGGATAATGAGGATTAGACTTAAGTGCTTCATTCTATTAGACAATTTAGGGCAAATAAACGAAATTAAGTCAGAACATACAAAAAAACGAATAAAGAAATGGACTTATGAATTAAACATGTATGTTGAATGAAAGAAACAGGCATATTCGGAACCACATTGTTTGCGTACATTTGCAGCCATACAACAACCTGATGTACACCTTTTAAATAAAATACAATGACCTTAGTTTATCTTAACCTGTCAGACACAAAGGAGAAATTTTTATGATAATGCACATACCAAAGAGTACATATTATCATAAATGGTTCATCGGAGCTACACTCGTCGTTCCGGTTCTTCCGCTTACCGCCCAGACGTCTCCGAATCTTGTATTCATCATGGCAGACCAGTATCGGGGGGACGCACTAGGTTGTCTGGGCAAAGAACCTGTAAAGACTCCTTGCCTGGATCATCTGGCTTCCGAAGGAGTCTTATTCACTAATGCAGTCAGCAGTTATCCTGTTTCATCACCCGCCCGTGCCATGCTGATGACGGGCATGTACCCCCTGCATAATAAAGTAACAGGCAACTGCAATTCACAAACAGCACCTTACGGAGTGGAGCTTCCACAGGAGGCCCGCTGTTGGAGTGATGTACTAAAAGACATGAACTACCGTACGGGATACATAGGAAAATGGCATCTGGATTCTCCTTACAAGCCTTATGTAGACACTTACAACAATCGTGGCAAAGTAGCGTGGAACGAATGGTGTCCGCCCGAACGCCGCCACGGATTTGAATACTGGACAGCCTACGGGACATACGATTATCATCTGAAACCGATGTACTGGGACACGACTGCTCCACGTGACAGTTTCTACTACGTCAACCAATGGGGCCCTGCATACGAAGCGGACAAAGCCATCGAATACATTCAGACACAAAAAGAGAATAAACAACCTTTCGCACTGGTCGTATCGATGAATCCCCCGCATACCGGTTACGAACTGGTTCCCGACAAATACAAAGCCCTATATAAGGATATAGATGTGGAAGCCCTCTGTGCCCACCGCCCGGACATACCCGCCAAAGGAACCGAAATGGGAAACTATTTCAGAAATAACATACGCAATTATTACGCCTGTATCACAGGGGTAGACGAGCAGGTAGGACGTATCATCGAAACCCTCAAAAGCAACGGACTGTTTGAGAATACCATCATTGTATTTACTTCCGATCATGGCATCTGCATGGGAGCTCACAACAATGCCGGAAAAGATATCTTCTACGAAGAAGCCATGCGCATCCCCATGATTATCTCGTGGCCGGCAAAGATAAAGCCACGCAAAGACGACCATTTAATGATCGCCTTCGCCGACTTATATCCTTCCCTCCTTTCCCTGATGGGATTCCGGAAAGAAATACCCGAAACGGTACAGACTTTCGACTTATCCCGCCATATTCTGGGCAAGAGTAAAAAAGAAGTGGTACAACCTTATTATTATGTACAGTTTGACAATCATGCCACCGGATACCGCGGGCTACGTACGTCAACCCACACATTCGCAGTCCACGCAACCAATGGAAAAATAGACGAAACAGTTCTTTACGACCGAACCAAAGACCCATATCAAATGGATAATATTGCCGGACAAGCCCCCCGTCTGGTCCGGCAATTCAACAAACAACTCAAGGCATGGCTACTCCATACCAACGATTCATTTGCCCATTATCTCGAAACCGTAACTAAATAAACACCATGAAGAAACTTTGCTATCTCTCTCTTTTTATCCTATACTCAGTTTGCAGCTTCGCACAACAACAGGAACTCCCCGTCCCCAAGCCCCATCAACTCAAATGGCATGAGGCGGAAATGGGAGCTGTCTTCCATTATGACCTGCACGTGTTTGACGGCATCCGCTACGGACAAGGCAACAACCGTATCAATCCCATCGAAGATTACAACATCTTCAACCCGACCGAACTGAACACTGATCAATGGGTACAAGCCGCCAAAGCTGCCGGATGCAAATTTGCCATACTGACCGCTACCCACGAAACAGGTTTCGGACTCTGGCAAAGCGACGTCAACCCTTATTGCCTGAAAGCCGTGAAATGGAGAGACGGGAAAGGAGACATTGTCCGTGACTTCGTCAACTCCTGCCGCAAATATGGTCTGCAACCGGGCATCTATATCGGTATCCGCTGGAACTCCCTGCTGGGCATCCATAACTTCAAGGCCGAAGGAGAAGGAGCGTTCGCCCGCAACCGCCAGGCATGGTACAAGCGCCTGTGCGAGAAAATGGTAACAGAACTCTGCACCCGCTACGGAGATTTATATATGATATGGTTTGACGGCGGAGCCGATGATCCCCGTGCCGATGGCCCCGACGTGGAACCGATTGTCAACAAGTATCAGCCAAACTGCCTTTTCTATCATAACATCGACCGTGCCGACTTCCGTTGGGGAGGTTCGGAGACAGGTACAGTGGAATATCCCTGCTGGTCTACCTTTCCCGTCCCTTGCTCACACCATAAACGCATTGAAAGCAGTATCGACCAACTCGAACTGTTAAAACATGGCGATAAGAACGGTAGATACTGGGTACCGGCGATGGCAGACACTCCGCTACGGGGAGCAAACGGCCGCCACGAATGGTTCTGGGAACCGGATGACGAGAACAACATCTATCCGCTAAACACGCTGATGGATAAATATGAAAAGTCAGTAGGAAGAAACGCCACCCTCATTCTCGGATTAACTCCTGACCCGACCGGATTAATCCCTGCCGGAGACGCACAGCGCCTGAAAGAAATGGGAGATGAAATCAATCGGCGGTTCTCCTCCCCGATAGCCCGCATTTCG
>OGNY01001492.1_pt1 | contig 14884 bp, 9 predicted proteins | sample 1573551 | NCBI WGS metagenome assembly OGNY01 (sample SAMEA2581885, study PRJEB24529) | metagenome | biome: Human gut stool | place: China | collected 2011
TATTCTATTAGTTTTCTGCTATTTATGATTAATGAATGAGAATATGAGAAATGAAAATCATAAATCCATTTTCGGAGGCTGGGATTTCTTCTTATTTATTTCCGGATTAGAAGATTATCTTTAGACAAATTTATAGTTGAAGTATAAATCTGTCCATTGTAATGATATAAAGCTGATTAATAGAAAGATAGAAACTAAATTTCGTCATCTGATTGAATTTTATCCAATGATAACAATGCGGGATCAAGACAATCTGGAAAGACGATTTTGTACCTGCCTGTACGCTGTCCCCTATTTTCTTTGGTTCCCAAAGAACAACATTAACTTCCCAATTCCTTGTTGATGCTTCTGTGGATTGTTATTCTTAAGTTTGCCGATATTCTGCAATTTCCACTTTACCGAAGGATAATTACTCAAATCTCCTGCACAGCATTTATTCCAATCGGGTGTTCCGTCTTCAAAAGACAGGAGAAATTTTTTGTCTGTATCTGTCAATGAATCATTTACCAATGCTATCAGTTTGTGTCTTGCATCTTCATAGTCTGTATAACCGAATTCAATATCAGACATTCCTTTGAACTGATTCTCCAATGCGTCATTTTGGTCTATATCATTAGGCTGTAATGACTCTATAACAGGTTTGTCGCTACCAAGCAAACAAAGCATAAATCCATCTTTGACATCATCGAATGAGGATATATCCATATAACTGCAATCGAATAAATCTCTGGGATGCTGACGGCTTAATGCTGCCGTTATCTTTCCTCCATATAGTTGAGAAAATGAAACGGTACGTGCTTTGCACGCCATACTGAACTCCTGCCGGGCTTTCTCGCACAGTATCTTATCTTCCGTTTCGCCAATTATGCCCCGCTTCGTTCCGTTTACCTCTATTTTGACAGTTGCCCTATTTAAGGTACATTGCAACTTCCATACATCATATTTAGGAACAACCTTTATATCCGGAACAGACTTTTCTATATTGGCCTTCAAACTTTTAAGATGTTCATTTATCGCATTAAGGCTTTCTGCCCTGTCTTGTATCGGGATATATGTCAAGTCTATATCAACCGAATAGCGTGGCATATTTTTATGGAAGAGATTGATGGCTGTTCCACCATGAACTGCAAAGTCTTTGATACGGTACACGGACGGCATTATGCGTATCAATAGGGCTACTTGTTTTTTGTATATATCATTCATATTCGTTCAATTCTTTAGGAATGGTGATTTTATATTTGCTGATATAGGTTCCGTTATCCACTAATTGCAATTTTGACGTACCTATGTCTATTTTATCCATCTCCAGCATGTCATACCAATAGTGCCCCGCTTTTTCAGCCATATACAGGAACATGCGTTTTACACGCAAGTTTTTTACGGTTTCAAGCAGCGTTTGCACAATGTATGCACGCAAAGAAGTCAATTGTTCCATTATATAGTATAAATCCATATAGCTATAGTGAGCAGGGGATAACAACAGACATTCCATGAAAGCCTGTTCCGGTGATGACACCAGCAAATCGACACCTTCAACCTGAATTTTGCTTGTCTGCGGAATATCAATCATCTTTGTTCCAAATGGCTTGATGGTTTTATCGAAACAATCACTTCTCATCCATTTAGGCACGTTTAGATTGGAATGTGCCACCATCAATACAGGTTTGCCCATTGGTACATAATGATTGAATCCAAAGAGTTCCAACGCTGAATGCGCCGCTATTCTTATATGTTTATTCAACTGCTTGTTATAGCAAGACAATGCGGCAAATGCCGATAATGTGTCACCCGTACGATACATTACTCCTTTGTCCAATGAGGTGAGCCATCCCGATTTACGATATTTGTTTATCAGTTGATCGGAATAGCCGTTTTGCTTTAGCCATTCGGAAAAAAACAGTCCGTTTTTCGTCCCCGATACAAGCAGACGGTTTATTTTGTTTTGATATTCTAAACTCATGGTTTATAATAATGGTTCATATCCAACCGCAAATATACTTTTCTTTTTACTATATACAAAGAAATGGTTGCTTTTATTTGATTATAATAAACCATAGGTATAGAATAATCAAATAAAAGCAACCATCCAACAAATCTAAGCCTAATCCTTATAACGATACGCTTTCTAAATGGTAGTGATGTATCTATTTCAAATTAAATAGAAAATCATAATGCCCTGCTTCTATATCAACAGTCTGCTTTTTAACACTCACTTTCTTTTCATTCATTTTATATGAGACAGCATTATTGGGGATGCAAACTGTAGCCGTTGTTCCGGCAGGAACTATCAATTGAAGATTCAATTGCTTACCTTGTAATTCCCAATTAACAGCAATTGTGCCATAAGGTGATTCTTTCGTTACTTTTGCCCAGGTCACACCGTTTGGAATTTGAGGATCGACATAGAAGTGACGATATCCAGGTTTAGCCTCGTCAAGACGTATTCCTCCTACAGCCTGATAAAACCAAGTACCAATTCCATTGTAACAATTGTGCACACGACTTCGTTCTCCGCTCCAATATTCCCAAGTCGCTGTCGCACCATGGTCAATCATATACAGATAACCGGGATAATCACGTTTCTTCATCATTTGATAGAAGAAATCCACTTGTTTATTCCGAACAGCCCATTCTGTCAAAATAGGTACTCCAACCAGACCAACAGCAATATGTCCTTTATGTTTTTCTTCGGTCATCATAACAACATTCTCTTTCACTTTATTGTACAAAGAATCAGGTACAACACCTACCAACATAGGATAGCACATATCCAATTGTGAGCCGGTAGAATAGATCCCTTCATCCGCACGGTAGAACGTCTGATGAATCAACTTGTTAAGTTTTTCTCTACGAATAGCAAACTCTTCCGCCTCTTCTTTGTTTCCTAATGTTAAGGCTGTCTTATACATAGTGCTCAAGCATTCGCTGATAAAACAGTTACTTACCAAATCCACTGAAGCCTGATTACCTGCATCTACTCCCATGGGTGCCAGCCAATCACCCAAATACCAGTCACGGTATTTGGTATCGGGCCAACGTTTCAGCAAACCATCTACTGTATATTTATCAACATACTTAAACCACTCTTTCATTTGAGAATAATACTTCTCAATCAAACGAGAATCACTATAGTTGACATACGTTCTCCAGGGAGCCTGTACAAAGAATCCGCACCAATACGGACCGCCGCCACCGGCACCCGGATTAGGACCAACATGCGGCAAACTTCCTCCTTCACGCATGGAGTCTCCCCATGTTTGCACCCAGTTTTCAAATGTTGGAGCTACATCGTACATCGTTTGCAAAGACATCGTTGAGGAGTTTCCATCACCACCATATCCTGCACGTTCCAAATGCGGACAGTCTACCATATATCCACTAAAAGTCAGACATTTCATCGTATACTGAATCATTTGGTGAATAGCATTCAAGTCGGCATCCGAACATTCAAAAGTTGCGGTCTGTTTATAATCTCCATAAATCTGCAGAGATTTCATAGCACCTATTTCCGGTTTCTGAGGAAGATTGGAGACGCGCACATATCGAAAAGCGTGATGATTGAATTTATTTCTGAAGTATTCTCCTTGCTTACCACCAGATATATAAATATCACTTTCACCTTGCTTGTCAAATTCACCGTCTTTCGTCAAATTATCACTATATTCCATAATAACTTCATGACCTGCCGGCAATATAGGCATTTGCATCTCAAACCATCCGGTCTGAACCTTTCCCATATCTACCAGCCAGAGACCTTCACCCAGCTTCTTTACAGAAACAGCCTGCAAAATCTGATGTATCTTGTTTATCTCACACATTTGAGGGGAAGTGATATGATCGGGAACATTCACTTTCACAACAGGAGTCCATTTCATTTTGTCTAAAGCCTGTGTTGAAAGATCTCGTGGAAGAATCCTTCCATCCACCCTCTCACCTCCAAACTGCAAAGCACGCCAAGTACCTGTATCAGAATAGCCACTTTCACGTCCGTACCATGATCCGTCTGTCTTCGTTACGACTTCCCATTTACCATTTCTCAACACATCCAATTCTGCTTTTACCAGCGGACCTTCATAAGCTGCTCCGAAAGTCGTCGTTTTATACCAACCTTGTCCCAGCCAGATAAGCAGATCATTTTCTCCTTCTCTTAAATAAGGAGTAATATCATAAGTAACAATTAGTGAACGTTTAGATAAATGTGATACAGCAGGGGTCAGAACGTCCTCCCCAACCTTTCTCCCATTGATATAAATTTCGTGATAACCTAACGTATTTACATGCAAGAAAGAAGTCTCCCCTTGAGTCAGTTTCACTTTTTTGCGAAGAATAGGAGCACAAATCTTACCACCTTCAACAGAAGCCCCTATATATTCTCCTTTCATCTGTGACTGATCCAAGATGCCAACTCCAAAACGGGCAACAGGACTCCATGATGAAGCTTGTTTTTTAGCATCCCAAACACGTACCCGCCAATAACACAAAGAACGAGAAGTTAAAGTCTTCCCTCGATAAGGTACCATAACCGAAGTTTTGGATTTCAATTTTCCGGTATTCCATAAATCAGCTTTATTCTGCACCAACAGAATACTATCCGAAGCTACCTGTATTTCATAATAAGTTTGCCCGCCTTTCCAGCCGTCCCCCTTTAACTTCCAACTGAAGTGAGGAGTCACATTATCAATCCCCAAAGGATCAATAAGATTCTCACATTTTAATTCCGCCAAATAGAAAGGCGAAGTTTTCTCATTTCCATATACTATCATCGACAGACAACAGAAATAACAAATCAAACCTATACATAACAATCGTTTCATTCTATTCATCTTCTATTATTATTCAACTCTTGCCAGCCTCACTTTATGAGTGACAGGTTTATTGATTTTATAAATTGTGTCAACAATAGTCTTCATATAATTGCTCCAAACCTCCCGTATTTCGGGATTCATCGCTTTTATATACCAATCGTAGCTCATCCTAAGAAACCCGTCTTTAGGTAAGTACTCTTTTAGCTTATCGATAGCTTTTTTATCATCTGCAAACAGTAATCCTTCCTTTTTCAGGAATGAATATTCAGTCCATAAGTATTCTCTGAAACGTTTCTCCACTTCAAACCGTTCTTCATTCAGATACATGATTTTCGCAGCTTGTTGATATTGGGGAGTATTCGGGTAATCTGCCAAATTCACTCCATTCGCCAACTTTTCGGATGAGAGATTGTCAATAAACTGATTGTCTATAGTTAACCGATACATTCCTTTCTCTAAGTTTGTTACCTGAAAACGTTCCTGATTAAACTCTTCCATAAATGGAACCAACTGCATTGCATCGCGTTGTGACCTTTTATTTCCCCAGCCACTTCTAGAAATAGAATCCAGCGGATAAGGAAGAGCATACGCCAGATAATCAAAAGTCAGATCAGCTCCGCTCTTTTTTAGTTTTGAAATCTTACAGTTCTTATGGGTTATTACAGATGAATGATATGCATCAATAGATACTGATGACACTTCATCCCCAGCCAGTCCCTGTGCTTTCAGAAACAAATAGGCCATGACCATCTGTCCGTCATTATCCGGATGAATTCTATCTATCCTGCAGAATGTAAATGTAGAATCTGCCTCCTGCTCTTTTCTGCTTATCTCACGCATCGGTTGGTTAAAATCAACAAAACCCCAGCCATTCTTTTTAGCCGATGTACGTTGGGCATCTATGATTTTTAAAATGGCGTTGTTCTTATTATGCAATATAAAATTATTAAACCGGGAAGTCTCATCATAAGGAGAACCACCAATCAAAACTTTCTTTATTTTATTTTTAGCCAGTAAGCGTTCTTCTATTTCCCGATAGCTTTCCAATGACTTTGCAATCCGTTGTTCCGACAGTTCTTTTGCATCGTCTTTCATGTAAATATCATAACCGGTATCATTCATACCGAAAGTTAGAGTCACATAAGTTGGTTTCCTGTTGAAAACATCATAGTCCAAGCGATCCTTCATATCCCACGCACTCTCTCCACCAATTCCGGCATTCATGATAGTAATCGGTTTATCCGGGAAACGAGTCATGTAATACAACCAGATAAATGAATGATAATGTCCGCCGTGAGTAATGCTGTTTCCTACAAATACCACACGTTCCCCTTCTTCAAACCGAGGTATTGTTGTTTGTGCCTGTAAGTAATCGCAATTTATATAAACTAAAGATAACAACAAAAGTATCCTCATTTTTAGTCTATTAGCCATTTTCTTTATTCTTTTAATCAAACCATAAAGGTAACCGTGCAACAATCAATCTGCTATATCCAGCTTATTCTTCTCTGCTTTCCCATACTGTTTCACCAATACACTTACGCCTCCTTTCAACAGTTCGGGAGTCGCCTCCATAGTGATAACCTTTTCTTCGCCTGGCATCAACGTCACATAATTATCGGACATAATAATTGGAAGTATTCGTTTTTGCGTAGCCTTATTAACAAGCCTCACCCGATTAGCAAAAGCCACAGTCTCGGAATTGTTCTTTACAGCTATCTTCATCCTTCCGTCAGACATCGATTTATCCACCAATCGGCAAGACAAAGCAACTTCCGGAAGTGTGTTCAGCAATGTATAGTCAAGATCTCTCACGCCATTCCGCCAATAGAAGTTTTCAGAGATTAGATTACCTTTGGCATCTGTCAGTTCCAACTTGATAAAATGAAGCGGAGTCAGTTCTTCTATCTCTTTTGGTTTCTCACCGTAGATTTCGAAAAGGTTAAAGTTCAAAGAAAATGCTTCTGCAATGTTGCTGGCTGCCACATCGACCTGTTTTGTCTGTCCGTATGCAGGCACTTCTTTTCCATTCAAGTTGTAAATTGCAGCTTTAGCTATTGCACCTTTCAAGTCCTTTGCTGTAGTATTTATTACTTTTATATTGTTATTGGAAGCATTCCATTGGATATGTAAAGGTTCACAAGCCTTTTTTGCTCCCCAATAAGCACCTGTAGGATCGTAATAATAGTCATAAGTCTGCCATACAAACGAGGGATAAGCCGGATGGCTCATCCAGATCAGAAGTCCGGCTGCATCATTCCACATCTTATCGTTCCAAGCCTCATACATACCTTTCATCACTTCGATATTCAGCATTTGCGCTTTCTCGCAGAATTCTTCCAATCCGGATGATTCTCCGTACTGTGTGTTCACTGAATTCTTATAATTAACCGGGTTGGCATTAGACGCTTCCTTACCGAAGAAATGTTTGTTCCATACATTGTCATCATCATTCTTCAACTGCTCATCAGTAGGTAGAGGCCACCAGTCTTTTTGCGGGATAAACTCTTTGATGCTTTCAAATGTGGGGAAAGTGGCCGTTCCTATTTCTGTACGCATACCGTAACCGTGATCAATACCGTATGGATAAGCCGGTGTATTAAATGCCAGATTACTGCCTGAAGTTTCAAAATGGTGTCTTGGAGGTTGATTTCCCCACCAACCACTTCCGGACAATCCATCCTGATTGGAGCAAGACTTATACATACGGTCATTATTGTCCTCCTTCGCAATCATTTCACGCAGGTAATTATCCAAATCAGGTGCCGGATACGTTTCATTTGCTCCACACCAAATAGCAATAGAAGGATGGTTTCTAAGACGTCTGACTTTATCAAGGGCATTCGCTTTAAATGCTTCCGGTTGCGCCACGTCATTGTATGCTACATATAACCAAAAATCATTCCATACCATAATCCCATATTTATCACAATAATCATAAAACTCATCATCAGTAACACACCCTGTCCATAGACGGATCATATTGTAATTCATTTCCTTATGAAGTCTGATTTTCGTTTCATACTCTTTACCCTGACATCGAAGCAGATATTCGCTCATTCCCCAGTTTCCACCTTTCAGATAGATATTCTGTCCGTTGATAAAGAATGTAAGAACAGGATATCCCACTACATTATCGACCATTTTATACTCATACTTCTTGATACCGAATGTCATTTCTTTTACATCCGACACTTTTCCATCTACAGAACAAGTCAGCTTACAAGTATAAAGATTGGGATCACCATAGCCATTCGGCCACCAAAGCCTCGGATGATCAACAACCAATTGCGCTATATCATCTTTGTTAATAGATAGTCTGGCTGTTGTTCCTCCTTCTACCCGAATGTCTTTAGAGAAAGAAATATTCCCCGGCTGAATCACTCCGGATACAACGACTTCTTTAGGGGAAGAAGAAGCATTTCTAATATCTGTTGAGACAGAAAGCTCTGCTTTCTGCAAGGTCGGTAACTCTGAACGTACCCAAGGATCTTCCATCACTACATCTCCTGTTACCACAAGATAAGCATTGCCTGTGATACCAGCCAGACGTCCCGGAACGTATGGCATCCAGTCCCAACCGGCACCAGCCAGATAACTGGGGCTACACGCAACTCCATACGGGTCTTTAGCCTTACGCGTCTTTTTCTGATCGGCATCGGTAATCAGAACAGCTATCACATTCTTACCGGATTTCTTTATCAAATTAGTTACATCAAACTTCGAACGTAACATGTGACCGCTTACATCTTTAGTAGATGTTTTTGTTCCTGATATCTTCTCGCCATTAAAATAGAAATCGGCAAAGCGGTTCGTATTGTCGAAATGAAGCCATACCCGCTTCCCCTCCGAATAAGAAGACGGGAGTTCGAATTCCGTACGATACCAGAAAGGACGGTTATAAAACGTTTCGTCTACTTTATAAATATTATCGGCATAATTAGGATCTGGAACGATTCCTGCTTCAACATAAGCAGTAAAAACAGTTCCGGGAACCACACCTTTAACGTAATCGGACATTTTAAATTCCGGAGTAGAAATCTGCTCTCCGGTTATGTTCTCTAAATCTGCCTGGGGTTTCACTTCCCAGATAATCCGAGGATTAGAGCTGTTCAAAGACATCCATGTACTCTGCTCTGCACACCCTGTCTGGATTAGAGCACATATAACCGATATAATGATAAGCCCAAGTTTATTCATCATACTATCAAGATTTTAAAGTAACAATTTGTTTTAGAGTATGTTATTCAATCAAAGTCCCCACTCAACATTAGGTTTATCACCCATAAACAGCTCCAATGTACCTCCGGCTGCAATGTCCGCAAAATCAAGATAACATTTATTGTATTCCTGACCGTTCAACAAGGCCTTTTGTATATAGACGTTATTTATGCTGTTATTATGAGCTATCACCGTGAATTTCTTACCAGTATAATAGCTGGGATCAAGATTGAACTCTACTTTATCAAAAACCGGACTTGTAATCTCCATACGTGTATTTCCCGGACAGGAAGGATGAATACCGGAAGCAGCCAACACATACCACGCTGACATCTGACCTACATCTTCATTGCCAACAATTCCTTCAACTTTGTTTGCATAAGCCTTTTCACATGTATAGCGTGTCCATTTTTGAGTATACCAGGGAACTTCAAGCTGATTGAACAAAAAAGGAACGAAGTGCACAGGTTCATTCGCATGATTATAATATTCATTCCACAGCATATTAGAAGGAGTTTTATTAAAGAAATCTGTTAAATCCGCAATAACTTTCTCCTTACCACCCATCAAATTCACCATTCCCGTAACATCGTGAGGTACAAACCAACCTTGCTGATAAGAGTTTGCTTCTATACACCCATACCATTCTTTAAGACGTGCATTCTCCGGCCATTCTACCCATGTTCCATCTGCTTTACGGGGACGGAACCACCCCTTTTCTTTATCAAAAATATGATGATATGCCTGTCCCTTTTCATAGAAACATTTGGCATCATCTTCTTTCCCCATAGCTTTCGCTAATTGAGATATACACCAATCAGTATAAGCATACTCCAAAGTGGTTGAAATACTCAATGGTTCCGGAGCATACCCCAATGAATCATTACCAAAACGACGGGATGTGTTAACGGCATAACGATATGCTTTCTCTGCATCATACGTACGAATCCCTTTGATATAAGCATCCGCCAAAACAGACAAAGCAGGATTTCCCAACATACAGCCGGAATAGGAATTCAGCAATTCCCAACGTTCATAGTATTCGCGCCCACTCTGATCTGCCATAGTAATCAATGAGTTCAGTTCATCACTTACTAAACGCGGATTAATTATAGTCTGCAAAGGAAACTGACTACGAAATACATCCCATCCACTGAATATAGTACGTTTTGTAAAAGTGCTGTCAGCCGTATGTATTTTATAATCACCACCTACATAACGTCCGTCTACATCTGTATAGATACGAGGATCAATCATCGTATGATACATGGCAGTATAGAATATCGTTTTTTCATCATCCGTACCACCGGATATCCGGACACGATTAAGTTCTTTGTTCCACAATTCAGTAGCTTCCTGCTTTACTTGTCCAAAATTTTTAGAGGCTATTTCTTGTTCAAAGTTATTTGCAGCACCCTCCATATCAACAAAAGAGATACCAACTTTCATCTCTACAGTCTCTCCCTCCTTCGTTGGAAATTCAGTAAAAAAGCCCAGATGTTTACCCGTCAGTTCTTTCTTGTCTTTTATAACCGGAGCTTGTGATACACGAGTCAAATAAGGAATACTCACTACTTCATCACGTTTCCGAACCCAATGTTCGGGAATATCTGCACTCCAAAAGCCATAATTAGTCAAAGGTTTACTAAATTGTGCATAATAATAAACGGTATAATCGGCTTTTCCTTCACCATTACCCCATCCACCACCATCAGGTGTACACTTCATCCATCCTTGAATAGTGTAATCATCTACAACTTTAATATACTGTGAAGTAGATGTTCCCCCTACTCTACGAGCTAAATCAATCTGAATACGCGATTGGTCACTAGAAGGATAAGTAAAATGTAAAATTCCACAGTGTGGTGTCGCGCTACTTTCTACTTTGATATGATAATCAGTCAATTCTACCGAATAATATCCGGCCTTAGCCGTTTCAGTGGCTTTGTTATAAGCCGAACGATATCCTTTTATACTATCATTATTCTCTTTACCTGCCACTTTATATAATTCACCAGTTGTAGGCATCACAAGAAAATTGCCCAAATCACCAAACCATCCCACACCACTCATCTGGGTAAAGGCAAATCCTTCGATTGTCTTATGTTCATCACTGTATCCGGAACCGTTATCACCTCCCGTTATTGTATTAGGACTAACCTGTACCATACCATACGGAGTCGTAGCTCCGGGAAAAGTTTTACCTAATCCGTGATAAACACCGGCAGCCCCTACACTAGTACTGGCACCAATAAACGGGTTTACATAATCGGTCGGAACCCAATCTTCCGATACGGTATTGGTTGATGAGCAACCCGTCATCCAACACAAAAAGCAAACAATTAAAAGATTAGCAGTCGCTTTATACATAACAATAATCTAATTATTTTAAGTCAAACTAAGAACGAAAGTCTTAATACCAAACCGAGGCATTGAAATCATCATTTCCGATTTACCTGCACGTGTTTTTATCTTCTTTCTTTCGATACATTGTCCATTCAAATCAACTTCCTCCACTCCGGATAATGGCATGTCAATGGTAACCTTTTGTAATTTTTCGTCCCCTTCAGAATTGAACAGGCGCAATAGTACCTTTCCATCTTTCATTTGAAGAGCACTCACTTGATAACCAGTATTCTGTAAATCAATAAATGATTTCGATTCCGGTTTTGCCACTGGATAGCAAGAATGCAGCAATGGTTCATTCCAACAATCGCTATCATCTGCGATTGATGCTTTGTCCCATTTGCCACGATGAGGTATAATTGCATACTTCATCCTCAAAGGGTGTGTTATTTTATAATCAGGTCCCCAAAGTCCTCCACCCGAATATTGAGCAGTCAGTCCTAATGGATAGTCCTCTCCATAAGAATAAGAAGTAGTATGATCTGATAATAAAGCCAGAGCATAGTCGCCTTCCTGTTCAGCCAAGTCAACCCAATGAAGTATAATATTATGTTTAATTTGATCCCAAGAACCAAAGAAAGTATCAGTCAGTTTGCTTTCGCATACGTCAAACGGTGCATTTTTGTAAACGCGGGGAGCATGTAAATCAGTCGGGAATAATACACTTAGTTTAAACCGATCGTCACAATAAGCTCGACGATTATCACGCCAACGTTCCTCTTTATATTCACCAATACCTACATTCTTTTTCCAGTCAACCGTCAAATCAAAATCGATCCGTCTCGTTCCTTTAGTGAGAGTGATTACTTGTGTAAACGGATGGGAAGCAATCTCACCCTCTATCTTAATTTTTTGCTCATATACATTATCCCTTACTACTGTCAGCTTGGCCGGAGTCTCTATAGAAGAACGAAATTTACCTTCTTCATAAAAAAAGCCTCGTAGCTCCCCTAAGGCATATTTCTCCGTTTTACCTGCAAAATCCTTATTCCCTTCTTTTTTAGCTATCAGGCTTTTTATGGTTCCTCCCTTTGATAAGTCAAAAACAATTTTATACATATCATTTTCAACCACGTATTCCTGTTTATTCACCTTATTACCTTCCAAAACGAATCTACTCTCCGAAGCCTCTTTCTTACCGGCTTCTTTCTTTTTTATACAATACGTGGAATAACCAAAGGGAGGAATCTCTGCCTCAAAAAATAATCTTATCTCTTTACCTCCATTTTCTACCAAACAACCTATATCTTTACCTTTCCAGTCATAAACACTTAAATCCGCATTTTCAAATTCCGTAGGCAGAAGAACACTTACGATTTCCTTTCTTCTCATTCCTAATGTATTAAAAACACGTATATATTGCTGTTGAGCATTATTTTGCGGAATAAACTTTTCATTAAAGCTCCGCATAGATGCCTCAATAATTCCATCTGCAAGATGATTGGTACTGTCTGTCCATCGCTTAATCTGATCAGCCCATGTTCCTTTCCTATTCAGTCCATTATAAGGCACAATCCACGAATCATGATGTTGTGCCAACATCAGTGTACGCCAAGCCTCATCCATATCTGCCTGTCGACAAATATATTTATTTTCCAGATAAGCCATTACAGACATTTTCTCTGCCATGACAATTCTATTTTCTGAAACGCGTACTTCTTGCGCTATTTTTTGCAAAACCTGACTTCCCCACATAAGATTCACATGTATATCTTCCTGTGAAAAAGACCAATTATCATCCGTTTTTCCGATGGAGACATTTTCAATATAATCTCTCCATGTCATATATATAGAGTTATTTTTTGTGTTCTTTCCACTTCCCAGCCATGGGCCGTTTTTCCATCCCGCATCCTGAAAACACATACCAACAGGATGCTTGATACCTGCGTTACGGCAATCTTTTAAATAAGCATCCGAATTTCCCCAAGCAGTTGTCTGCCAAGTTGATCCCGGCTCCAGTTTTTCACAAGCATATCTGGGAACAGTCAATATTGCAGTCCCGTCCGGTCCCACCCAATTAACCAATTCTCCGCCATAAGCAGCAGTATACCCTCCCCAACAGGTGTTGGGACATTTTAATACAGCATATTTAAAGCCGAATTGTTTAAGGATTTGTGGCAAGCAACTTGTGAAGCAAGGTTCTTCTACCGAATAGGTTACAAAATCTACCTCCGGAAAATGTTTGTTTATTTTAGCAATACCATATTGAAACTGTCTTATTATACTCTCTCCCGAGATATTATAGCAATAAGGCTGTGCATAAGTAGGATTCGTAAACTCTACCTGATTACTAGTAGCCATCTCTTTAAAACGCAAATAAGCCTCCGGAGTCTGTACTCTGACTGTATCCCATGTTTCAGGCTCTATCTCCATACAAATCCGCCAGTCCGGATGCATAGCCAGCTGATCCACAATAAATTGAGTTTTCCACTTTACCGGATAATGTCCATATATCCCGCCATGATACCCATCAACAAAATAAGCTTGTTGAGAATAAACATTTGCATAAAAGAAAACAGTCAGTAATATGATATAAATTTTACTCATAGTATCCTAAAGCTATTTATCTTTGTGTTGCTCCATTCTACGCATAAATTCATATAATTTATGTTGGACAACTTCTTTATTATTTTCATATTCCGGAGATATCCAATCAACGAGTGCCAGCAAATTCTGATTTTCTATAAATTCTTCCTTCAGCCTTTCGTTGTTTTCCACTTCTATGAGAAACTCTGTTTTTTCATCAGAAGTAAATTCATCCGCAAAATATTTATTCAGACAATTCTCCATATACACAGTCCTTTTTTATCAAAGAACGATTATCTCAATAAATACCCCTAAAAAATACCGATAAATTCATTAAAAAGTTATGCAGCCAATGTCACATTGAGTTTTGCTCTCAACTTTTTTAGTGCTATTCCCATCTGACATTCCACTGTATTTACCGAAATGCCCAAACGTTCGGATATTTCCCTATACTTCAATCCTTCCATGCGACTTAACAAAAATATGTCACGACATCTTTTAGGCAAACTATTGATAGCATCCCGTATCAGGTTCTCCATCTGATTTCTTTCTGATATATCATATACATCAAAACGATCCAAAGATTGCAATTTCAGATTCAACTCAATCTCAAAAGAAGCCTTCACATTCTCGACATACTTTTGCTCGAATACTTTATGCTTTAAATAATCCAAACATTTGTTTCTTACAAGCCTGAAAAGATAAGCATTCATATTCTCAATATGATTCATTGACTCTCTCTTTTCCCATAAGTCTGTAAACACATCTTGTGTTATGTTCTCAGCCTCCTCTTCCGACATCACAAATTCTTTTGCAAACCGAACTAGTTTGGGATAATAAATAAGATACAATTCTGAAAAACTCATAGTTGTGTGTTTCTTTAGATTAGTATTCAGTTATCAAAAATCTTGTGATGCAAATATAGA